>Ga0233441_1003259_pt1 | contig 11054 bp, 11 predicted proteins | sample SI_123_September_4_FD_182781 | JGI IMG/M metagenome (GOLD analysis project Ga0233441, IMG submission 182781) | Seawater microbial communities from Saanich Inlet, British Columbia, Canada - SI_123_September2016_135_MG | ecosystem: Environmental > Aquatic > Marine > Inlet | place: Canada: British... | reverse complement strand
TAAGAAGAAGGCTTCTTAGGATGTTCTATATAAGAAATTTTAAAAAGTTGTCAGAGGTTTTGGGGTGATAAATATCGAGCAATTACGCATCCTAGAAAGTGGAATAAGAATTGATGTGGTTGAGGTTGAGGATGATGGAATAAGTGTAGACACGCCTGATGATCTGTATAATATTAGGAATCAGTATAAAAGGTGTTTTAACATTAAATAACTCTATTCTCATGTGGATACTAGAAATCATCAAAAGCTAATAATACTCTTGGTATAAAATTCAAAAATGCTGATTAAATCAAAACTTAAATCAAAACTTAAATCAAAACTTAAATCAAAACTTAAATCAAAACTTAAATCAAAACTTAAATCAAAACTTAAATCAAAACTTAAATCAAAACTTAAATCAAAACAGATTACATTTGGATCTTGGATTACTTTAGGGAATCCAGCTGTAGCTGAAATTTTAGCAAAATCTGGGTTTGATTGGTTGGTAGTCGACCTTGAGCATAGTACTATGTCGATAGAACAAGCGGGTGATTTAATTAGAGTTATCGACCTTGCTGGAATTCCTCCTCTTGTTAGGCTTACATCTAATGATAAAAATCAGATAAAACGAGTAATGGATGCTGGCGCTCAAGGGATTATAGTGCCTATGGTCAATACAAGAATTGATGCAATTGAAGCGGTATCGGCTACACGTTATGCCCCACATGGAACCCGAGGCGTAGGGTTGGCTAGGGCTCAAAATTATGGAGCAGGATTTCAAGATTATTTAGAATGGCAAAAAGACGGCCCTATTGTTATAGTTCAAATTGAACATAAGTCCGCCCTAAGTTGTTTAGATGATATACTTTCTGTCGATGGTGTTGATGGTTTTATTATAGGTCCGTATGACTTGTCATGTTCAATGGGAATTCCAGGTGAATTTGATAATCCTGATTTTATTAGCACTATGGACATAATTTTAAGTGCTGGAAAGCGAGCAAAAAAATCTAGCGGATTGCATATTGTTGAGCCTGATGTTGATTTGGTTCATGATGCAATATCTAAAGGATATAATTTTATTGCTTATAGTGTAGATATTCGCATGCTTGATAGCGTGTGCCGTATTGGTGTAAAATTTTTAAATGAGATGGCGTGTGAATAGTGTGGTGATTATACCGGCTCGTTTAGGCGCTTCTCGTTTTCCTGGGAAACCTCTAGCTAATATCGCCGGTATACCTATGATTGGCCATTGTTATTTTCGTGCTAAATTAACACCAGGTATTGATGATGTATTTGTTGCTACTTGCGATGAAGAAATTGCTAAATATGTTCATTCAATAGGTGGTAAGTTCATTATGACATCTAATACTCACACTAGAGCTTCAACAAGAACCGCCGAAGCATTGGAAATTATTGAGAGTAATACAGACAAAAAAATTGATATAGTTGTTATGTTTCAGGGGGATGAGCCACTAATTTCTCCAGAGGATGTAGCTAAAACCATAAATAATTTTTCTGATAGTAGCGTTAAAGTGGTTAATATCATGTCACAATTTAGATCAATTGAAGCATTTAAAGATAAAAATAACGTAAAAGTTGTTGTTGATAAGAATAACGATGCGCTTTATTTTTCCAGAGAACCTATTCCAAGCCTGTGGAAAGAATCAGAGAATGTTCCTCATTATATGCAGACTGGAATCATATCTTTCCGTCGAGACGCATTGTATAATTTCAACAATACAAGTGAAACAATGCTAGAAAGAGTTGAGTCTATAGATTTGAATCGAATTTTGGAGTCTGGAAATAAAGTAAGGATGATCCCTACAGACAAATTGACTATAGGTGTTGATACTCCAGATGAGCTTAAAAATGCTGAGAAAATACTCCTAAGTGATCCAATTTTTAAGCTATATAGTTAATGTATTGCGATTAATTATAAAATATGCCTACTTTCTTAATTTTTTAGATAAAAAAACTATATGAGAAAATATATTTTTATTATTCGCGGATATAATGATATAGATCATTTTATTCCACTATTGGATTATTTATTAAACAAAAAAAAATCCATAGTTTATTTATACTCTTCTATCCACCCAGTCAGACTCTATCCAAATGAAAATCTTGAATATTTAAACAAAACATATAATGTTGAGGTAAAGTATCTTTTGGAGGGAGTGGACAAAGGTTTTGTTTTTAGAAAACTAGAATTTTATTTTTACAAATTTATAATGTTTTTTAAAAATAAAGTTAATACAAAATTAATCCAAGTAATTGTAAACAAAATTGGTGCTTTTGGAATTATAAGTATAAATAATTCTTATAAAAAAAATGGTGATAGTTGGGCAAAGGAATTAATAAGTAAAGTTAATCCCAATGCTGTTATATATGATTGGACTAATCCTGTTAAATTTCCATACGGGTCAGTAACCAAAATATGCAAGGCAAACAAAATTCCAATTATTGCCTTTCCGCATGGAATGCATACAAATACACCCGATACCGATCCTAGAGGTATGAATAGCCTCATTAAAAAGAAAATTATTGACTGGACAGATAAGGGTTTAAATTTTGATTATTTTATTTCACATGGTAAGAACGAAACCTCTATTAGAAAACAGCTTGGCGTTGATCCTAGTACCCTAGTAGAGCTCGGCAGTTTAAGATTCTCGAAAGAATGGATTGTAAAAAAGAAAAAGATTGATCATCTTATGAGTTATAACGACAATTTGTGCAATGGTATTAAATTAGTACTTTTCTTGACAAAAATAGATTACAACACAAATGAAATTAGTTTGTTGAATTTGATTAAAGCTATTTTAGGGAACAAGGATATTTGTTTAGTAATAAAGCCACAAACTCGATCCATGGGCACTACATTTCTTAGGGGTTTTGTTGACAAGGTGGATATTGCATACAATACACCATCAACAGTGTTATCTAAATGGTGTGATATTGCGATAGTTTGGGGAAGTAGTATTGGTATTCAAGTGTTATGTGAAAATAAAGATATTTTGCACCCTAAATATATACACAGCAATAGTTCGATATATGAAGAATACTTACCAGAATCTATTGTTGATAGCGATCAACATCTATTATCATTAATTAATAAAAAAATAACTAATAAAGATTTTAATATTATTCAAAAAGAACACCGTAATAATTTTTTAAAACAAGTAGTTTATGGCGGTAGTGAACCCAATTCAACAAATATTATTCATAAGTATGACAACTTTCTTAGTTCGTTGTAGAGTATCTGAATGATATGAGTGTTGTTCGCATAAGTAAATTATTATACTTTTTAGGTTTGTAAATGAAAAATATACTAATTATAGGTTTGAAGGTTTTACTAACATCGGTGCTATTTTTCTTGATTTTTAGAAATATGGATATTAATAATATTCTACATTTAATACAAAATTCCAGCTTATTTTTTTTTCTTCTGGCATTATTTGTTTTGGTTCTTCAAAATTTTGTTGCGGCTACGCGTTGGAATAGCGTCTTGAGTCATCAAAAAATACATATTGGGTATCATAAGGCATTAAGTTATTTGTGGATAGGTTTATTTTTTAATCAGGCTTTGCCATCAAGTATAGGTGGTGATGCGTTAAAAGGTTATTATCTGTATAAAAGAGGGTTTAGCGCTGTAAACTCAACACTTGGAGTTTTATTAGATCGTGTGTTAGGAATGATAGGTTTGGTGATTTTGGTAGTGGCAGCACTTCCATTATTTTTTCAATATGTGGATGATACTATCGCTCAATCAGGAGTGGTGGCAATATCACTTGCCTCGTTGTTTATAATAGTTATTTTATTGATTTTTGATTTTCTACCCAAAACTTTATTTTCATATAGGATATTGAATGGATTGCGTTTATTGTCCATACAGGGAAGAAAATTAATATTTTCCACATCTACAGGTGGTTTGTTAATATTACTTTCTATTGTAATTCACTTGTTCTCTATTTTTGCCGTGATGCTTTTATCCCAAGGAATGGGGATGAATTTGTCATTAGTTCATGTGTTAATGGTGTTGCCAATAGTATTTCTGGTTATGACAATTCCAATATCAATTGCTGGGTGGGGTGTCAGAGAGGGGGTTATGGTGATAGGTTTTGGATATTTAGGTATTGCTTCCGAGCAAGTTTTGGCGTTATCAATACTTTATGGAATATTAACCCTGGTTTCTACCATACCAGGTATTATCATTTGGTTTTTCAACGACCATTTAGTTATTAAAAAAGAATAAAAGCAATGAATTTAACTTTAAGAAAGAAAGATATCAAAAGCCACTTTGATTGTTTAGCCGAGAAAAGAAATTTTTGGATAGATAAAAATAATTATTTTTATAATGAAGATAGAAAGTATATGCAATTTCTTGTTAGCAAAGGGCAGCGTGTTCTTGAATTGGGATGTGGAACTGGAGGGTTATTAAATTCTCTTCAACCTGGCTATGGAGTTGGCATAGATTTTAGTGAAAAAACTATAAAAATAGCACAGGATGAATATCCTCATTTAAAGTTCATTCAAGGAGATATAGAAGATTGTGATTTGATAGAGTCTATCGATTCTACATTTGATTTTATCATCCTCTCAGATACTATTGGTTATCTGGATGATTGTGAGGAGGTTTTTAACAATCTACATAGTGTTTGTGATTCTAACACAAGATTAATTGTGGCATATCATTCTTGGCGTTGGGAGCCGATACTTAAGATCGGTGAAAAACTTGGGTTTAGAATGCCATCTGTAAAAATGAACTGGCTTTCTACAGAAGACACAATGGGCTTCCTTCACTTAGCGGATTTTGAACCTGTAAAAAGAGAATGGCGACAGCTAATTCCTTATAAATTATTTGGATTAGGTTCAATTGTCAATAAAGTTATTGGAACATTACCAATAATTCGCAGATTATGCTTGAGAAATTATATTGTTGCTAGGTCAATGAAGGACGTGGGACTAGCCAATCCTTCTGCTACGATATTAATCCCTTGTCGAAATGAAGAAGGGAACATTAAAGATGCAATTATACGTTTGCCAGAGTTTTGTGATGATATGGAAATTCTTTATGTTGAAGGAGGTAGCAGTGATGATACTCTAGCTGAAATTCATAGAGTAATTGAGGAATACCCAGATAAAGATATCAAGGTTTTAGTTCAAGATGGTATAGGTAAAGGAGATGCGGTACGCAAGGGATTCGAAAATGCTCGTGGTGATATATTAATGATTCTTGATGCTGACCTTACCGTTCCCCCTGAAGACTTACCAAAATTCTATAATGCAATTGCAAGTGGTAAAGGTGAATATATAAATGGAACAAGATTAGTTTATCCAATGCACGGTCAGGCAATGAGATTCCTTAATTTTTGGGCAAACAGGACATTTTCTATTATATTCACTTGGTTATTAAACCAAAGATTAACAGATACACTTTGTGGAACTAAAGTTATAACTCGAGAAAATTATATAAAAATTGATAAAAATAGAGATTACTTTGGTGAGTTCGATCCATTTGGAGATTTTGATTTGATTTTTGGAGCATCTAAACTCAATTTGAAAATTGTAGAAGTTCCAATTCGATATGACGAGCGTAAATATGGCGAAACACAAATATCACGCTTTAGCCATGGGGTGTTATTGCTAAAAATGGTGTTATTTGCCTATAAAAAGTTAAAAATTATTTAATTTTTACAATATATGGCATATTTTATAAAGAATACAGGCATTAATATTTTGCTTTGGGTGTACCAAGTTTCAGTTGGCCTGGGATTGTGGAGTAACAAGTATTTCATAGCAATATTTAAATATTGCTATTGGGTATATAAGTCTATTGTAGATAAACGCACAATCACTTTTATTAAAAAAAATATTCATAAAGATGATTGTGTTGTTGATGTTGGATCTATGATTGGTTTTTATACGTCAAAACTTTCAGAATATGTTGGCCCTAGTGGATGTGTTTATGCATTTGAGCCAGAACCAAGAAACTACGGTATGCTATTAGAAACGTTAACTAATGATTGCGTTAATAAGAATGTTATAGCAATTAATTCAGCTATCAGTTCGAGTCAAGGAGTGATGCGCTTAGCTATTAACCATGGGCATCCAGCAGATCACCACATTTCCAAAGAAGATGTAGAGAGTGTTGAGGTGAATACTATTTCTTTGGATTTGTTTTGTGAAGGGATTGACAATCGCCCAGTTAAATTTATTAAGATTGATGTGCAAGGACATGAACTAGAAGTTCTTAAAGGAAGCACAATGTTAATCAAAGAAGATAATCCAATAATTCTCCTTGAAATTGATAATAAAGCATTGTCTCGTGCGGAATCTTCAAAAGATGATTTGATTGATTACATGAATAGTGTTGATTACAGCGCACATATTATAAATAGTAAAGGGTTAACCAAAAAAATAAAAGAAAGAGATATCGATAAATATTTGACAAAACATGGCGGTTATTATGATTTTGTATTTATTAAAGATAAATTTAATAAGATTAAATAACCATGACTGCTTCTACTAAAAATATCTTTTATTCAGTGCTACTCGCTAGTCTGTTCTTTTTCTTTATAACATTATCTGCAGATTATGGAAACACGATAAATAATATTGATTTTGATGAAAGTATTTCTGTAAATAAGCTGGTTAATTCTGGTGACGCTCTTCATAGGCCTTCTATTCTTGGGTCAAAAGGAACTGAAAATGAAGAAAATATTGCAAAATGGTTAATGAGGTTTAAGGCATATAGTGTGGAAGCGGATGAGCATATAGTTATTATGGCATTAGCTAGAATTAAGCCGTCACAGGGATTGTTTGATCCAGGATTTTATCAATACGGCGGCTCTTTTATTTATCCGCTAGGTATTTTTTACTATGTATTAAAAGAGATTGGGATTTTAAATATATCCTCACTTCAAAACATGTTAAATTCTCCAGATATTTTTGATGATGTTTATTATTATGGCAGAATATTTGTTGCATTTTTTGTCAGCCTTGCATCAGTATTTCTCTTTCTTTCCTTAAGGCACTTTACGTCTTTAAGAAATTCACTTATTTATACAGCGATATTTCTTCTTATGCCAGCAACAATAATGTTTGCTCAGGTTATGAAACCGCATTACTATGCTATTTTTTGGAGTAATTTGGCTTTGTATTTGGTTATTAGGTCAGTTAATAGTGGGACAATAAATAGGTTTCCCAGCTTAATTATTGGATTGTCATTAGGTATGAGTGTAGGATCTTCTTTAGTTTATTCAATATTTGCAATCATACTCTGGACTATTATTTTAACAATTAAAAATCTTAATGGAAAATTAGAGTCTATTTTTGTTATTCCTATTATTTCTGTAATTACATTTTTACTATTTAATCCATATTTATTATTGAATTTTACTGAAGCGTCCCAAGAGGTAAACGCATTACAAGGGTGGTTTGATTTTTCAGTTAACAATATAACGAGCAATTTATTTTTGTATATGAAAAATTCATTTTCTATAGGATTCGGATTTGCATTTACCTTTGTTTATATATTACTAATAATGTGGCTAGTGTATAAGAAAAAAATACGTTTTAATATTATTGCTGGAGTTATGATTATTGTTTTAATACTAATGTCCATTGTGACTTCATCATTGTCTGATTGGCATACTAATGTTAGATATTCCCCGTATATTGCTCCGTTGATCTTAGTTATTTTTGCATATTTTTTTAAGGACACAAAAATAATTCCCTCCTTAATGCTATTGTTTACAGTTATTCAATCATTTCCACTTTATATAGCGTATCAAGATGAAGACAGTTTGCAGTATTCAACAAGATTAAACGCAGCCAATTGGATTAATAATAATATTGCTTATAATTCATTTATTTGTACTAATGGTAGATCTATTGTTCCATATGACACCCCTCCTTTTAAGTTTGGTAAATATAAAATTAATCAAAATTTTTGCGAATTTTATATTTCAGTAGATAGACAATCAGACAACCTTCATTTTTCTAAAAAACATCAATTAATTCAAAGGTATAAACCTAGATATAATTTGGCAAGCATACCATTAGTGTATAGCCATATTAATCCACAAATTTCAATATATAAAGTAAATGATGATGAATAAGATTGCGGTTTTAATACCTTGTTATAACGAAGAATTAACAATCTCAAGAGTTGTAAATGATTTCCAGAAATCTTTACCTGAAGCTACTATTTATGTTTATGACAATGCATCTACTGATAATACAAGTAAGGTTGCAACAAAAGCCGGAGCTCTAGTATTTCAGGAGCCAAATAAAGGCAAGGGGAATGTTGTCCGTAGAATGTTTGCAGATATTGAGGCAAATATTTATGTTATTGTTGACGGAGATGATACTTATGAAGCCTCCAAGTGCCCAGAAATGATCGATCAGTTGGTTAATAACAATCTTGATATGGTGGTGGCTACTAGAAAAACTACCAATAGTGGAGGTGAGTATCGTTGGGGCCATGTTTTTGGTAACTGGATGTTAACGCGTTCAGTTTCATTAATTTTTGGGCACGGGTTTACTGATATGCTTTCAGGGTATAGGGTTATGTCGTGTCGTTTTGTTAAATCATTTCCTATAACATCAAAAGGATTTGAGATTGAGACGGAGATAACCGTTCACGCTCTTCAGGTAGGGGTTTCTTATGAAGAGATGGAAACTGTGTATGATTCTAGGCCGGAAGGATCTGAAAGTAAACTAAGTACATTCAGGGATGGGTTTCGAATTCTCGGAATGATTCTTCTTTTATTTAAAGAGGAAAAACCTTTTCAATTTTTCGGGTTATTGTCTTTGTTATTTTTCATGGTTTCCATTGTATTATCAATTCCAATATTTGTTACCTATGTGGAAACGGGACTAGTACCAAGAATGCCTACAGCAATCCTTAGCACTGGCCTGATGATTTTGTCATTTTTTAGTTTGATATCTGGAGTGATTCTGGACAGTTTGAGTCGATCAAAGTTAGAAGCTAAAAGAGCTAATTATTTATCTTATAAGTCACTAAAGGCAAAGTTATGACAAATAATAACAAAGAAGTGATTAGCTTTACCCACTTAATTAAAGACAGGCCACTTCTGGCAGTTCTCTTATTTGCATTTATAGTAAGACTTATGTTTATGTGGATTTATCCAGATCAACATTTTCCTGATGATGCTGCTTATAAGGCCATAGGTGAGGAGATATTTGCTGGAAAGATGATTACTAATAATATTTACATGCCCCTATACCCTATGTGGAGTTATATAACTGGTGGTGGAATAGTTCAAATTTTGATGGATATAGTGATATCTGTAATTAGTGTTTGGTTGATTTTTTTATTGTCTTTCTGTCTTTTTAAGGATAGGTTGGCCGCAATTTTGTCATCTATTATTGCCGCTCTTTATCCTCATTTTCTTTTTTATTCGGTAAGTGGACTTACAGAGGTTTTTTATACATTTTTATTATTACTATCCTTCTTGTTATTTTATAAGAAGAAATTTTTTATGGCAATAATTATCTCTATACTCGCATTATTAGTGAGACCTACTTTTGATTTTCTCAATCCAATCTTAATTATTTTATTTGTTGGGTTTGTACATGCTTCTGGATGGAGGAAGGTTGTTCAATATCTTTCTATATATGCCATTGCATATATAGTGATTATGTCCCCTTGGTGGGTGCATCAATATCAAAAATATGATGAATTTATCCGATTAAACCTCGGAGATGGCATTGTATTATATTCTGGTAATAACCCATTAAACAAAACGGGCGGCGGTATTGTTGACACTGATGTTGATATAAGCGGTTTTAATAATGAGAAAAATCCAGTAATTAGAAATAATAAGATGAGGGCCGCCGCCATAGAATATATTGTTGAAAATCCAGTTCGTTTTGTAGAATTATCATGGTTAAAATTTAATCGATTCTGGAGGTTGTGGCCACATACGCAATATTATCAACAATGGTATGTAGTTGCAGCATCTTTATTAAGCTACGGGGTGGTTCTTTTCTTAGCAATTGGTTTTATGTTGCGTAATGCCAAAAGACACTTTAGAAAGCTTACACCAATATTTGCTTTATTCACATACTTGACATTGGTTCATATGATAACTATTGGCTCGATCAGGTATCGTTTCCCTCTAGAGCCATTCTTGATAATTTTTGCCGCTCATTTCTTGCAAGACTTATGGAAGAGTATGGATTGGTACCGTAATGTCAATGCAAGAGATAGTTAAGATTTTATAAAACATGCTTTAATAGATTTATATGCTCTGTATAATTTGCTAATTTTGACACGAGTATTGATTGTATTATGCGTAGCCTCAATGAAGTTAGTACCGAAAATTTAGAATTGTATTCTAGTGAGTACTTTGATTACTTAAAAAGTGTACTGGATAGTATTGATTTATCAACAATTGTAAAGTTTACAGAGATATTACTTGATGCGCGTGATAAAAGTGCAACTATTTTTTTTATTGGAAATGGCGGAAGTGCGGCAACAGCAAGTCATTTTGCTAATGACTTGTGTTTTGGTATTAACGATAGCAAGGAGCCTTTTAAGGTGGTTAGTCTCACAGATAGTACTCCCGTTATTACGGCCATTGCGAATGATTTTGGCTATGAAGAAGTATTCAAAAGGCAATTAGAAATGTATGGTAAGTCGGGTGATGTACTTGTTGGAATTTCAGCATCTGGAAATTCTTCTAATTTATTAAAGGCGTTCAATTATGCTTCCGATGTAGGCATACATACTGTAGCTATAACAGCTTTTGATGGTGGTAATTTAAAGTTAATTGCCAATGATGGAATTCATGTCCCTACAAACAATGGAGAATACGGCCCTGCAGAGGATGCGCATATGATTATTGATCACTTAGTGAGTTCTTATTTGATGAGAATGGTGAATAATGCATAAATTTATTAGGGTCAAAATAACTTTCATCGACTTCAATCTGCCCTGTAGTGGTCCGTTAATCTGTAGTGGTCTGACAAACTTGGACACAAAGATAGCCTTATAATACAAACTATAAGGAGGTCAATAAATGACACAAGTAAAAACCAGGAAGCAA
>Ga0233441_1003237_pt1 | contig 11124 bp, 12 predicted proteins | sample SI_123_September_4_FD_182781 | JGI IMG/M metagenome (GOLD analysis project Ga0233441, IMG submission 182781) | Seawater microbial communities from Saanich Inlet, British Columbia, Canada - SI_123_September2016_135_MG | ecosystem: Environmental > Aquatic > Marine > Inlet | place: Canada: British... | reverse complement strand
GTAAGGTTGGCGGGCCCGAGAATTGGTTGTCCCTCCTCGGAGCAGCAGGCCTCAAAGAGCGGATACTCTTTACCCTGGCCATGATTGTTTTGTATCGCATCGGCGTACACGTGCCTATCCCGGGTGTCGATCCTGGTGCCTTTACCAAGCATCCCGAGCTAGCACAAAACCTCCTCGGCATGATCGACCTTTTTACAGGCGGTGCTCTCAACAAGCTCTCGGTCTTTTCGATGGGTATCGGTCCTTACATCACTTCTTCCATCGTCATGCAATTGATGACGGTCGTGGTGCCCAAGCTCGAAAATCTGCAAAAAGAGCAAGGTGAGCAAGGGCGCAGACAACTCGCCCAGATAAGCCGCGTAGTCACAGTATTTTTAGCGGTCTTCCAATCATTCATGCTGGCTCAATTGCTATCTCGCATCCCTGGAGTCGTCATCACTCCTGGTCCGATTTTTTTGGTCAACACCACAATTATTCTCACCAGCTGCGCAGTCTTTATCATGTGGATGGGCGAGTTGATTACAGAGCGTGGTGTCGGCAACGGTGCTTCTATGCTCATCTTTCTCGGTATCGCGGCGCGTCTGCCAGTGATGATCAAAAATACATACGAAGCCGTGCAGACTGGCACTTCTCCAGCCTGGGGCGTGGCTGTACTCTGCCTTTTCTTTTTGCTCGTGGTGGCATTTATCGTCAGGCTGCAGCAGGCGGTTCGTAAGGTCAAAGTGTTGGGTTCCAGACGCAATGTCGGAAGGCAGATCTTTGCTGCTCCGGATGATTATATGTATCTCCCGGTCAATCCTTCCGGCGTTATGGCCATCATCTTTGCTTCGTCTCTCTTGATGTTCCCATCAACCGTCATGCAATTTCTCAATCAGCAAAAACTCAAGCCTGATGAGGTCGTCTACAACTTGATTGTGGGGATACCAGGAGTGGGGCCTGCCTTCCAATCGATGGCCAAAGAGGCTTGGGCTCAGCAAGCATGGTCTTTTGCGACCGAAGAGTTTGCCAATCTATTTTCTTATTATCGCTGGGAGCACTCGCTCATCTATTTCATCCTGATCCTCTTCTTTGCCTTCTTCTATTCTTCGATCATCCTCCCTGTCAGAGACATGTCCGAAAATCTAAGAAGAAACGGCAGAGCGATTCAGGGCGTCAGACCCGGCAGACCTACGGCTGACTGGCTCGAAAAGACACTCAATCGACTCACCTTCCTTGGTGCCACTTCGGTTGCTATCATCGCCATCGCTCCCATCCATATCGAGCAGGCGACCATGGTGACTACCCTCCAGGGTCTTGGTTCTACCTCGCTGATCATTCTGGTCGGCGTAGCGATCGACACTCAAAGACAAATACTCACACATGCCCTATCCGCCAAATATCAGGCACGCGGACTCTTTAGGCAGTCAGATAAAAAGGACATCTAAATGCGTATTTTATTTCTTGGCGCCCCTGGCGCAGGCAAAGGCACTCAGTGCAAAAAGCTCTCGCAAAAATTTGACCTCTTGCACCTTTCATCGGGAGATCTGCTCCGCGAAGCCGTGAAAAATGGCACGCCAGCAGGCCTTGCCGCCAAGGACTTTATGGACAAGGGGCAATTGGTGCCGGACAATGTGCTGATCGATCTCTTTAGAGAAAAGCTTTCCTCTCCCGATTGCAAAAATGGTTTCATCCTGGATGGCTTTCCGCGCAATCGCGCTCAGGCTGAGAGTCTCGATGTCCTATTGACCGAGATCGACGCTAAACTGGATTGCGTCATCGATCTCGAGACGCGCGATCAATTGCTGGAAGAGCGGATCACTGGCCGCCGTATCTGTCCAAACAAGGCTTGTGGTGCTGTGTTCCATACCAAATTTTCGCCGAGCAAAAAAGGCGATGACTGCGATCAATGCGGTACTGCACTGACTCAGCGCTCCGATGACAAACCGGAGCTCGTCAAACAGAGACTCGCTATATATCACGAATCCACTGCTCCTCTGATCGACTTTTACAAGCAAAAAGGCCTGCTCAAAGTGGTCAACGGTGAAGGCGAACAGGACAAGATCTTTGCTGATCTGCTCGACGCTCTCAAAGTAAATAAGTAGGCAGAGGCGCAAGAAATCAAGAAATGAGCATGATTTTTACCGAGGAAAAAGATCTGGAGCGTATTCGCCTGGCTGGCAGCCTGGCCGGTCAAGTACTCCAATTGATTTCCGAAGCTGTCCAGCCCGGCATCACGACCTGGGAATTGGACGAGATGGCCGAGAAGGCTATCAGAGATGCAGGACACATCCCTACTTTCAAGGGTTACCGTGGCTTCCCGGCTACTGTATGCACATCGGTAAACGAAGAAGTGGTGCACGGCATCCCCAACAAAAAGAAAGTGCTTAAGGATGGCGATATCGTGTCGCTGGATCTCGGTGTTTCGGTGCGCGAAACAGTCAATGGCAAGCCCTTTAATTACATTGGCGATACTGCCGTGACTGTTGCAGTCGGACAGGTGTCGCCAGCAATAGTAAAGTTGCTTGAAGCAACACAAAAGTCGCTCTACGATGCAATTAAGATATGTAAGGCTGGCACCACTCTCGATGAGATCGGTGGTGCCGTCGAAGATGTAGCCAAAGCGGGTGCTTACGGGCTGGTGCGCGAGTATGGCGGACACGGCATCGGGCCTGACTATCATGAAGATCCGTTTATATGCAACTACCGCACTGGTAGCAAGACAAAGTTAAAACCTGGTATGGTTATCGCGATTGAGCCTATGTTCAATCTCGGTGGTGATGGTGTGCGCACCAAGCCTGATGGCTGGACTGTTGTTACGAGAGATTACAGGCCATCCGCTCATTTTGAGCATTCTTTACTCATCACCCAAGAGGGTGTAGAGGTACTTACCAAGCGTCCAAAAGAGGTAGTTGGGTGACTAAGCAGGGCGTCATAGAATTTGAGGGAACGATCCGGGAATCCTTGCCCAATGCCATGTTTCGGGTAGAGCTCGATAACGGGCACAAGGTTTTGGCTCATATTTCCGGCAAGATTCGCAAAAACTTTATTAAGATCCTTCCAGGTGATCGGGTGCGTGTAGAGCTCACCCCGTACGATCTTACCCGCGGAAGGATCACATACAGAATCAAAGATTGATGTACAATTGGGTGTTTCTCGCCGGCAGGCGTAGCTTTGCATTTTAAATGCAGGCACATCGAGCCGTCGGAAACAAAAAAATGCAAGTTGTGATTACCGGTTAAACAGGCGCCAGCGCCTGATTGAGAGCCCGAGAAATGAAAGTTAGAGCATCCGTCAAAAAGATCTGTGAAAAGTGCAAAGTGATCCGCCGCAAGGGCCGGGTTGCAGTGATTTGCGAAAATCCCAAGCACAAGCAGCGTCAAGGGTAGTTTGCAAGACGTCTTTGATGTCCTTGTAAACGCTTTTGATAAACAAAGTAAACAATAAACAAGTTAACTCTGGTTAGGGTATTTCGCGGATATTTGCGATAGATATAACCTGATTTCCAGATTGTTGGAGGATAAATGGCCCGTATTGCCGGTGTAGATCTGCCGAGAAACAAAAGGACTGTCATAGCCCTTACTTATATCCATGGTATCGGCCGCACGACCGCTGCCCATATCGTCAAAAAAGTCGGACTGTCCGAGAGCAGCCGCGTCCAGGACCTCTCCGAAGAAGAAGTCGGCCGCATGCGCGAAGAGATCGAGAAGAGCGGCAATTATCAGGTCGAAGGCGACCTCCGCAGAGTCGAAGGTCTCAACGTCAAGCGCCTGATCGAAATCAATTGCTTCCGTGGTCAGAGACACAGAAGAGGTCTCCCGACCCGTGGTCAGCGTACCAAGACCAATGCTCGTACCCGTCGTGGTCGCAAGCGCGTCACTGTCGCTGGCAAGAAGCAAGCTCCCGGCAAATAGAGTCTAGATCTCTAGTTTCTTTATCAATCAACCTACTCTAAAAGGATCTGCGTAACGCTATGGCTAAGTCTCCCAAGGCAAGGACTAAGAAAAAAGAACGTCGCTATGTATTGCAAGGCGTCGTCCATATTTCATCCACCTTCAATAACACCATCGTCACTTCTACTGACCCTCAGGGTCAAGTTATTGCCTGGGCCTCGGCTGGTACCGCTGGCTTCAAGGGCGCCAAAAAGGGCACTCCTTTTGCCGCTCAGCAAGCTGCCGAATCAGTCGCCAAGCGTAGTATGGACCAGGGCATGAGACAAGTCGAAGTACTGGTCAAAGGCCCCGGCGCTGGTCGCGAAACCGCCATCCGCGCATTGCAGGCCTCCGGCCTCGAGATCACCTTGATCAAAGACGTCACCCCCATCCCGCACAACGGTTGCCGTCCTCCCAAGCGCAGAAGAGTCTGATATCTAATATCGACCTCTGCCAATGCGTCTTTCAGCGTGATTTCTTTTTCTGGAGAAAATATGGAACCTCTAAGAATCAAATGTCTTGAGAATAAAACCGGTGCCGACGGCTCCATCTATGGCAAGTTTGTCATCGAGCCCCTCGAAAAGGGATATGGCACCACCATCGGTAATGCTCTGCGTAGAGTATTGCTTTCGAGCCTCGATGGATCAGCCGTATCGGCCGTCCGCATCGAAGGCATCACTCACGAATTTACCACCGTACCCGGTGTCATCGAAGACGTGATCGATGTAATGCTCAATCTCAAAGGACTCGTCGTCAAGACTTTTACAAACGAGCCCCAGTATCTGCACCTCGATATCGACAGAGCTGGTCCCGTCACTGGTCGCGACCTCATGTGCCCTGCTGATGCCACCATCATCAACCCTGACTGGCAGATCTGCACCCTGGCCGATGGCGGCCGCATCCGCGCCGAAGTAACCGTCGAGCGTGGTCGTGGCTATGTACCAGCCGACAATCACCATCATTACAAGCAAGCTGTTGATGTATTGCCGATCGATGCAGTGTTCATGCCCATTCGCAAGGTTAGCTACAATGTCGAACCTACCCGCGTAGGCGAGTCCACTGATTATGACAAGCTCACCATCGAGCTCTGGTCCAATGGCTCTATCGATGCTACCGAAGCCATATCCCAAGCTGCTCGTCAGGTTGTCGAAAATCTCTTGCCTATCGCAGAGTTGTCCGGCAAGCCCATGGTGCCTGCTGCCACTCAGCCCCAACAACAAGACGGCAAGCACAGTTCGATCTCTATAGAAGAGCTCGAACTCTCTGTGCGTGCTTACAACTGCCTCAAGAGAGCCAATATCAACTCTCTCGGCGAACTCCTCAAATTGTCTTATGACGATCTGATGAACATCAAGAATTTTGGTAAAAAATCTGCCGACGAAGTGATCGAACGCCTCAAGCAGTTTGGTCTTGGTCTGGCCGATACCCCGAAAGACAAGTAGACAGAAACATAATTTTTAAGGATCTTAGATATGCGTCACAGAGTACCAGGCCATCAGTTGGGTCGTCCCGCCGATCAGCGCAAAGCTGTTTTGCGTGCGCTCGCTACTGAGCTTTTTCGTCATGACGAGATCGTCACCACTCTTGCCAAGGCTAAGGCAGTACGTCCTTTTGCCGAGCGCTTGATCACCAAGGGCAAGCATGGTCTGGTAGACGACTACAAGGCTCTTGCCGAAAAGGCCAGAGGCGGAGATAAGGATGCTGCCAAAGAAGTAGCCCGCATCGTTCACTTGCGTCGTCAGGTGGGTGGAGTGGTCTATGACCGCGAAGTCGTCCGTCGGGTATTTGATGAAATCGCCCCTCGCTACAAAGAGCGTCAAGGTGGCTATTGCCGCATCATCCGCACCGGTCCTCGCCGTGGCGACAATACCGAGATGGCCATCATCCAGCTCGTCTAAGCTTTTTAACTAAATTGAACTCACGCATCGCCCTTTTGATCGAGTACTCCGGAAAGAAATTTCACGGGTCTCAATATCAAAAGGGCGTTCGTACAGTACAGGGCGAATTGGAAAGAGCCCTGGCCGTATTGGCCAGGCAACCGATCAGGGCGACTCTGTCGGGCCGCACCGACAGTGGTGTGCATGCCCGTGGCCAGGTGGCGCATGCCGACTGGCCGGAGGCACTGGACGAGGCTGGCCGTGTCGATGTGCTCTGGCGATTGAACGGCATCCTCGACCGTGATATCTCGATCACCAAGATGGCTAGCGTTCCTGATGATTTTCATGCCAGATTTTCGGCTGTCGAAAGAGAATATTGTTATTCGATCCTTGCTAGACCGCAAAGATCAGCTCTTTTAAAAGATACTCATGCTTTTGTACCGGCAAGATTAGATCTGGCGGCCATGCAAAGAGCTGCCGAGCAAATCCTTGGGAAACACGATTTTACGGGCTTTCAGTCGACTAGCACCGACAAGACCGTGCCTATATGCAATGTCTTTCGTTCACAAATATTGAATTTACGTGAAGGAGAGCTTGAATTCTGGATTAGGGCAGATCACTTCGTGTACAATATGGTGCGCATAATTTGCGGGACTCTCATCGACGTGGGTCTCGGCAAAAGGGATGCGGATTGTGTTTCGCTCGCACTCCAATGCGGAGATCGAAACATTGCCGGTCCAACAGCACCCGCCCAGGGCCTGACGTTGGATTCAGTCAAGTACCCGAGAGCCTTTGAGCTCTGGGATTAGTTCCAGGAGAAGTTCAAGTGAAAACCTTTTGCCCCAAGCCTGAAGAAGTAGAGCGTAAATGGCTTTTGGTGGATGCCGATGGCAAGACCCTCGGTCGCGTCGCTGTCGAAGTGGCCAATATCTTGCGGGGCAAAAATAAGCCCGAATACACACCTCACGTAGACTGCGGCGATTTTGTCGTCGTAATCAACGCCGAAAAGATCAGAGTCTCTGGTTCAAAAGAGACCGACAAGTTTTATCGTCGTCACTCCGGCTTCCCGGGTGGCTTCAAAGAAGAAAGCCTCGAGCATTTGAGAGCTAGAAAGCCCGAAGCTATCATCGAAAAAGCAGTCCGTGGCATGTTGCCGCACAACAGACTCGGTGATCGTCAATTCACCAAGCTCAAAGTCTATGCTGGCGGTGAGCACGAGCACCAAGCTCAAAAGCCCGTCGAGCACAAGCTCCCTGAGCACACCGTAGCCAAGTATTAATCACATCATTTCAGTTTAGCTAAAAGAGGATTCAACGCAGATGTCCAGCGTTATTCAGTATTCCGGAACCGGTCGTAGAAAGTGCGCTAGTGCGCGCGTCAGACTGATCCCTGGTACCGGCAAAGTGACCATCAATCGTCGCACCATCGAAGATTATATTGGTGGCCGTGATGCCTTGATGAGAGAAGTCTTTGTGGCTTTCCAGACTGCAGACGCTATGGGCCGCTTTGACGTGATCGTCACCGTCCGTGGTGGTGGTATCGCCGGTCAGGTTGGTGCTATCAAGCACGGTATTGCTCGCGCCCTTTCCGAGGCCAGCCCGCAAAACCGCCCTATCCTCCGTACCGAAGGTCTCTTGACCAGAGACTCCAGAGTCAAAGAGCGTAAAAAATACGGTCGCAAGAGAGCTCGTAAGAGATTCCAATTTTCCAAGCGTTAATATCACCCTATTGCGCTTATCGCTTAGCGAAAGAGATAAAGAGAAAACCCGCTTCTGCAAGGAGCGGGTTTTTGTTTGTCGGGCTATCTGTAAGGCTATTGCTATTGGTCGTTTTGAGCGGGGGATTCTGCTCCTCTGACCATCTCGGTATCTTGGGTGCCAACAATACCCTTGGCCCGATACTTGTTCTGAAAACCAAAGAGCGCAATAAAGGCAGAGATCGCGATGATTCCGGTCAGGGCAATAAAACCCCAGCCTGCCGGTTCCCCGTGCCAGACCAGGAAGCCGCCTGCAGAAAAAATGCAGGTGGCGATAAACAATGAAAAAGGTATGTAGAGAGCCTTGATAGATTGCCAGACCTCGGCTTTCTCGGCAGCCTCTAGTTCTTTTAGGCGTTGCTTTTTGGCTTCTAAGTCGGTAGGTTGGGTCTGCATGATAGCCTTTATATTTGATATCTCAACAGCCGATAAACAATCGGCAAAAGATATCTTAGCATCTCGAGGCGGCCATTCCCTGGGCTCTTTGGCTTGTTTTAAGAGGCGTGCTTATAGAATTCTGTTAGAATCTCTAAGATGTCAAAACAGCTCCTCGCCAAAGAATTAGAAAAGCAATGCCCAACCTGTCGGACTCCGGTCAGGGGACGTGTGGATTTTTGCATGCATTGCGAGGATTTTATCGAGCCGATCTATGCAAGAAATGCATCCAGGGTTAGACGGCACAATGGCAACAAGAAAGGGCCCATCTATATTATCGGCGCTTTGATCGGTCTTTCGCTCACAGGCATACTTGGCTTTACAGTCTACGAGAGCATCAAATGCCTCGAACCTAAAGAGAGCAGACTCGCCCTGGAAAAGGCCAGGGGATATCTTAAAGCCAATCATTATCTCAGTGCTATCAATCTATTGGAGTCAAGTCTGGCAGAGGATCGACGTAAGCTTGTCCCAGAGCGTCAAGCGCTCTTGGACGAGGCACTCTATGCGACGGCGACTCAAGTGGCGGCCAGACAAGATTTTCGTGAGGCGGTCAATCTTTTGGGGCGTATCTCTCCCAACTTTGATCGTATCGCTGATACCCATCAACTCCTCGAAGAATATCAAGAAAGGGCCAACCAACACGTTTTTGGTGGTACTGCCATTGGTGGCGGTATCGATGTCATGCCCAAGGTAAAGCATGATAGTCGTATCGACAAAGCGGTCAAGACTATAGTCCACACAAATGATAGGCCAAGTGAAAAGCCCACACAAAACAGTACTTCAGAAACTACTGCGGTGGCTAAAGCAGACGCCATCATCAAGTCAGACTCAAAGTCAAAGCCTCTCCCCCAGGTTACGACAACAGATAATCCAGTAGAAGATGCTCTCAAGCGTTACAACAGCATACTTTCGGCTTATTTTTCCAAATCCGACGATAAACGCGATCAAGACGAGCCTCCTTCTTTTGAAGAATGGATGAAGTCCGGCCAGCCGACTTTTTAAGACACCATGAGCACCAAAGTCAACCAGCCCAAGATCGAGCGATCCTATCTCATCGTTCTTTTTGCCCTGTTTGTAATAGTAGTCGCAGTCCATCTCATAGACGTTTTCAACGAGTTTGTGCTGGCCGATACTTTTTCGATCCAGACTTTTCGCTCTCTTAATCAGGCTGATTGGCCTGGCTTTTGGAGCAATCTCTTTACTCAAGGCATGCTGCAACCTTTTAGCGAGCCTATTACGAAGGCCAGCATTGCTATTGATTATCAGAGTGGCAGACTCAACCCAGTGCCATATCATCTGACCAATGTCGTCCTGCATGCGGTCAATTGTGTCCTGGCCTTTGTTCTAATGTATCGATTGCCAGGTCCAAAAGTAAGCAAAAAAAATATCTGGATCTTGCCTGCTATGGCCAGTCTGATTTTTGGCCTGCATCCTATAGTTGCTGATAGCGTAGCGTATGTCAGCAATCGCGATGGTATCGTCTGCACTACCATCATCATCGTTGCTCTCAACCTGTTTTTGCTGGCTTTTCGTGGGCAAGCGCTCAATAAGGTCATCTTTGCCTATTTAGCGACCTATATATTGGTTCTATTTGCGATTGGGGCCGCGCCCATGGGGCTTGGCTTGGCCTTTGGTCTGATCTTTTGCGGTTTGATGAGCAAGCCGGAGGAGGAGCCGGCCAAAGACTTTATCGAGGATAAAGTCTATGAATTGGGAGCACCAATGTTTGTTGGACTATTGGGGGCTTTGCTTTTTTTGATGCCCAAGGCCCATCCCATAGCCATAGCATTGGGCACGCCGATGCCCGGTCTTGCAGCCAGTATTGCCAGCCAGTTTAAATGTTTGATCACATATTACCTGCCGGCAATGATCTGGCCTCTAATGCTCAGTATCTCTCCAGACCCTTCGCTGATCCATGCTCAAGCGATGTCTGATCCAATGGCTATGCTTGGTGCATTGACTTGCGTACTTTTTATTGTTGCATCGCTAATGGTGGCACCAAGAGCAATGACTAAAGATGGTCAGAGTGCTCTCGCCTACAAAATGGTCTGTCTGGGCCTGGGATTTGTCGCTATCTTTTACCTGCCGGAGTGTTTTTTACGTCAAGCCGAAACGGCAAACTCTGCTAGATTTTATTTGCCTTCGCTTGGTCTGGCCATGGTCCTGGCTGGTTGTCTGGGTCTCAAGCCTGGCCTGGCAAATCTCACGGACAAAAGCAAAAAGTCCAGAGTCATTTTTGCAGTATGTCTTGTGTCTTTGATTCTGTCTGCATTCACCATACATCGATCGCTGGCTTTCCAAAATAATGTCTCTTTGTTTAAAGGGCCTTTGGATAGCCGTTCTGATGATTTTTCCACCCGTGCACTCTATTCTTTCTCCCTCCTGCAAAAAGGTGGTGACAGCACGGTGCAGGCTGCCGGGGAGGCAGATCGAGCGCAAAAAGACTACGAACGAGCATTTGGTGCCAATGCTTGCACTCTGGCCAGCCTGCCCTGTGCCGATATCACTCGTGCTTATGATGCGCGTTTGATGAAACGTCCGGAGGAGAGCAGGTTTCTTTTTGAAAGGGCTTACAAGGGTGCAGAGTCTCAAAGATTGGCCCCGCAGGTGATCAGTTATGCCAGGGCGGGTTATGTCTTGGCGGCAAGTGACAGCAATCATTTTGGCCAGGCCGGCCAGGCTCAAGAGATCAGGCGCCTGGCCGAGCAAGCTCTCGAGGACTATCCAGCCAATGCCAGGCTCTATCTGGCCCTGGGCAAGGCTTATATGGCGACTGGCGCGCCGGATGCCTGGGAGATGGCTTGCAAGCAATTTGATCGTGGACGACATTTTGATCCCAATGATGCCGACTTTGTTGCTCCGGCAGTAGAAGCAGCCCTCAACACAGGCTATCCAATTAGATTTGAGCAGGCACATGGTGGCGCCCGTCTACTCAAAAAAGTCCAACCAGGACCGGTCGCGACGCTCTTGATGGCGCGAGCCTGCCTGGAGACCGGTCGGATAGCTCAAGGTCAATCAGAAATGAATGAGTATTTTGCTGGCGGTGCTCCAGCAATCCCTCCCGCACTCGTGATCGCCAGCGGATTGGCAAGGCAGGATGGCCGCCAGGCTGAGGCCAAGCAATTGTTGGATAGGGCTCTAAAGATGG
>Ga0233441_1003232_pt1 | contig 11149 bp, 12 predicted proteins | sample SI_123_September_4_FD_182781 | JGI IMG/M metagenome (GOLD analysis project Ga0233441, IMG submission 182781) | Seawater microbial communities from Saanich Inlet, British Columbia, Canada - SI_123_September2016_135_MG | ecosystem: Environmental > Aquatic > Marine > Inlet | place: Canada: British... | reverse complement strand
GCATTAGATTACACAAGAGGTCTCACCCTATAAAATATATACGGGTTTAAAACTAATTATAGGAGTTTATGATGGAGTTATTGCAAGAGTTTTTACATGTATTTACGAGTACAAATACATCAATTTTTTTAAAGGTTATTATTATCTCTCAGATAATCGTAACCATTTATATGGCATTAATATTTCTTTCTATTTATAAAGATAATACAGGTATAAAACTTGTATTTACACTTTTTGCCATTTTTATTTTAGCAACAATGTATTATTATCCTGATGACATTATAAATATACAAAATGTAGTTGATAATTTAAGTCCAATTACTGCTTTTTTCATTGGTATCCTTTTATCATTAATGATGATAATATCAAGTGAATTAAGCCATACTGATATAATTTCACCTGTGTTGTTATTTCTATCTATCATACTAATTTTACCTGCCTTGTTTATTCCTATTTTATCTCCAGACCCAATTTCCATTTATGGTACAGCTGGTAAAATTGGTGGTGTTATTTTTGGCTATCTAGTTTCTAAAAAGTTTAGAAATAAAATCTAATTTCTGTTGCAAAAACTAAAGGTTAACCCACATTTTTTTAAACTATAAAAAATACCTTGAAACCTAGAAAAATATTATTATATTTTTCTAGGTTTTACCCACAGTCAATATTTAATAATTTTTTATATATGCTCACATCTTTTATACATATACCTGTTACTCCAACTGTACAAGAATATAAGGAGGTTTCAAAAGAAACTAATGAGATCTTTTTAATTGAAAAATTCTACTTGTTTTTAGAAGATGAAATTGAAAAAATACATATTAAAAATGCATTTAAACAAATTGAAGATTTAAAAAAATGAAAATTAGAATTACAAAACTGAAGAGAATTTTTAAAAAATTTTCATGTATAAAATAGATTTTTCAAAAAGTTTTATAAAAGAGTTTAAAATTCTTAGCAAAAAATATTCATCTATTAAATATGATATTGATTGATTAATGGATATTTTAGAAGAGGATTGACCAACATGAACTACTTTGTGAAATAATGTTTTTAAAATTAGATTAAAAAATTCAAACAATAATAAAGGTAAAAGTGCTTGATACAGAGTTATTACACTTTCTTTTAAAAGTGAAAAAATAGTATTTCTTTCTATTTATTCTAAAAATGATATTGAGTCAATATCTAAAGAGCAAATTATAGGCTTAATTGATTTGTATAAAAACAATGGATAAACTACCTATATGGAAAACATAAAAATTGATACAAAACAAAAGAACAAAGAAACTTTAGAAGAATCAAGTAAATTATTAAATATGAGTGAGATGTTGAACTATAAAATATTATCTACACTTCAAAGTAAACATGTTGAATTAAAACCTAATTCGGAATTAGCTTTTTTTCTTGCTCGTAAAGATAAAACAGACTTTATTTATAATACATCAGCATTAGAAGGAAACCCTATGACTTATCCTGAAGTGGAAACACTTTTAGAGGGTATAACAGTAGGTGGACATAAATTAAGTGATGAGCAACAAGTTTTAAATCAAAACAAAAGTGTGAAAGTTTTATTTGAAATGATTAAAAATAATGTTTTTAAAATTGATTATGAAACTGTTTGTAAATTACATGAAAAAGTAGCTAATGAAGAGGCGTTATCATGGGGAGAATTTAGAAAAAGTGGTGTTAATATTGGTGGAACAGATTATAAACCACCAAGAGCAGATGATTTAAAAGAGATATTTGATAATGGTATTCAAGAGCTTGAAAAACAAAAAGATATTATTACAAAAGCTATTAGTTATTTTTTATTTGGAGCTATAAATCAATTTTTTTATGATGGGAACAAAAGAACATCAAGACTTATGATGAATGGTGTTTTATTATCAAACGGTTATCCAATTTTAAATATTAAAGCTAAAGATAAACTAGAATTTAACACTAAAATGATTGAGTTTTATAACTCAAAAGACATGCAACCAATTTTAGATTATTTAATATCTTACTACATTGAGCAAAATAAAGACAATGGATTTATTTAGTATGAATAGTAAGAAGATATTGATATATGCCCGTGTTTCAACAAAAAATCAAGATACAGTATCTCAACTTTTAAAACTTCAAGAATATTGCAAAAATCATAATTATGAGATAGTAAAAATTTTTGAAGATACAGGCTCTTGAAAAAATGATAAAAGAGTTAATTATCAAAAACTTTTAAATGAAATTCATTTAAAAAGCTTTGATATTTTACTTGTTTGGAAATTGGATAGGTTATCGCGTAGCTTAAAGGACTTAATAGACCTCTGAGATCTTTTAAATAATAAATGAATACACTTAGTTACATACGATAATGCAATAGATACAACTACACCATGATGAAAATTACTTTTTCAAATGTTAGGTGTTTTTGCTGAATTTCAAAGATGAATAATTATCGACAACATCAAGTCTTGAATTCAGAATGCCAAAGCAAAATGAATTCATTGTTGAAGAAAAAACACTACGGACAAAATCTATAATTCACAACTTTTAAATGAAGCGCTAAGTTTAAAATCTCAATGATTATCTTATAGAAAAGTAGCAATAAATTTAAATATAAAAGATTATTCTACTTTATCAAAAAGAATGAAACAACATCAGAAAAAAATCAATAATAAAGAGATTATTGAAAACTCAAATATTTATGATTTTATAAAGTAGTTAAATTTCTATTTTCATAGTTTTCCAAAATTTTTATATTTATTAATCATAATATATGTGATCTCACATTTTGCTCTAAATATGATAAAAGTTTCTAAATTAGCTTAATTATTTTTACTTTTTCTTAGTGAATTAAGAAAAAGTAATGTGGGTGAATACTTTTATAAAGAAGTTTTGGGTTTAACTTTAAAATCACGATTTTTAATAATACACTTCCTTTTAAAAAGGAAGTGTATATGAAGTATTACATATTTTTAAATTACATATTTACATATTTATGCTAATGTTAGTTATTAGTGAGAAAATATTACGTAATATATGTATATATTACTTTTGACAAGTTATCTATTTTAATATATACAATTACTGTAACATTATAATAAGGAAAATATGAAAATGCACGAATTTACACCAGAATCAGTAGAAAAATATTTAACGCCTGAATCGTTAAAAAAAATAAATGTTGGAATTCCTGATAATGAAGGTGAATACATGGATACAGAGGCGTTTATTACCCCTACTGAAGAAACTCAAAAGTTAGTTGATACTATGTTATCTAGTATAGATGAAATAATTGAAAATAATGAGCTTCCTAATATACAAGGTGACCATTGTTTAGGCAGTTAATAGATACAGATTTTTCAGATTATGGGCAAGTGACATCATTAACAAAAAATGTGATTACTGCAATGCAAAAAATAAGTATAAAGCATAAAGTTTATTACAAATATGATATTTTGATATTTGTAGAAGTTTTAAAAAAGACTCACTATGATTTAACTTCTATTAGTGGAGAGATGAATGGTAAAACTCCTAGTATTTATAAACAGCATGCTATTTTTGCATATTGGCTAAAAAGACTAAAGCCTTTTAATGAAAATAGTTGTAAATATGCTAACTATACAAATGAAACAATTGCATTAACTTTTGCAATTGGGATGATTAATCAATCTGTACATAAAGACAAAAAGCTTACTCGTTCTATCAGTAAAGAATATTTAAATAATATGCTTTATTTGATTAGATTTGAACAAGTTTCTAAGTATGGAATGTTAATGTTTTTAACTGCTATGTTTGAAATTAAGTAGAGTTTTTGAATTTTGTTTACAATTAAGAGTTTATATAATGAAAAATGATTTATACAAAACAATATCGTTAGATGAACTATAAAGTGATCTTTTAAATGATGAGTAAGACTACACCTTAATTGGTAATTTAGAAGAAGAAAAAGCCGATTGCAAATGGTTGCACAATCTTCTATAGAAAAAAGAGAATTACTGAATGAAGTGATGAAAGATGATGAGTTTGAACAATTCTATAATTGAAAGTTTTTATTTTCAAGAGTGCAATGAAGATAAAGTAATTTTGATAGATGAATTTTTTCACATGCTTGAATTAAGAAAATTACAAAATGACTTTAAATCTGCATTTAAAGAAATCTAAGATATTCAAGATGGTAAAGTTCAGCCATCAAATTTAGATAGTTTATTAGATAAACTATAGAACTAAAACTTGTGAAACAAATAAAACGATTATAAATATTTATCTCCTCTTAATTCTCACATAATTATAATTTCATCTAAAAATACAAAGACTATACTAACCTATTTTTAAGATAAATAAAGGTACAATTCCCCATACAAATTAAGAACAAGGAGAATGTGTAATTCTTCTTTGTAAGCCCTATTTTAGGGACTTTTGAGTGGGAAACTGCAGTTTGCGGTACCAGCGGTCACATGTTCGAATCATGTCGGGCGCACCATTAAAACTTCCCTATTTTACTAACTTTCCTTGACTTTTAAAAAATAAAAACAAAGATAGCTTCAGCTTATTTAGAAACTACTACACAAAACACTACACTTATGAAATATTTATCAAAGAATAATTACGGATATTATAGCTTTAGAATTAAGGTTCCCAAAGATTTTCGGTGTTACTTTAACCAAACAGAAATTATTAAATCACTCAAAACAAAATCTTATAATGAAGCAAGAAAATTATGCTCACTTTTAACATCTGAAACACAAAAATTGTTACAGACTTTAAAATTAGGAATTTTTTCAACTGAACAAGAAAAATCACTTGTAGATGAATATTTGGAAAAAATATTATCTAAATCTGATAACAATTCAAATAGTTCTCATAAAAGCGTTGTAGAGGTAATGAACTCTACAACAGTACATACTACTGAAAATGAAATTTTAAGCTCTCAGGAGTCTTTAAATAGTAAATCCTTAGAAGAAATTTGTACCATGTATATTAAAAATATTCCCTCAACTACTTCAGAGGTTAAAGTAAATGGGTACAAATCTTTTTTTAAAGATATTTTATTTGGTCTGATTGATAAAAAAACAGCAATAAAAAGTATTGATAGAGAAAAATTATTAGAATTAAGAGAAGTGGTGCAGGGGCTTCCAAGAAGAAATATTCAAAAATACAGAAAACATAAGCTCTCAAAAATTATTACCATGAATATTAAAGATGAAGAAGTAATCTCATTTAAAACACAAAACGATTATCTAAAGTGGATTATGTCACTTTTTAGTTTTGCTTTAAAATATGGATACTTAGAATTTAACCCAAGTGTCGATTTAAGTATGAAGAAAAAAGGTAACGCTAAAGATGAAAGAGAGACCTTTAGTGATGAAGAGCTTAAAAAAATGATTGCATTAAATGATAACAGCGATATGAAACTGTTTCATCAAACACTTTTTTATACAGGGATGATTATTAGTGAATTAAAACAAGCTAAAATTTCAACCGTTGATGGAATAAAGTGTTTTGATTTAAGAAGTTCAAATCTGAAGTTAAAAACTATGGCAAGGCATAGATTAATCCCTATACACTCTCATCTGATTAGACTTGGAATTGTCGATGAATTACCTGAACTGCAAAAAAATTACACCGCTGATTATCTATCAAGATGGGGTAATGAATTTATTAACAAAAATATTAACTATAGTTCTAAAAAAGTTCTTTATAGTTTTCGTCATACATTCGCTACAAAATTACAAAACAGCATGGTGGAAGAAAATATTATTGCTCAGTTAATGGGTCACGCTAAAAAAGGGCAAACTTTTGGAAGATATGGGAAAGGATTTGAAGCTGAAAATTTAAAAGAAGCAATTGAAAAATTAAGTTTTCCAAATGGTGGATTTGGGGTATTTGAAGAATAAGTTTGCTAAAAGTGGCTCTAGATACTGGAAATTATTGAGTATCTATCCAAATACTACTGAATCCCATAAATACGATACCTTAACATAACAAATACATTCCATATCTTCTAGACTCTAGTAAATAGTGGTACCAAAGTGTCACCACATTATTCTGAAATTATATCTTAAAACTTTTAATTTTTACTCATTAGAATTATAATTGAAACCAAGAATCGATCATTCCAAATAACAAGATTGGCGTTTGAGTAAATGTTCTGATACAATTTTAAAAAAAGGTACAAAAAATGAAAGAAAAAATAACAGGTGTTTTATTCATATTATTTGTAGTCTATATGATGTATGAATTTATACACCCTTATTTAGCAATTGCATTTTTGTTTTTAGTAGGAGTTGCTATTGTTTGTGCCATTAATGAAAATAACGATAAATTAAATAAAAAAGAAAAAAATATTTGTAAAACGATGTCTGATGTGTTTTAACCCTTATTTATAATTAAGTATTTCAATAGTATTCCTTATATCTGATTCTTCTCAATATTTATTGTTTCAAGTTGTTCCTTTTTTTAACAACAAAAATGTAATAAAAATAAATGCTGTAAATTTAAAAAAATTATAAATGTAATCTACAAGTTCAATATTTCAGCTTGTAACATCAAAATAAGTAAAAAGATTTAATAGTATTGCAGTTGTTGATATAATAATAAGATGGAAAATCCCAATATAATTTTCAAATTTTCAATCAGAATCAAAATCTTGATATCTTTTAATTAATTGAATTTTAAAAAAATAATAATACATAAATAATGATACACATACTATATAAAATATTTGATATGGTGTAAATGTATCACTACTTCACCCTATTTGTATGGAAAAATTATCTATTACAAAGAACAAAGCCTCTGTTAACCAAAAAAATAAGAATATCCTTACAAGTAATGTAAGCCTGCTAATTCTTTTTTCTTTATCATAAGATAGATATTTCTCCGTAAATGTTAGTTTCTTGAAGTTTTCTGACATATTTTATTTTTTATTTTAGAGTACTAATTTTAAAAAATAAATCAAATCATAAATATGATTATGATACAATCATCCAAATTTTGGAGGTTTGTCATGAGAAATATTTCAATTAGTTATGTCTTTTTTTTATTTTTAGCGGTTGCTATAGTAGGGTGTGGTGGAGAATCAGCAGATTCAGAAAAAGAAGTATCCTCGTCTGAAAATACAGAAATTTCATCACTTCAAGATACAAAAATATCTCCTGATGTAAAAAAATCTTCACAACATTTTGGAAATTTTTATACACCATCGTATATGACAGAAGAACTATCAAATAATAATTTTATTTATCGAAACTTATATTTTGATGTAAATAATAATGGTATTGTTGATATTTCTGAAGATCTTAAAATACCATTTTTAGCTAGTAATAATAACAACAAAAATGTAAATGCTTTTACTACATTAGAAAGTGTAAATATGTCTGTTGAAGATATTAACGCTTTTTTTAATATTTCATTGGAATCAACTGATATAGATATTTCTAAATTAAATTCAGTCACAGATTTAGATATATTAAAAGCTCATCAAATTTCACTATTATTTATTATTCAAAGTTCAGAAATTGAAACAAATAATAGAATACGAAGTTTAAAAAAGAGCTCTCAATTTGCTGATGCGCTAGCAGGTTTTAAAAACTTTATAGATAATTTTAGTAGTGGGAATAATTTTGGTACATTGGCAACATTTAATCAAAATCAAATTTCAGGAAAAATACAACAGAAAATAGTTGTAGTTCAAGAAGCCGATTCATTTCAAAATGTAAATAAAAATATATTAGAAGTTGACTTAAAAGATATCAATGTTAATGATTATTTATCTAATGCAACACATGATAATAATTTTGAAAAAGATAAAAGAAAAATATATAATGAAATTTCTGCAAGTTATTTTGGAGCGAGAGTAGAATATTTAAATCATTATAATGATGCAGTTGATGGTGTTAGATACTTACACACTATGCTTTCAGTTGCATCTAGTGTTTTTACATCTGGTGCTAAAGAAGCATCAAAAGCTGTTTTACAAGAAGTGGCTGAAGATGTTATTTTTACCGTATATGATAATTTAGCAGAGGAACTACTGTATAAAATGGGTACAGGATTAGTTGATCTAGCATTAAATCCTGTTGTAACAACAGCGAAAGCACTCAGTGATATTGCAATAGTTCCTGCAACAGAACTTAGTACTGCAATTATTACAAGAAAGAAGAATAGTGGTACAATAGCTCAAGAATCATTAAAGTTATTTTACACAAATTCAGAAAACTGGGAAAATGTAAATAATACTTTTGGAATAAATAGTAAAAATTTCACAAAAGAGACGATGGAGGCTATTGCTCAAACACTAAGTATCAATACTACTTTTATAAATGATTTTGAATCAGATAGTGTACTTCGTTTGATTAATAAGGTTAATGGACTAGTTAATATTATTTATGAAAATACTGAAGATACAATAAACCAATCTCCAAAAGCAAACGCAGGTAAAGATCAAACTGTTGTAGAAAATGATAGTGTTTTACTAGATGCATCACAAAGTAGTGATGATACAGGTATTAAATCTTATGAGTGGAGTTATACCTATAAAGGTAATAAAATCATACTTTCAAATGATATGTCATCTGCTATTTCAAATTTTCCAATAGGCATCCATACTGTTACTTTAAAAGTAACTGATAATGATGATGCTACACATACTGATACAACTATAATTACTGTCAATGAAAAAATATTAGTTCCAAATGCACCTAAAAATGTTATAGCTTCTGACACCACTCGAGAACGAACTGATAATAATTTTATGGGAATTGATGTTAAATGGGACAGGGTTAGTAATGCTACATCTTATGAGCTTTATATATCTTCTTCACTTAATGGTTCTTATGTGTCTAATGGTGTATATAGTGGAACAGAAACAGATTTTGGATCAGCAGAGTTTACTCCAAATACTAAATATTATTATAAAGTAAAGGCTTGTAATAGTGCAGGATGTAGTGAGTTAAGTGAAGCTGATGAAGGATCTAACTTTATTTTAGATAAAACACCATCTGTCACCGATTTAGAATTTGATAAAAGCGATGAAGATAAGATTAAAATAACTGTCACTACTCAAGGAAATGATGGTTCTAAAATCGATTATGTATTTTGGAAAATAATTAGTCCTAAAGGTGAAATATATACTTATGAAAAAGACACAAGTTCAAACTATCAAAACTTAATTTCTTATCTTACAAGAATATATGAAACTTATGATGTGTTTGATGAAAGTGGCACTTATACAGTTGAAGTATATGTAAAAAATGAAGATGGGGTTAAAAGTTCCACTTATTCTGAAACTGTTTATTTGAAAATTCCAAAAGAAGAAATACAATCAGCGCCAACCTCTTTTCCAAAAAATTTAAAAGCAAGCCAAGGTACATACTCGGATAAAATTAAAATTACTTGGGATAGTGTAGAAAATGCTACTAAATATATTGTAACTGGTTATTCAGCTGAAGATACAGAAAGTCATATTTATGCCTCAGGTGTAACAGATTTATATTACTATTATAAACCTCAAAAAGAGAATCTTAACTATAACTTTTTTATTATTCCATGTAATGGTCCCTTGTGTTATACCACAAGTGAAACACCTGATTGGGTAAAAGGTTACACCAAAAAAGTGGAAGATGCAACATTGTTGTCTCCAAAAAATGTAAAAGCATCTGATGGGACATACACTGATAAAATAGAAATATCTTGGGATAAAGTAGTTAGCGCAGATTATTATAAAGTTTACTGGTCAATGTCATATAATGGTACATATGAAAAGTTCAATAACAATTTCTATGGGACTAGTGCGACAATAACAGGTTTAAATACCGGAGAAGCGAATAAATATTATTATAAAATAAAAGCATGTAATAGTGCGGGATGTAGTTCTTACAGTAATTACAATAGTGGATATATAAAATATCAATTTATAAGATTTATAAAAAATGACGTAAAAGAAGTTATTATAGATAATAAAACAAATTTAATGTGGCAAGATTATACAAATTTTGGAGATATTCACGAAGCTATCCAATATTGTAAAGATTCAAATTTTGCAGGATATAGTGATTGGAAAATACCAAATACAAAAGAATTAGGTAGCATAATAAGTGCTGTAGTGTCAGTTGGAGATTATAAAGTGGAAGAAATATATGAATTTTCAAAAAATATAAGCCCATCTTATACATATTTAACTTCTGATTCAATGTCTAGTAATCAAACATATGGACTTGATTACACTACATTGAGTAAACATTATGGTTTTGATACTGTGAATAGTCAATATTGTAGGGATAGTACTAATTGGTGTGATGATTATGTTGAAGGAATATGTGTTCGTAATAATAACTAATTTCATTAATTTTTATTTTATAAAATACACTATTTAAAATATAACATAAACAATTTGTGTTATATTTTTAAAATATTTATCTGTACATACGCCCTAACTAAATGAATCGCACCTTTTTCTAAAAGTAGCTGTTCATACTCTTTAGGGTTACTTTTAATCCACTCCGAAACCAACTGTTTCTTCCTCTGGTTCTCTAAAACATCATTTTGAAGTTTAGCATCCTCTTTTTGATAAAAAACTTGCTCTTTTGTCAGTTTTTCCTTAGCTTCTCGTTCATCTTGAAGTAACAGCTTTTTAAAGGCTGTTTTCTTTTTATTATGAATAGTAAATTTAATTGCCACTACCCTACGTCACTCTTTAATCTCGTTAAAATCAAAGCTAATATCTGTGTATTTTTCAAGTTCTATTTGAGCTTGTAAAATGATACGTTTTTTAAACATACTATAAAACTGATATTGATTTTCACTAATTCATAAAAACTCTCTTAGACCAACAATAGTTATTGTCCTATTACCAATGGCTAAATATTGCTTTAACAGCTCATAAACTCTAATTGAGGAGTATGATTTAAGTGAAACGATGTTTCTTAATGTATAGGAGGTATGGAAGCCCTTTACTTGGAGTAAATATTCGCGTAACTTAGGATCGAAACACATCTCTATGATTCACTCAGATTTTTTATACTCAAATGATGATAGTAAATTAACTTTTAACACTCCCCCATTTTTTCTTTTTATAGTAAGTGTTTTTGCCAATAATTTATCACTTGCAATATCAAGCTCTTTATAATTATTTTTTCATAGCTTTAACTCATGAAGCAGTTCCCCTGTT
>Ga0233441_1003222_pt1 | contig 11184 bp, 10 predicted proteins | sample SI_123_September_4_FD_182781 | JGI IMG/M metagenome (GOLD analysis project Ga0233441, IMG submission 182781) | Seawater microbial communities from Saanich Inlet, British Columbia, Canada - SI_123_September2016_135_MG | ecosystem: Environmental > Aquatic > Marine > Inlet | place: Canada: British... | reverse complement strand
TTGGAGCTGCTTATCTGTTAACACTTCATCATTAATTTTTAATAAAAAAGAAACCATCATCCGAATTTGTGAACGTAAAAAACCATTTGCTTCAAAATGTAATACGGTGTAGCCATTTTTTTTATAAGTAAAGGCTTTATAAATACTACGAACATAGTGGGGAGTAGGGGAGCCATTTTTTTTGAAGTACTCAAAATTGTGTTTGCCTACAAAAATATTCATAGCACTTTGTAATCTATCATGATAGAGTTTATTTTCTACGAAAGTAATAAAATCAACTTCAAAAGGATTAGGCTTTTTACTACTTAAAATATAGCGATACACTCTTCTTTTAGCTCCATAACGTGCATGAAAATCTTCAGAAACAAAACTAATATTTCTTATCATGATAGTTTGTGGAAGTTGATGTTTTAAAGTACGTTCTAACTTGTTAATGTCATTCCAATAATGAGGTAAATCAAAATGTATTACTTGTCGTGTAGCATGAACTTCTTTGTCGGTTCGTCCCGAAGCTACAAGTTTGGTATGAATACCTAAGGTAGCTAAACACTTTTGAAGTGTGCCTAAAATAGTGTTGTTGGTGTAGCTTTGAGATTGAAGTCCTAAAAAGTTCTTTCCATTGTAGGCAATAACTAATTTTACACGCATTTAAAACCGTTTTACAATGGTAGTTTTATAAAAATAGAGCGATACTGCTAACCATGCTAAAATAACAGCAGGAATAGTATAAAACATCAAAAAAGGTTGCAACCCAATAGTCATTCCATAAAATAGAAGTAATGACAAAAAGATATACAAATAAATTCTTCCTTTTTGATGACGTACATGAACCACGCCAATAGATACAATCATAAAGAGACTTATGATTGGAAAAAGTGACAATAGAGCATCGGTAATAAACATTTTTATTTTCTCTTTACGTCGGTCTTCATCAAACCAATAATCCCATGCATTATGATACTCACGTAAATTACTTGTCATCATGTTATTAATAACAAGTTCTTCATAATTCATCTGCGAAAATTTGTCTTTAGAGTAGTTATACCCTTCACCATGAGTAAGCTTTAACTTTAATATACCGCCGTCGTTAATTACTTCTGCTTTTTTACCACCAAGGAGGACCTCTTCTTTATCATCTTTGTGAAATAAAAATACATCAGAATACGTTTTATCAGGATTAGCTTTACCAATATATAAAAGCCACTCTCCAAAGTTATGTCCAAATTCAGAAGCGGAGAGATTAAACTTTGCTTCACTAGTTTTGTAACGTATGAAGTTTGATGACAAAACAGTAGCGTGAGGAAACATAACAAAAAAATTAAAGCTGAGTAGTATAGTCAGTAAAAGAGCAGGTTTAAAATAAGTTTTGAGTAAAAATGAGGGTTTAATTCCTAGGGCAAAAAAGACAACCATTTCGTTATCGCTAGAGAGTTTAAACAGACTCATTACTGCCGCTACAAAAAAAGTGACGGGTAACGTATAAAAAAGAAGTTCAGGTAAAATAAATAGATAAAGTTTGAACATTTCAAAAACAGTTAGTTGAATAATTGCAGTATATGTCGCTAACTTAATTAAAAAGATAACTGAAGCTATGGCAAAAAGTGGCATAAAGATAGAGAAAAAGAGAAGTGAAAAGTTATCTATTAAATATTTTCGTAAACTATGCATTACAATTAGGCTCCATAAATAGTTGTGATGTAGTTATGAATCGGCGTATCAAAAAAGTAGGTTATAACTGTCGCCATAAGTAAAAATGGAATGTATGCGACTTGTGTATCTTCAATGGTTTTTGCTTTTATTTTCGCAATTATCATGATAGGAAGAGCAAGTAGTGCCGATAAAAAGATAGCCACAAGACCTAGTTCAACACCTAGTAGTGCTCCCATAGTAGCTGCAATCATAATATCTGCTTCACCTAATGCTTCTACATTATGAGGAATAGGGTGATAATTATAAAGCCATGAAGAGGGTTTCATCGATAAAAAGTAATGACGTATTTTGACAAAAAGATAGTACGATAAATAAAATCTTAACAGTGCAAAACCCCCTGCAAAAAGAAGAGCATTTTTAAAGTTTTCTATAAACATTTGTGGTGAATAAACACTGACAATTGAGAGTGTTAATGCAAAAAGGTTGATACTGTCGGGAACCATTTTGTATTTCCAGTCAATAACGCTGAGTGCTAGCAGTGCTAAAAAGGTAATGGCAATACCAAAAGTAGTAAGGCTTATTCCCATTTTTGTAAAAAGTGCAAAAAATAATAAAGCTGATGTAAACTCAATTAAAGGATATTGAACTGATATTTTCTCACCACAAAAAGAACATTTACCACGTAGAAAAAGCCATGAAAGCAGAGGAATATTGTGCCAAGGTTTTAGTTTTGTATTACAACTTGTGCAGTGTGATGCATCAAAAACAATACTTTGACCTTGAGGAATACGTAAAATTACAACATTTAAAAAAGAGCCAAACAGAAGACCTAAAATAGTGACATAAATTATTTCTATCACCTGGCTGCTCCTTGTGGGTATGATAGAAATTTGCCTAAACAGTTAATCACTTCTTCATTCCACTTTTTAATCCACCAAAACGGCGTTCTATTGTGGTAAAACTGTTAATAATATCTTGAAGTTCATTAGCACTAAAGTCAGGCCATAATGTTTCAGTAAAAAAAAGTTCTGCATATGCTGCTTGCCAAAGCATATAATTGGAGAGACGTTTATCTCCTCCGGTACGAATTAGCAAATCAACATCACTTTTTGAATCTAAAGTTGCGGTGATTGATTCTTCTGTTACTTCTTGGTTTGTATCAATTAAACAATTTACTGCGCGTACAATTTCATTTTTAGAACCGTAGTTAAGAGCTAAACTTTGAACCAATCTGTCACAATGAGCCGTTTTTTCAACAACATCATTCATCAGTTTTTGTAATGACTTTGAAAAACGTGTTAAATCACCAATAGGTTCAAAGCGAACACCATTTTCAAGATAAACAGGAAGCTCTTGTTTTAAGTACCGCTCTAGAAGTTTCATCAAAAATTCTACTTCAAGTTTAGGACGTTTCCAATTTTCAGTACTAAAGGCATATAGTGTCAATCGTTCAATTTCAGGAGTATTGGCACAATAGGTAGTAATATCTCTAATAACATCAGCCCCTTTTTCATGACCTTTGACACGTTTTAATCCTTGTGCCTCAGCCCAACGGCCATTTCCATCCATAATAATTGCGATATGTTTTGAAATATTACTCATATACTGATATCCAATAAGTTTAATTGTTCTTGATCAAAAAGAGCTGAAACACCTTTTTGTATGTTTATGGTTACGTGATACGGTAATTCATCAACATGACTTAAAAGTGTTTTTTGGCTCTGTTCAAACTCTACGTCAATGTTGACATAAATTTCATCTTCTATTAAGTCAATAGTACCTTCAATGGCACCCAAAAAAGGGAGTGCAGCATAAAAGTCTAAACTTAATTTTTTAGACTCTTTATTGTACCGTTTTTTTGTTTGTAATAAGGCATAGTAGTTTTCATAATAGACAGGAAGCGTGATTACACCATGATTTAGAGAAAGTAACATCTGAGAAAGTGACGAGAACTGCTCTTTTGAAGTGGCTTGTGCCATCTTCTCCATAACACTCTCTTTTAACGCATTAGCAGGATTTTTAGAGTTTAAAATTTCTAACAGAGTACTGGCTTTAAAGTTGTCCTGTAGTCCTGAGAGTTGATCCATGATTTTTGGAAGTTGTAAAAAACTTTTTAAAAAAGCATCTTGATTTGACTTTTGTTCAACTTGTGCCCAAAGTTTCATGCCTTCTTTAAGCGGTTGATTTGAATTCTCAGAGGTAGCTAAAAACTCTTTCAAGTCGGATTTAACTAAATAAGTATCATTTCCTAGTGATTTAAGTACTTCAACACTTAAAAGCTTTACTAATGCTTTTGCTTCAGTTGGAGATGATGTGGCAACTTTTAAAAGTGCACTTAAATCACTAATGTTCATTATAATTTACACCTTGAAATACTATATAGTTTATTATATATTTTTTGAAGCATCTACAATTTTTAATGAAAGTGTTAATTTATCGTGTGAACCTAAATCTTGAACACCATTTTTTGTAATGATTTCAATAGCATTATCATCAGTTCCAAAACTACTACTATCTTTCAAAACATTAAGACACACAGCCTCTACATTTTTAGCATCCAAAATAGTAACAGCATTTTGTTTGGCACTATTAATATCCATTTCTGCTTTAAATGCAACAGTTTTAACACCAGTTCTATCTGTTGCGTTTAAAATATCAATATTTTGTTTGAGTTTGATGTCCCAAGTTTCGCCCAACATAGATTTTTTGAGTTTACCTTCTTGAGGGTGAGTAGGCGCATAATCACTCACTGCCGCCGCCATGAAAAGATACGGCTCTTTTTGTATTAAGTGAAGTGACTCATCGGTAATAATAGAAACTTTACTCATTTGACCTTTTTTAGCAATACGAATAGAGTCTACTAAATACTCGTGCATTTCAGTAGCAGATTCAACTTCAATGGTATGAATATGGCTAGGAAGTTCATTATCAAATTTTGTAGCAATAAGATTAACGTCTGCTCCTTTTAAATAAAGAGCTAATGCTAATGATGACGCCATTTTACCACTTGAAAAATTACTTAAATAACGGACATCATCAATTTTCTCAATAGTTCCACCACCGGTAACCATAACTAATCGTTGAGACCAGAACTTCTCTTTTAACAGTTCACGTACAGAGGCGTAAAAAATATCAAGAGGTTCAGCTAATGCACCATCTCCTGTTGTCGCACATGCTAAATCTTTGACTTGTGTCTCTAATACTTCATAGTTTGTCACTTTTAAAATTTTAAGAGATCCTTGAATTAAGGGATTATTCATCATATTTGTATTTGCTGCGGGTGCAAGTAATTTCATATCAGGGTACGCTAACGCACATTGTAAAACTAAATTATCTGCAATTGCATTAGCTAACTTTCCAATAGTGTTTGCTGTACACGGCGCAATAACAAAAAGGTCTGCCCATTCACCTACTTTAATATGATTATTCATATTAATATCAGAACCTGCCCATGATTCAGTCTCTTCATGTAAAACTACATTGCGAGAAAGAGTTTCAAAACTTAAGGGAGTAACAAACCTTTTAGCGGCTTCACTCATAACAACTTTAACTTCACAACCTGATTTAATAAATAGGCGTACTAACTCTAAAGCTTTGTACGCAGAGATTGAACCCGTTACTCCAACAAGTACTTTTTTACCTGATAATAAATTCTGAGGTATATTCATAATAGTTTCATCTTAATAGTTAATTTTTTGGATTGTAGCATAAAGTAAAAAACTTTTTATTAGTTTTTTTTTCAATTAATTTTTTTGATATGTTGCAAAGAAATGAGGAATCGATGGTGTTTGTGTGTCATCATAGGCTAAAAGTTGATTTGTAATCTCTTTAGCATCAGTATCAAACCAACCTAAAGGATAATCATTATCTTGGAATGACTTCAGCATTTTTTATAGGTAACAAGATTAAGTTCATTCATATAGTTTCTTTAATACTTTTTATTAGTATTTTCAATTAAATCACTAGGAATTAAATTCTCTATAAGTGTATTTAAATTTTTCATGCTTAATAGTTTCACATTTTCATTTTTCTCTTTTTTAAGCTCACTTGTAAAACCATTTTTAGAAAAAACTATGAAAATATCAGCGTTAATTTGAGCCGTTGCACATTTCTCTTTTAACTTAGTAAGTTCAGATTTTTTGGCTTTAGATTTAGAAAGCTTGAACGTTCCTACAACAATTTTACCTGATTGTGTTTTACCTAATATATCAATATCAGTTTTTTTATCCCAATATGATCCAATATTAGTGAGTCTGTCCTCTTGAAAATTTTTTTTGATTAATGCAAGAATTAACCTCTCATAGATAAAGTCAGAAAAGTTTTGTTGTGTATTAAGATAGTTTTTCTCAAACTCATCAAATTCACCCTCTTTAATTCCTTTATAGTAAGGTGAAATTGAAGCAAACCAAAATCTCATAAAAGGTAAAGTGAAAATGAGTTTATCTGATACTTCTTCGTCTTTGTTCATAGGCTTATCTTGAGACTTTTCACGATCTAGAAGGTCATTGTCTACTAAAAAGTCAATTGACTCTTCCCCCTCGTTACGTGAAACACGAGCATTTTTAAAGGCTGAGTGCTCACGTCTATCACCTGTTGCAAGCTTGGTTAAAAGTGAGTGATGAATATTATTACTTTGAGTAATTTTGGTAATATCACCGTGAATATAGCGATAATTATTTAAGAGTTTCTCTTTAATAATAAGTTCTAAAGGGTCTTGCATATTGACACGCCATCCCATTCCGCCAAAAACAGAAAAATATTCAATAGCTTGTTCAATATTTTTAGGTTCATTTTGAAAACAAAAAGAGCGGAACTGTTCTAAATATGAGGGGAATTGTGACATAGGAGGAAACCTTTAGATTAAATTGGTAGAATTATAGCTTATTATAAAAGAGAAGGTACCTATTTATGAAACTATTTATTATCATGATTCTGTTTATATCATCACTTTTTGCATCTAGTAACATACGTTATTATGAAGGCGGTGTTACTTTTTATGGTACAACTGGTTCAGGAAGTGTGACTAAAACAGACAACAGTGATAATACCTACACTATACATTTACGCTCAAAACCAACAGAATTTATCGGAAAGCTTTCAGGAGTACTTGGAGCTGAGTTTATTAGCGAGGGTGTTGTTCTTAAAAATGGAGTTTATCAACCACTTACTTTTACTAGTATTAAAGATGCTGTGGATAAGTATGAAAAAACGACCTATACTTTTTATCATGATGATCACAACAAAACAATTATCAAAGCAAAATATATTAAAAAGTATGTTCATCAGAGCCATTTCGATGTGCATACTTTTAAAATTGTGAAATCGCATACTATTGAAGAAGAAATTAGTGAAAACAATATTTCTTACTCTACAGACGATTATCTTTCATTAGTACAAAATGTAAAATTTTTAAAGAGTGGTATTATTAATTATGTTGATAAAAGTGATGATGACACTTTAAATTTAGTGAAAAATGACAGTGAACATTATGATATTCGTGTGGATAAAAAAGATGAATCCTATTTAGTACGCTTAATTAATGATGACACAGGCTTAGTTGACGCACAGACTATTAAAGCTACATTTTTTGGAGACGCGTGGATACGAAGTGCATCACAGCCCCTCGAGTAAAATCACTTTAAAATATTTTAAAAGAGAGAAAATAAATGGAAAATAAAAATAACCCATTACATGGAATGACTTTAGAAAAGATACTCATTGCATTAGTAGAACACTATGGAGGGGAACGTTTAGACAAGATGGTAAAAGTGAACTGTTTTTACTCTAATCCAACTATTAAATCTTGTTTGAAGTTTTTACGTAAAACAGAGTGGGCAAGAACTAAAGTTGAAAATTATTATATTAAGATGCCAAAAAAATCATAGATTGTTTACAAACCTTTAAGTAATACATACCAAAGTCTATCAACTTCTTTATCGCTTAAAAAAAGTGTCGAAAAATTTCTGAAGAGTTCTTCTACACCTTCTTGATTTATTCCTAAAGTATGAGAACATTTTTCATGTGCTGGTAAATAAGCTCTTAAAAAAGAAATTTTATTTTCAACTTTAATATCACAATAAAAACATAACATTTCAGTGTGAAGTCGTCCTTCATGGGTTAAAAGTTTTACATAAGATTCAATTGCTAAACGTTTAGGGCTTTGAATATCCCATTGCAAAGCGGCTTCATTCAAAAGTTCATAATAAAATTCATCTATTTCATCAGTATTTTGTAAATGATGATAAAAAAGAGCAATAAATTGTTGCCAAAGTGAAAGTCGCCGTGTATCACGCATCCAAGAAAATCCTAAATGAATAACATCTCTTAATCGGTGGACATCAGTTTTTATTGAGCTTTCTATTTCAAAGTCAATTTTATTACCCAAGTTAATAACACTATGTCGTGCTCCATAGAAACGATAAAGAACTTCTAAGCTTTGTGGCGTTATAATTGAGACAATTAAATCTTCATCACGTACACGATGTGTTTTTATAATAAAACCTTGCAGCAGAACCCCTTTTACACAGCTAAACAATCTTTTTAAGAAATTATAACAATTAAATCATACTTTAACCATAAGTAAGTTACAATATTAGATAACGACACTTCTATATATAGAAAGAATGTTTAAAAAGTGCTTAAATTTACTAAAATTTAGACATTTTGTTAAGAAAACTTTATTTAAAAGGCGAGTTTATGGTTGAACACCGAGATTTACTAAGATCATTTAAAGACAATTGTGGATTTGGATTAATTGCAAATATTAAAAACAGAGCTACTCATGAAAACTTAGAAAATGCAGTTACTGCGTTGGAACGTATGATGCACCGTGGAGCTGTTGCAGCTGATGGTAAAACAGGTGATGGAAGTGGATTATTGCTATCTATTCCTGATCAATTTATGCGAGAAGAACTTTCTGCTGTTGGCGTTGAGCTTCCAGAGATGTTTGGTATTGCTTCAATCTTTACTAAAGATAAAGATCAATTAGACTTTTTAGAAAAAGTTTGTAGTAATAATGACCTTAAAATAGCTTATGTACGTGATGTTCCTTTAAACACTAAAGCGTTAGGTGCCCAAGCTTTAGAATCACTTCCTTACATTGTTCAAGTGTTTATTACACCAAACTCAATTATGGCAACACAACGTTTTGATGCACTATTATATCTTTCTCGCAAAGAGACAGAAAGTAATTTTGTTACTGATGAAGACTTTTATATCGCTTCAATGTCTTCACGTACTCTATCATATAAAGGTCTTGTTATGCCAACGCATATCAAAGAATTTTATATTGATTTACAAAGTGAAAATTTTAAAATTTCTTTTGCACTTTTTCACCAACGTTTTTCTACTAATACACTTCCTAAATGGCGTTTAGCTCAACCCTTTAGAAATGTTGCCCACAATGGTGAAATAAACTCTGTTGAAGCAAATCGATTTAATGTTGAAGTAAAATCAGAATCAATTAAAAGTGAAATTTTTTCAGATGAAGAAATTGCACGTCTTTTACCAATTTTACAACCGGGTGCTAGTGATAGTGCTTCAGCGGATAATTTTTTAGAGTTTTTATTAGTTAACGGTATGGATTTCTTTAAAGCAGCTCGTGCAGTAATTCCTGCTCCATGGCAAAATTCTCCTCATATGGATCCTGAACTTCGTGCATTTTACGAATATCATTCAACAGTTTTTGAAGCATGGGATGGTCCTGCTGCATTTTCAATTACTGATGGTCGTTATATTGGTTGTGTATTAGATAGAAACGGATTACGTCCTTCAAAATATATTATTACTCATGATGATACGCTATTAATTGCTAGTGAGTATGGTGTTGTTGATATTCCTGAAGATCAAATTAAAGAGCGTGGACGTCTAAAGTCAGGTGAAATGCTTGGACTTGATTTAAAATATGGCAAAGTACTTAAAGATGAGCAAATTAATGACTACTTAAAAGGTTCTAATCCTTATATGAAGTGGTTAAATGAACATATGGTTTATTTACAAGAACATGTAGAAGGTCAATACTCAAAAGTATGTGAAATAGATAAAGAGACTTTTGAATCGGCTCAACGTTTTTATAATATTACACAAGAAGTAGTAGAACAAGTTATTGATCCTATGATGCGTGATGGAAAAGAAGCTGTTGGTTCTATGGGTGATGATACTCCGTTGGCTGCTTTTTCTGACAAACAACGTTCATTTTCAGATTTTTTTAAACAAAAATTTGCACAAGTAACAAATCCTCCAATTGATCCAATTCGCGAGAAAGTGGTTATGAGTTTAAATACTGGATTTGGTGAAGTTCACAATATTTTAGATGAAATTCCAACACATGCACACCGTCTTAAAGCAATTTCACCGATTATTACACGTGAAAAACTTGAAGTACTTAAATCATTTGGTGACAATACAACTGCACGTTACCAAGCATTTTACCAAAACAAAACATTTTCAACGGTGTACAAAAATGATTTAAAATTAGCATTAAACACTTTAGTTAATACTATTGTAGAAAGTGTTAAAAATGAAGGTATTCGTATTGTTATTTTAGATGACAGCGAATTTTCTGAAGAGAATTATACTATTCCGATGTTACTTGCAGTTGGTCGTCTGAATCGTGTTTTATTAAATCATAAAATTCGTCATTTAGTATCTATTATTGCTTCAACAAATGAAGTTGTAGACTCTCATTCTACATCTACAATGTTAGCGTATGGTGCAAGTGCAATTTATCCAAGACTTCTGTTTATGACAGCAGTAGATCGTTTAGAAAACTCAAATCAACACGGTATGAGCTGTCATGAAGCACTGAAGTCAGTACATACGGCACTTAATGGTGGTTTGTTAAAAACTATGTCTAAAATGGGAATTGCTACGGTAGGTTCTTATAGAAATTCAGGTCTTTTTGATGTTATTGGTCTTAGTAAAGAAATTGTTTCAGACTGTTTTTCAGAGTCTCATGTTCTAATTCCAGGTCTGGGATATGAAGATATTCATCAACGTGTTATAAAAAACCATGAAGAAGCATTTCAATCAAGTGGATTTAATACAATTTTTCCACTCAATATTGGTGGTTTTTATAAGTTTTATAATGGACAAGAACATCATGATTTTGGCCCACAAGTTATACACGCTATTCATACAGCTGTTAAAAGTGGTGAGAAAAAAGATTATGATGAGTTGAAAAAACTTGTAAATAATCGTGGATTAAAATTTATCCGTGATTTCTTTGAGTGTAAATCTGATCGTCCAGCTATTAATATCTCTGAAGTTGAACCAAAAGAGAAAATTTTTAAACGTTTTGCATCAGCTGCAATGAGTTTAGGTTCAATCTCTCCCGAAGCACACGAATGTATTGCCGAAGCAATGAATACAATTGGTGGACAATCAAATTCAGGTGAGGGTGGAGAAGACAAAACACGTTTTGATACCATTAAAAACTCTAAAATTAAACAAGTGGCATCAGGTCGTTTTGGGGTAACTCCAGCATATTTAAGAAGTGCTGAAGAGATTCAAATAAAAGTGGCACAAGGTGCAAAA
>Ga0233441_1003218_pt1 | contig 11195 bp, 9 predicted proteins | sample SI_123_September_4_FD_182781 | JGI IMG/M metagenome (GOLD analysis project Ga0233441, IMG submission 182781) | Seawater microbial communities from Saanich Inlet, British Columbia, Canada - SI_123_September2016_135_MG | ecosystem: Environmental > Aquatic > Marine > Inlet | place: Canada: British... | reverse complement strand
CTCGTCTTTACCCCCTTACTAAGGGCGTGTCAAAGCAACTTATGCCAATTTACGATAAGCCGATGATTTACTATCCTTTGTCAGTATTGATGCTTGCTGGTATTCAAGAAGTGCTTATTATTTCCACTCCTGAAGACCTGCCAAGGTTTGAGCAGCTTCTTGGTGATGGCTCTGATATTGGCATGAAGTTTGAATACATTGTGCAACCCTCTCCTGATGGCCTTGCTCAAGCATTTATCTTGGGTAAAGATTTTATTGGTGACGATGATGCTTGCTTGATTCTGGGTGATAACATTTATTATGGCCATGGTATAACCGATATGTTGGCTAATGCTGTATCAAATGCTAAAGACAAAAACATGGCAACAGTATTTGGTTATCACGTTAATGATCCTGAGCGTTATGGTGTAGTTGATTTTGATCAAACTGGTAAGGCGCTTAGTATTGAAGAAAAACCAGAAACTCCTAAAAGTAATTACGCAGTAACCGGCCTTTACTTTTATCCTAACGACGTTGTTAAGAAAGCTGTCGAGGTCGTGCCGTCTGACAGAGGTGAGTTAGAAATCACTACCGTGAATCAAATGTATTTAAGCGAAGAATGCTTAACTGTTGAGCTTATGGGTAGAGGATATGCTTGGCTTGATACTGGAACACACGAGAGCTTATTAGAGGCTTCAACTTTTATTGAAACTATAGAGAGAAGGCAAGGCTTAAAAGTGGCCTGTATTGAGGAAATTGCTTTTGAACAAGGCTACATTAATAAAGAACAACTCATAGAACTGGCACAACCATTAGTTAAGAATCAATATGGTCAGTACCTACTTAGGCGTGTAGAGGAAGTGGTTTGAAGTTTACGCCTCAGTCAATCACTGATGTAGTACTGATTGAGCCCACTGTACATGGGGATAATCGTGGCTACTTTATTGAAACCTTTAGGCAAGATCTATTTGAAGAGGCTATCGGATACAAGGTTAACTTTGTACAGGATAATGAATCTAAGTCTACTAAAGGCGTACTTCGGGGTCTTCACTATCAGCTACCTCCATATACTCAAGCTAAACTCGTAAGAGTGATTAAGGGCAGTGTTCTAGATGTAGCTGTTGATATACGAAAATCAAGCCCTACCTTTGGCCAACATGTAGCTGTAGAGTTAACGGCAAATAATAAACATCAACTTTTTGTACCGCATGGCTTTGCCCATGGTTTTGTTGTGCTTAGTGATAATGCAACTTTTGCTTATAAAGTAGATAATTATTATGCACCCCAACATGATCGAGGTATTGCGTTTGATGATAAAGATTTAGCCATTGATTGGCAATTACCACTAGAAATACCACAACTCTCAGAGAAAGATAAATCATACTCAACTTTGGCGAATGCTAAAGATTTATTTGAATAGCCCAGAACTATGAGAATACTTGTTACTGGTAAAAATGGCCAACTAGGAAAATCTATTCACAAGATTGTTAATTCTGAAGTTGAAACATACAATAGCTTAAACTCTCATAGCTTTATCTTTGTTGGTAGAGAGGAGTTAGACTTAAACAGTGAAAGTAATATTAGTCACTACTTTGATAGTAGCGATAAGTTTGATATTATTATTAACTGTGCCGCTTATACTGCAGTAGATAAGGCAGAAGAAGAGCAAGATCAAGCGAATCAGGTTAACCATTTAGCAGTGAAACAGTTAGCTCAGATTGCCAAAAATCAGCAAGCTAAATTAATACACATTTCTACTGATTATGTATTTGATGGAGCAAGTGACAATCCTTACACAGAAACTGATGAAACCAACCCAATCAATGTCTATGGAAGAACTAAGCTTGACGGAGACCGGGCTGTGCAAGAAATCATGCCAACTGATGCTATTATCATTAGAACCAGCTGGGTGTATTCAGAATACGGCAATAACTTTGTTAAGACTATGTTGAGACTAGGTAAAGAGCGAGATGAGTTAAGTGTAGTTAGTGATCAAATAGGTTCACCTACGTATGCGACTGATTTGGCAAATGTAATATTAAAAATAATAGATGACAAAGGTTATCAAGCTAAAGGTCGAGTAACAGAAATTTATCATTACTCAAATAAAGGTAAGATAAGTTGGGATGAATTTTCTAAAGAAATTTTTGAATTGGCAGATATTCATTGTGCTGTTAAACCTATAACAACAAAGCAATACCCGACACCTGCTAAAAGACCAAAAAATACCTTAATGAATAAGGATAAAATAGCTAAAACATTTGGTGTGAATATTCCTAATTGGAAAGAGTCTCTTAGCGTTTGTATGAAAATTCTAAGAGAATGATTAAAAACAACTCCTTAATTGTATTAAATAAATAAATAAATTTTATGAAAAATAAAAAAATAGCTGTAATCGGTCTAGGATATGTGGGGCTTCCACTGGCAGTAGAATTTGGAAAAATTAGAGAAGTGGTTGGCTTTGATATTAATGATGCTAGAGTTTCGGATTTAAAGTGTGGTAAAGACAAAACTCTAGAGATTTCACCAGAAGAGATTAATGGTGCTAGAGAGCTATCGTTTACAACGGATGCTAAAAAAATCCATAAATGTGATATTTTCATTATTACCGTTCCAACTCCAATTGATAAACACAAACAGCCAGACCTAACACCATTAGTTGATTCTAGCAAGGAAGTGGCTAAAGCGCTAGATAATGGTAATATTGTGATTTATGAGTCCACTGTTTATCCTGGCGCAACAGAAGAGGTTTGTGTTCCTATCCTTGAAAAATATTCAGGCTTAAAATTTAACAGAGATTTTTTCTGTGGGTATAGTCCTGAGCGTGTAAGCCCAGGGGATAAGGAATACAAATTGACTACAATTAAAAAGGTAACTTCAGGCTCTACTTCAGAAATTGCTACTGAGATTGATGAATTGTATCAAAGTATTATTACTGCAGGCACACATAAGGCAGTCAGTATTAAAGTGGCTGAAGCTGCCAAAGTTATTGAAAATACTCAAAGAGATGTGAATATTGCTCTTATTAATGAGCTTACCCTTATCTTTAATAAGCTTGATATTGATACTGAATCGGTATTAGAAGCGGCAGGCACAAAATGGAACTTCTTGCCATTCCGTCCAGGTTTAGTAGGAGGGCATTGTATTGGTGTTGATCCATACTATCTAACTCACAAAGCATTAGAAGTGGGTTACAACCCAGAAATGATTCTCGCAGGCCGTAGACTAAACGACAATATGGGGTCTTATGTGGTAGACCAGGTTTCAAAGTTGATGACTAAGAAGCGCATTCATATTGTAGATTCAAGCATCCTTATCATGGGTCTAACATTCAAAGAAAATTGCCCTGATCTTCGTAATACTCGCGTAGTGGATTTAGTAGAAGGATTTAAAGGGTTTAATTGTAAAGTTGACGTGTATGACCCGTGGGTTGATAAAGATGAAGCTATTCATGAATACAATATTAGGCTAATAAATCAACCAGAATATGGCAAGTATGATGCAATTCTATTAGCAGTTGCGCATGATGAATTTAAAGTGCTAACGGTAGGGCAGATAAGGGCTTTTGGTAAAGATAATCATGTGCTTTATGACATTAAATATTTACTAGATACTGATGAAGTAGACGGAAGGCTATAAATGACTAAATACGAACAACTGCAAGAACATTTAAAAGACAATCAAAGCACTTGGCTAGTTACCGGTGTTGCTGGTTTTATTGGTTCTAACTTATTAGAAAAACTCCTAATTCTTAATCAAAAGGTAATAGGCTTGGATAATTTTGATACAGGACATCAGCATAATATCGATCAAGCTATTAAAGATGCTAATAAAACCACTGGTAAAAACTTGAGTGGTAATTTTAAGTTTATTAATGGCGATATAAGAGAGTTAGATAATTGTGAGCGCGCCTGTATCGGTGTTGATTATGTTTTACACCAAGCAGCATTAGGATCTGTACCGAGATCCATCGAAGATCCTATCAATACCAATAGGGCTAATATTGATGGATTTCTAAATATGTTGGTGGCTAGTAAGGATGCAAAGGTTAAAAGATTTGTCTATGCAGCATCAAGCTCTACCTATGGTGATCATCCAGACCTGCCAAAAATAGAAGATAAGATTGGTAACCCCCTAAGTCCTTATGCAGTGACTAAGGTTGTTAATGAGCTATACGCAAGTGTTTTTGCAAAGACTTATGGTTTTAAAACTATAGGATTAAGGTATTTTAATATCTTTGGTAAAAGACAAGATCCTGATGGTGCATACGCAGCAGTTATACCAAAATGGGTGGCAGCTATCTTAAGCAAAGAGGATGTATTTATCAATGGTGATGGAGAAACTAGTAGAGACTTTTGCTATATCGATAACACAGTACAAATGAATCTTTTAGCGGCAACTACTGACAATGATGAGGCTACTGACCAAGTATACAATGTAGCTCTTAATGATAGAACAAGTCTAAATAAACTTTACCAAATGATAGAAGAAAGGCTTATTCAAAGAACAGAAGGACTAGGAAAGAAAGAGCCGATCTATAGGGACTTTAGAGCTGGGGATGTTAGACACTCTCAAGCCAATATAGACAAGGCACAAATGCTATTAGATTACCAGCCAAAGTACATGATATCCGAAGGCATGGATGAGGCGATGGATTGGTATGTAGATGCACTTTCATAGTTTCCTGATCAATATAGGGTAATTTAAATGAAAGCATTAATGGGCTATTTCCGTGAAATCTTATTTCTTCTTGGAGGGGATAAGTCAAAATTACCATGGATGGTTTTTTTATTCCTAATGGTATCTTTGCTTGATGCAATTGGAATAGGAATGATGGGGCCGTATATTTCATTGATAATAGACCCTATTTCTGAAGAAAGTAAAATTTTTAAAGATTTTGTCTCAGCGATAGGAGTGTCTTCAGAAGGTACTATGTTGTTGATTGTTATTAGCTCTGCACTTATAGGTTTATTTTTTATTAAAGGTCTTGCAGGAGTGTTTATTTTAAGAATGATAGTTTCATTCAGCTACAAACAACAGGTACGACTAAGGTCTCATCTAATGCATACTTATCAATCAATGCAATATGTAGAATATATTAATAGAAATTCTGCCGAATATATATATGCAATTCAAGACTTGGTGTCAATATTTACCGGGAAAATTCTGATGCTCGGACTGAAAACACTTAGTGATATCTTAATGGCCATTACAATTATAGCTGTACTAGCATGGACCAATATCGAACTATTAAGTGTATTGTTGTTAATGATCAGCATAATTGCAGTAATTTATGATCAATTAATTAGAAAAAGTATACAGGTATATGGAAAGGAGGCTAATATAGCCTCAACTAAGATGCTTAAAGGGGTTAAGGAGGGGATACTAGGCATGAAAGAGTTGAGGGTTCTTGGAAAGTCAAGATACTTTCATGGCGTTGTTTATAAAGAGGCAGCCGAGTATGCAGATAAATTAAAAAAAACCGAAGTATTGACTAATATCCCAAGGTATTTAATTGAATTTATGATGATTGGGTTCCTTTGTCTAATGGTTATATTTGAATTGTTATCTGAAGGAAATGTTGATCAAATACTGCCAACTTTGGCAATGTTTGCTGTAGCCTCTTTAAAATTAGTGCCCTCTATAAGCTCCATATCTACAGGAATTATTCAGCTTCGATTTAATAGAAATACAGTGTCTTTATTGTATAAAGATTTAAAATGTTTTGAAAAATATAATAGCACTGATGTAGATTATCAGAATGATGAGGTTTTTGATAAATTAACTTTAAAATCTATTAATTTTAACTATCCAAATACTACAAAATCAATTATAAATAATATCAATTTTTCAATTGAAAAAAAAGACACTATTGGAATAATAGGATTATCTGGATCGGGAAAAACTACATTAATTGATATTATTCTTGGATTGCTAAAGCCACAAGAGGGGGAGATTAGCCTTAATGGAAAAAAAATAAATGACCATATGGTTGTATGGCAAAAACAAGTAGCTTACTTGCCTCAACAAGTATTTATTATTGATGATTCATTGAGAAATAATATTGCCTTAGGGGTGCATCCTTTAGAAATTAATGAAGAAAGAATACACGAAGCTTTAGAGCGCTCTAGATTAAAAGAAGTGGTCGAACAATTATCAAAAGGTCTTGATACACGATTAGGAGAAAACGGCATTAGCCTTTCTGGTGGGCAAAGGCAAAGAGTTTCGTTGGCACGCGCTATATATCATGGAAAAAAAGTGATGATTATGGATGAAGCAACAAGCGCTTTAGACGAAGCAACGGAAAAAGAAGTAGCAAATGAAATCAGGAGTCTTAAGGGTGATGTAACAATGATAATTATTGCTCACAGATATAATACCTTGAAATATTGTGATCGAATTTATAGGCTTGATAAGGGCAGCATTGTCGAAGAGACAACCTATGAGAAATTAATAAATAATTGAATAAATTTACTTAAGGATAAAAATGAATTTTAATAAATTAAATAATACGAGTCATTGTTATGTAATTGCCGAAGCAGGCCTAAATCATAACGGATCAGTAGAGATTGCAAAAAAATTAATCGATTTAGCATCAAAGGCTGGGGCGGACGCTGTTAAATTTCAAAAAAGAACAGTTAATAAACTTGCTATTAGGTCGACGCTAGATGCGCCAGATGATAGATTTCCAGAATTTGGAAAAACCTATAGAGAGATTCGAGAGCACCTTGAGTTTGATATGGCTCAATATCAAGAAATTAAGCAGCATGCTGAAAATAAAGGTCTGGATTTTTTATGCACAGCTTTCGATCCAGAAGCGGCCGATTTTCTCGAAGAGTTAGGTATTGAAATTTACAAACTAGCAAGCCATAGTGCAACAAATATTGAGTTGTTAGAGCACCTAGCCAAGACCGGTAAGAAGTCTATAATGTCTACAGGTATGGCAGAGTTAGGAGAGGTTGAAACAGCAGTAAAAATCTTTGAAAAGTACAAAACACCTTTGTTGTTATTGCATTGCGTATCAGCCTACCCAACTCCTCTTGGCGAATGTAATTTGAATATGATTAATGTACTAAAAGAGAATTTCGGCTTGCCGACAGGTTATTCTGGTCATGAATTAGGTTACTTGCCAACATTAACATCGGTCGCAATGGGCGCTGTTGCTATTGAAAGGCATTACACATTGGATAACGACATGACAGGTTTTGATCATAAAATGTCTCTTAATCCGCAAGATTTTGTGGCAATGGTAAAGGATATTAGAAACATTGAAAAAATCAAAGGCACTGGTGAAAAAAATGTCAGTGAAACAGAATGGATTACCAGGCATAAATATCATGTTTCCATGGCGTCATCACAAGATATTCCTTTAGGTGTAGAGTTGACGGCTGATATGGTTTCATATCGTAACCCAGGCACAGGCATTCCAGCAAAGGATGCGCATAAAATTATTGGCAAAAAAGCTTTGCAAAATATATCAGCCGATGAATTATTGAATCTTGATATGTTTGTATGAGTTTAAGTCCAACCAAAGTATCAATTATTGTCCGAACTTATAATGAAGAGCGCTGGATAGCACATTGTTTAAGTGCGATTTTTAGTCAGGACTTTGATAATTTTGAAGTGATTTTGGTTGATAATAATAGTACTGACCATACGGTCGAAATAGCAAAACGTTATCCCATATCTACTATAGTTAGGATTGATAAGTTTTTGCCAGGAAGGGCGATAAATGATGGTATTCGTGCCTCAACAGGAAATTATATTGCATGTATTTCTGCTCATTGCATTCCTAAAGACGGGCAGTGGCTTAGTAGCTTATATAATAGTTTAAAAAGTAATCAAAAAATAGCAGGGGTTTATGGGCGCCAACTGCCACTATCATTTACAAGTGATGCAGACAAGAGAGATTTACTCATTACTTTCGGATTAGATAAAAAAATACAAGTTAAAGATTATTTTTTCCATAATGCAAATAGCATGTTTCCACGATCTATTTGGAATGAGGTTCCTTTTGATGAGGAGGCAACCAATATTGAAGATAGAATTTGGGGTAAGAAAGTCATAGAGGCGGGATATGAAATTGCTTATGAGCCAAGTGCCCCAGTTTATCATTATCACGGATTGCATCAACATGGAAATTCATCAAATAGGGCAAAAGGCATTGCCACTATACTTAATAAATTAGATGAAGAAAGTGCTGTCAATTTACCCGAGTCCCTTAAGCCTGAAAATATAAGTACTGTGTCCTTGTTGCTTGTTAATGAGGAAATGAAAGCAGACACTCTGGAGTTGAAATTATTGCAAGATTTAGTAAAAGAATTGAAGCAAGCCTCATATGTCAATGAAATTTATGTTCTGTCACGCAATGAAGAAAATGCCACTTTAGTTGATGCTCGATGGATTGATAGGAATCAGCCAATATTTAATGCTGATGATATCAATGTTGAGAAATTACTCACATTGTCATTAAGAGAGATTGAATATAGTGGTTACTTCCCAGGAGTTATTCTGTATGTTAATCATCATTATCCGTTTAGACCAAAGGGTCTGTTTAATGAATTGATCTCAGAGTTACAATATACGGGACTTAGTTCGGTATTTCCATGTTTTATTGACTATGGGCATTATTGGAGAAAAAGTAAAGACGCCGGCTTTCTGCAAATTAATTCATCAATGGACTCTCGTACAGATAGAGAGCCAATTATGCGTGCGTTATATGGATTGGGTTGTGTCACAACTTCGGCAGAAATAAGGAAGGGGAGTATTACTGGTGATGATGTCGGCATTATTCCGATAGATAATTATCAATATACATTAAATACCCGTGAAGTAGGTTCTCAAGATATTATTAAAAAAATTATAAATTATAAATTATAAATTATGAATGAAGAAAAGAAAATTCGTATATTAGGATTGACGCTTGCTCGTGGAGGCTCTAAATCAGTACCAAGAAAGAATATCAAACCTATTGCTGGACTACCTCTTATTGGTTATACGATTACTGAGGCGCTAAAAAGTAAATTTATAACGCGATACATTGTCTCCACTGATGACGAAGAAATTCGACAGGTTGCTATTGAATGTGGGGCAGATGCTCCCTTTTTAAGGCCGAGAGAGTTTAGTACAGATGAAGCAAGTTCGGTTTCTGCTATGCAGCATGCTGTTGACTGGATCGAACAACAGGAAGAGGTTAAATACGATTATATTGTTGAGTTGATGTGTACTAATCCAATGAAATCAGCTGAAGATATTGATGCATCAATTGAAAAATTGATATCTACACAAGCTGACTCAGTTATTGCTGTTCATCAACTAGAAGATCATCATCCAGCGAGAATTAAAAAAATTGTTGATGATAAAATTGTTGATTTTTGTATTGCAGAGATACCCGAGAGTAGGAGGCAAGATTTAATGCCGGAAGCCTATATACGAAGCGGATCAATTTATGCTTTAAAGCGAGATTATTTAATGAATGATGGAAAGAGATATGGCTCCGATAATAGTAGGCCATATATATTGCCACCAGAAAGATCAGTCAATATTGACACAGAGATTGACTTTATGATTGCTGAGCTAATGATTAACAAACAGGTTTAATAAAATATATGAACTATAAGATATTGGTAATAACCCCTGTTAGACATATTAAAGGGGTATCGGAGGCACTTGAAGCGACTGGCGAGGTAACTTATCTGGATGACCCTTCCGTAGAAGAAGTTATTTCAGTTATTGGTGATTATGATGCAATCTTTACCAATCCAAATAAATCAAAAGTATATATAGGGCAAGACATTTTAGATGCAGCAAAAGAATTAAAAGTTATTTGTACAGCCTCTACGGGAACTAACCATATCGATAAGCCATATGCTGCAAAACTTAACCTACCAATTCTCGCGTTAACAGAAGAAAGAGAGGTTATCAACCGCATTAGCTCTACTGCTGAATTAGCATTTGCTCTTACTATGGCAAGCTTAAGACATGTTGTAAAAAGTCATAAAGCCGTACTAGAGGGTGAATGGAATTATGAGAAATATATAGGAAGACAAATGAATTGTCTCACTATTGGAAGTATAGGCTATGGAAGGCTCGGGAGTATGTATTCAAGATATTGCAAGGCATTTTATTCTCGAGTGCTAGTCTACGATCCTTATAAAGATGTAGAGGATAAAGAGATCGAGCAGGTTGATAACTTAGAATACTTACTACAAGAATCTGATGTGGTTGCAATACATGTGCACGTCACAGAAGAAACAATAGGCATGATAAATAAGGCGTGCTTTGATTTAATGAAAAAAGATGTTGTGCTGGTAAACACATCGCGTGGCGATATGGTAAATGAGATAGATTTAGTAAATTTTTTACAGTCTAATCCAGATGCAAGAGTTGCAACAGATGTTCTTGCAGATGAAATTAGAAATAGGATGGATAGCCCTTTACTGAAGTTTGCCAAAGAATCGGAGCAGGTTATTATTACTCCACATATTGGAGGGATGTGTCGTGAAGCGCAGGAGATTGCATATGGTCATGCTGCGCATCGGCTACACTCTTTTTTTAATGAAGAGGGTTAGGGATATCTATGAAACATTTAGCCACTAGAAATCATTTATAGTTTGATAAGATGGGGTTATTGTTTAGAATTTATTTATAAAAAATATAAGGAAATTAAATTATGTTGGAAAATTCATCAATATTAATTACAGGCGGCACGGGTTCGTTCGGACACATGTTTATACCAATGACTTTAGAAAAATATAATCCCAATAAGATTATTGTTTTTTCACGTGACGAGATGAAGCAATGGGAAATGGCTAAATTGTTTAAAGACGACCCCCGTGTTCGTTTTATGATTGGAGATGTGCGTGATAAAGATCGACTGTACCGCGCATTAGATGGTATTGATTATGTTGTTCATGCTGCTGCCACAAAGATTGTACCCACTGCAGAGTACGACCCTTTTGAATGTGTAAAAACCAATGTAATGGGTGCAATGAATCTTATCGATGCTTGCATTGATAAAGGCGTTAAGCGTATTGTGGCGCTTTCTACTGATAAGGCTAGTAGCCCTGCCAATTTATATGGCGCCACTAAATTGACTTCTGACAGGTTGTTTGTATCTGGTAACTCTTATAGCGGGAGTCATGATACAATTTTTTCAGTTGTGAGGTATGGTAATGTTATGGGATCTCGCGGTTCTGTCATTCCATTCTTTATGT
>Ga0233441_1003193_pt1 | contig 11261 bp, 11 predicted proteins | sample SI_123_September_4_FD_182781 | JGI IMG/M metagenome (GOLD analysis project Ga0233441, IMG submission 182781) | Seawater microbial communities from Saanich Inlet, British Columbia, Canada - SI_123_September2016_135_MG | ecosystem: Environmental > Aquatic > Marine > Inlet | place: Canada: British... | reverse complement strand
CTCTTAGAAACAGCTAAGACATTACAAATTACAGACATTGTTATTCCTTGTGTTGACCAATCAAGCTTAAAAACTAAAGAGGCGGTTAATAGATTTGTTGAGCAGATAACAAAAATCATTCCAAAAATTGAAAAGCAAAATATTAACCTATCTTTAGAAACTGATTTGGCGCCACAGCCATTTATTGAATTATTGGATAAATTGAACTCTAAGAATATCACTGTTAATTATGATATTGGCAATAGTGCCGCTCTAGGCTTTGATTCGGATGAAGAATTAGAAGCTTATGGTGATAGAATTACAGACATTCACATTAAAGATAGGATATTGGATAGTGGGCCTGTTATTCTAGGTGAGGGTAACGCAAATTTTAAAAAATTCTTTACCAAATTAAAAGAGTTTAATTACCGGGGGGCTTTCATTATGCAGGCGTATCGTGATGATGAGGGTGTTGAAATATTTAAAAAGCAACTTGCTTGGGTTAAGCCATATCTAGAAAAGATTTAATTAATTATCAAATAATACAATATAGCTTTCATTTTATAAATTAAATAAATACATACATATAATAAATGATATTAAATATACGGCACACAGGTATTGTTGTAAAAAATCTAGAATCATCGATAGATTTTTATACAAAAAAACTTGGGTTTAACATTAAAGTGCAATCTGAAGAGGATAGTGGCTTTATTGACACGATTTTAGGCCTAGAGAATTCTGATTTAATAACTGTTAAATTGAGCTTAAATGATGGGGCAATGATTGAACTACTTGATTTTAAATCAGATACAATAAATATCCCTAAAAGACATATTGTTGATACAGGGCCTACTCACATGGCTTTTACCGTCGATGATCTTGATGATACTTATCAATCTTTTTTAAAGGATGGTATCCAATTTATTTCCACACCTCAAATCACCCCTGATGGTTTTGCAAAAGTTGCTTTTTGCTCAGCACCAGAAGGTTCTTATATTGAACTAGTTGAATTATTAAAATGAGTAAAATTGTTGCATTGATACCTGCTCGAAGTGGTTCGAAAGGTGTCCCAGGTAAAAATATCAAACCATTAGCTGGATTTCCATTGATTGCATATAGTATTAAAGCTGCATTGAAATCGAAACTAATTGATCGCGTGATTGTTTCAACTGATTCAGAAGAATATGCAAATATTGCTCGTGAGTATGGTGCGGAAGTGCCATTTTTACGTCCATCAGAGCTTTCTGGAGATAAAGCAGCGGATACGGATTTTTTTAAACATGCGATTGATTGGTTTATAGAAAATGAAGGTGAAGTCCCAGAATATTTTGCTCATTTACGCCCAACAACACCTTTGAGAGAGCCTAATGTTATTGATGCGGCTTTGAAAAGTTTTATCGGTAGTGATTTTACTGCATTAAGATCAGTACATAAAATGACAGAGTCATCTTATAAATCATTTGAAATTGAAGATGGTAAGTTGAAATGTTTGTGTGGCGGAAATTTTGATATTGAAAGTGCAAATTTAGCCCGTCAGGCATATCCATCAACCTATGATGCAAACGGTTATATAGATGTTGTACGTTCTGAAATGGTTATTCAAAAAAACTTAATTCATAGTGATCGTGTTCAAGCATATGTAACTGATGTAAGTTATGAAATTGATGAATTAAGTGATATTGATTTTCTTGAATATTTAATAAACAAATCCCCGACATTAGTTAAAAGATTGTTTTAGATTTTAATTATCTCACATAGATTGGAAAAAGAAATGGATATAAATATTTTAGAAGGAAAAAATGCCTTTATATCAGGTGCAACTGGAGGTATAGGGAAGTCTATTGCGGAGGCATTAGCTGATAGTGGTTGTAATTTATTCTTAACCGCTAGCAACACTGAACGATTACAAGATATAACAAACTCATTATCAACGAGAAATATTAAAGTTTCATCTTGTACGGGAGACCTGAACTCAAAGGAAGACGTCTATAATATTATTGAACAAGCTAAAAAAACCTTTGGCAATATTGATGTTGTAATTAATTCAGCAGGTATTTTTCCTAACGTTAGCTTTTTTGATTCTGATGATGAAGCATTAGAAAAAACATTTAATATAAATTATCGCTCTGCATTCATGTTTGCTCGTGAATTCGCAAAAGAAATGGTTTCAAACGAGTGGGGACGCATTGTTAATATAGGTTCATCTTCTGCTTATGCCGGATTTAAAGAAACAAGTATGTACTGCTCAACAAAACATGCTCTTTTAGGTTTATCAAGAGCAATGCATGATGAATTAAAAAGATATAATGTACGTACACTTTGCGTATCACCCTCATCAACACAAAGTAAAATGGGGCTAGCTACTAAAGGCCAAGATTATACAACCTTTCTAGAGCCCTGTGATGTAGCGAAATATGTTGTATTTGCTATTTCATTCGACAGTAATATTATTTCAGAAGAGATCTTCTTAAAGAGAATGATTACTAGATAAAGCTTTAACTTTTATTAATTGCTATTTGATAACGTTTTTTTGAAAAGTAAAACGTTTATGGAGTTATACATGAAAATACAAGATCGCCCAATTATTATTGACAATCGAAATATTAGGGAAGATGTGCCAGAAATAAATGAATATTTTGAAAAAGCAAAAGAAGAAACGGAAAACATCCCCAAAGTTAATAATATTGTTGTAGATGAAAAATATGTTGAAAATGTAAATTGTTCAGTGTGCGGGGCAGACGAAAGTAAACAACTTTTAGTCAAAAGAGGTTTTGTTTATGTTGTCTGTGAACAGTGCGGACATGTTTATTTGAAAAATAGAATGCGAGAAGAAATTTTATTAGATTTATACAAAAACGCTGAAATTGATGTGATTGATAGAAAAACACATGAAAGCCCTTATCATGTTGAATTTTGGCAAAAAGTTCATGGCAAGTATATAGATATGCTAATGAATTCTGGCATATCAAATAACAATTTGATTGATGTTGGAAGTGGTGATGGAAGGTTTCTAAAATATTGTAAAAATAATACAGACTTAACTTTGCATGCTAATGATTACTGTTCTGATAACTATGAATATATAGTTGATTTGGTAGGCAAGGATAGCTATTACTATGAGAAAACTCTTAATGATATAGATTTTGGTAGTAAAAAATTTGGAATTATAACTTTATGGGGTGTGCTAGAGCATTTACCTAACCCTGTAGATATTTTGAAAAAATGTCATGAAATTATGGATGATGACTCTAAATTATTAATATTAATTCCAAATATTTATAGTCGAGCTTTTAAAATTTTAGGCGTAAATGTTCCCACTCTTAACCCTAGGCAACATATAAATTTTTATACTAAAGAAAGTATGCAATATTTGTGTAATGAAACAGGTTTTGTACTAACAGGTGACTATCAAGAATTACCTGTTATTGATTTAATGTATCCATATATTGATTATTCGGAAAAGCTAATTGAAGAAATTGTTGACGCTGATGAGTCCTATAATAAGGTTTATATTTTAACTAAAGCATAGAATAAATTCTTACTACACTAAAGATTATATGAATCTTGAACTAGAAAACAAAAGAGTCTTGATTACCGGAAGCTCTCAAGGTATTGGTTATGCGATAGCAGAACACTTTCTTGAAGAGGGTGCGAATGTTATTCTTGTCGCGCGGAATAGTGAAAACTTAAAGTCTGCTGCCCATAAGTTAATAAACAAGTATGGTGATAACAGAGTTTGGTCAAAATCTTGTGATTGTACTAATTCTGAATCTCTATCAGAACTTCATGATGCTATAAAGAAAAAATTTACTAGTATAAATATTGTAATTTCTAATATTGGTGATGGACGTAGTGTGTCGGATCCCATACCTGGAAATGAGCAATGGCAACGATTGTGGAATATTAATTTTGAAAGTGCTTTATTAACGGCTCGAACATTTTTGCCTATGCTAGAAGACACTAAAGGTGTTTTATTATTTATTTCTTCAATTACAGCACTTGAAGCTTTTGGTGCTCCTGTGGATTACTCAACTGCAAAATCAGCTGTAGTTGCATTTTCAAAAAATTTGGCACGTAAAATGGCTGAGAAGGTTCGAGTTAATGTTATTGCTCCTGGCAATATTAATTTCCCTGGTGGTTCATGGGATGTAAAAATTAAACAAGATGCCAATAGTGTTAAAAATATCATAGATACAACAGTACCTATGAAACGCTTTGGCACCCCAGATGAAATCGCGGATGCTGCTCTTTTTCTCTGCTCAAATCGAGCATCTTTTGTTACAGGCTCTGTCATGGTTGTTGATGGCGGACAAACGGTAGGAATATTTTAATGACAGATAGGAATCTTGATACACTTTTTCGACTGGATGGAAAAGTGATTATTGTAACGGGCGCCACAGGTCTTCTAGGGCGTAAACATGCAGAAGCAATTGCTGCTTATGGTGGTACCCCAGTTTTACTCGATCTTAATCAGGATGTATTAACTACATTTGCAAATGAGCTCAATACTAAGTATTCAGTGTCTGCAACAGGATTATCTGTTGATATTACTAATGAGCAGGCGATATCTAATAGCTGCATTGAGATTATTGAACAGTATGGAAAAATTGATGGTTTAGTTAATAATGCTGCAAATAATCCAAAAGTTGAAGAAAGTAGTGATAAAAACTTTTCTCGTCTAGAGAATTTTCCTTTAAGTATTTGGAATGATGATATCGCTGTAGGCTTGACAGGTGCGTTTTTATGCTCTAAATACTACGGAGAAAAAATTGCACAAAACCCAGATGGCGGATCAATTGTCAACATATCCTCTGATTTGGGCTTAATTGCCCCTGATCAAAGATTGTATAAAAAAGATGGTATTCCAGAAAATCTTCAAAACGTAAAGCCTGTTACTTACTCTGTGGTTAAAACAGGGTTGATTGGCTTAACAAGATATTTGGCAACTTATTGGGCTAGTCAAAATGTTCGCTGTAATGCACTATGCCCAGGAGGAGTAGAAAATTCTCAGCCAGAAGATTTTTTACAGAAAGTTTCAATAAGAATTCCGATGGCACGCCTAGCAAGTAAAGATGAATATCAAGGAACCTTACTGTGGATGCTAAGTGATGCGTCAAGCTATTTAAATGGTGCAATAATACCTGTAGATGGAGGTAGAACAGCTTGGTAAATTTTACTGAAATTAACAAAATTACGATTAATTTATACTTAAAAGAATGTGAATTCAATTTTAATCAAAAAAAAAGGGGGGGTGTGTATCAAATTTTAATTAAACTGTTTAGAGAAGAGCTCCTAAAATTATCTTGACTCATTTTATAATATCAAAGGCATTACTAATAGCCAAAAAGATAAAGGCTGTTTTAACAAGGAAAGAGCTGAACAAGGGTTATACTTTCTTTGTGTATATGGTTTTCGCCATGGTTTTTGAAACATTAGGTATTGGTCTTATAATCCCCGTGATCACGACACTATCAGATTCTGATGTATTGGATTCTACTGGCTATATATTTAGATTTTCTCAGTTTTGGGGTATTGATAGTCACAATGATTTAATCATTATTCTTTCTATTATTTTAATTGTAACTTATTTGCTTAAAAATATTTATTTAAGTTATTTTTCATGGTACAAAATACACTATTTTTCAACTTTGAGAATGAATATATCAAATCGACTATTCGGTATTTACTTATCTAAGCCATATTCTTTTCATTTGGAAAGAAACTCTGGGCAATTGGTTCAAAATATTTCAACTGAAGTAACAATCTTTACCGGAAGGTTTTTGCATGCTATTGCAACTATATTAAGTGAATCTCTTGTACTGTTAGGCATTATATTATTATTACTATTTATAGAGCCAATGGGCGCATTGATAATAATAAGCGTGTTTTTTATAATTGGCTGGACAATGCTTTCATTAACTAGTAAATATATTAGAAAGTGGGGTGAGGAGCGACAATATCATGATGGAAAGTGTATACAACATTTGCAGCAAGGCTTGGGGGGTGTGAAAGATGCATTATTACTAGATAGAATTGAATATTTTGAAAGGAAATATGAAGATCATAATGCTATGCGTGTATACCCAGATCAAAAACAATCCTTCTTACAAGAGGTTCCAAGATTTTGGTTTGAAATGATTATAGTATTAGGAATTACTATAATGATTATTCTTATGAGTATGCAAAACAGGCAATTTTCTGATATTCTTTCTATTTTAGGAGTTTTTGGTGTAGCAGCATTTCGTATATTGCCGTCTATTAATCGCATACTTACTTCAGTGCAATCTTTTCGGTATAGTCTTCCAGTTTTGGATGCGTTGTATAAAGAGTTTGGCTTAGGAAGTTTGGATGATGGTTGTCACTCTATTGTAGAAGGACACCCAATTAGTAAAAATAAAACATTTAATCAATTAATAAGTTTTGATGATGTGGTATACACTTATACAGGTTCTAAAAATTCCTCTATTAAAGGTATTTCATTAGAAATTTATAAAGGTGAGTGTGTTGGAATAATAGGCTCTAGTGGCTCTGGAAAAAGTACCCTAGTCGATATATTACTGGGGCTTCTTTACCCAGATTCTGGCACAGTAACGGTAGATTCTAAAAATATTCAAGAGAACATGCGTAGCTGGCAAGACCAAGTTGGTTATGTGCCACAAGATATTTATCTTATTGATGACTCTCTTCGTAATAATATTGCATTTGGAATACCTGAGAATGAAGTGGATGGAGATAGGGTTGATTCTGCTATACAGGCAGCACATTTGACGGATTTTATTTCTCATCTACCTCAAGGGCTTGACACTTTTGTAGGTGAGCGTGGAGTTAGATTGTCAGGAGGGCAAAGACAAAGAATTGGAATTGCTCGTGCACTTTACTACAATCCAACAGTATTAGTTCTTGATGAGGCTACTAGTTCTCTTGATGTTGCTACAGAAAAACAAATAATGAAAACTGTATATGAGTTACAGAAAGATAAAACTATTGTTATTGTTGCGCACAGGCTTTCAACTATAGAAAAGTGTGATAAATTGTATCAACTGAAAGATGGCATAGTAATTAAAAGTGGAACTCCTGGCGAAATTCTTAATAATTAATAATTTAATAAATATGAGAAAATTAATAGTAATAACAAGCTCTTTATATATTCGAAACTATATCGAAACTAGTGCATTTAGCGAGATTAAGGATAAAGATACTTTTATTATTTGCTCTAAGGATATTAGCAATAAAGACAGTATTGTTAATTATGGAAATTTTGCCGGTGAATTTGGCGTGAGTAAAATAAAAGAAGCTTTGTTTAATTTTATAACTTTATTGCTTATGTATAGTAACAGAGAGATCAATAAGGGGTTTTATTTTTATTTTAAAATAAGAAATACAACTATTTATTTTCCATCACTACGATTGAAAAGAAAGGCAAATGACTGGTGCTCAAACACTTTTTGTCAATTTTTTATTATTCATATACTGGAATTTATACGCCCTTTTTTTCAGCCAGTAAAGCTGCTTAAATTTTCTCTAATTGTAATGATTGATTTTTTTGGATTGACAAATGGACTTGTTAAGTTATATAGAAAGACGCATCAGAATAACAGTGAGTTAATAACTATATTTGACAAAGTAAAACCTGATTTGATTCTTATACCTAGCGGAGGTTTAGATTCTTATGCAAATGATGTTATTTTTACATCAAATTTAGATTATCAATCAAAAACTGCATTTTTGATTGATAACTGGGATAATCTTTGTAGTAAGTCAAGATTTCCAATAAGCCCAGATTATTTATGTGTATGGGGTGAGCAGGCTAAATCGCATGCTATAAATTTTCATGATTTTGACCCTTTTAAGATTTTTCTAGCAGGCTCCCCACGTTTTGATGTTTATTATGAATATCAGGATCAAGAAACGAAAGTAAGGGGTGAATGCCAAGAGGTGGTTAATTTTCCTTATATTCTTTTTGCTGGATGTTGGCCGACCTTTGATGAAATTGGTGTTTTAGAGATTTTGAATGAATTAATTTATAAATATAAAGATTTACTACCGAATCAGTGCAAGATATTATATAGACCCCATCCTTGGGGTGAGAATTATGATAAATTAGACTATCTAGAATCATTATCCCTTGAAAATGTAAAGGTTGACCCTCAAATGTCAAAGAAGAGTAGGCCAGCTGACTATACGAAAAGAACAGATTTTCAACCTGATTTAGATTATTATCCAGTATTGTTGGATAATTCAGAATTTGTCATATGTCCGTTATCTTCAATAATTATTGAAGCATCTATAATGAACAAAAAGGTATTAGCTCTTGCCCATGATGATAAGAAAAGTTTATTAACCCCGTCATTGATGTATAAAAATTCAGACTACTTTGATCGTTTTTCTGATATGAAGAACCTTTCGCTACTACATGAGTTATCAAACCTTGATAAAGAGTTCTTTAAAATGATAAATTCTAGCGCTACGGTTAATGAGAAGGCCCTTGGTTATTATATAGTTGATAGTAAAAACTTATATCCTGAGAGAATTTTAAATATTACTAATAAAATGAACGAACTTAACTAAAATAATGAATATTCCTTATGGTAAACAAAACGTGAACAAGAGCGATATTGATGCAGTGGTGGAGGTGCTACAGTCTGATTATTTAACTCAGGGACCTGTAGTGCCAAGATTTGAGGCTAGTGTTTCAGCATATACAGGGGCAAAGTTCGCGGTTGCAGTAAATAGTGCAACGAGTGCACTTCATTTAGCTTGTCTAGCTTTGGAAGTTGGTCCGGGTGATGTTGTTTGGACGTCTCCAATTACCTTTGTTGCAAGTGCAAATTGTGCTGTTTATTGTGGTGCAAAGGTTGACTTTGTGGATATTGATCCATTAACCTATAATATAAGTATTCCAGTTTTAATGGAGAAACTTGAGCGATCCCAGGTGAGTAACACTTTGCCAAAGGTTGTAATAGTAGTTCATTTGGCTGGCCAGAGTTGTGATATGAAAAGGATTAATAGTCTTTCTTTAAAATATGGTTTTAAAATTATTGAGGATGCGTCTCATGCGTTAGGTGCGCGCTATTTAGATGGGCATGTTGGAAATTGTAAATATAGTGACATTACAGTTTTTAGTTTTCATCCTGTAAAGATGATTACTACTGGTGAAGGTGGTATGGCTGTAAGTAATAATTCCAAATTAAATGCCATTATGCAGAGACTTAGAAGTCATGGTATTACTCGTGACCACCTTGAGATGAAAAATATTTCAGATGGGCCGTGGTACTATGAGCAAATCGATTTAGGGTTTAACTACCGTATGACAGATATACAGGCAGCCCTAGGAATTAGTCAATTGAAAAGGCTTGATTCTTTTGTTGCGAAGAGAAATAAAATTGCCTCTAATTACAACAAACTATTTGAAGATGTTGAAATAAAAACCCCTTGGAATAATGATAATGACAGTTATTCCTCTTATCATCTTTATATTATTCGTATACCAAAAAAATCTAAGATTTTTAATAGAGCTCAAATTTTTGAGACGTTTAGGTCTAATGGAATTGGTGTAAATTTACACTATATTCCAATTTATAGACAACCTTATTATCAAAAATTTAATTACAATTATGAAGATTATCCTGAAGCAGAAAATTATTATGCTGAAGCAATTAGTATACCAATGTATACGACGCTTACCGAGGAACAGCAAGAGTCAATATCTAAAATTTTGACTCTTCCGATTGGACATCAGTCATTATTTTAATGGTATGTTGAGTCATAAAATAGTAATAGGGTCTGCTCAATTTGGACTAGATTATGGAATTGCAAATATAAATGGAAAGGTCAGTTTTGATGAAGTTAAAAAAATAATTACATATGCCCAATTATATCAAGTAAGCACAATAGATACAGCGATTAGCTATGGAGATAGCGAAGTATCTATGGGTAAAATTGGAGTCAATGAATGGAAAATTGTAACTAAGTTGCCAAAAATACCTGAGACATGTGAAAGTGTTGACAGTTGGATTTCGGATAATATTCAAAAATCATTATCAAGACTAAATGTAACAAAAATAGAGGCCATTCTTTTGCATAATCCAATGCAATTACTAGGGAAAAATGGAGTGGAGATATGGTCTTCGTTAAGACATCATCAAAGTTTGGGTATTGTTAATAAAGTTGGATTTTCAATATATGATCCTATTGAATTGGATAAGTTGTATTTTCAATTTAAGCCAGATGTAGTGCAGTTTCCTTACAATGTTTTAGATAGACGTATTGAAACTTCAAAATGGTTAAGGCGATTGCGCAATGATAAAGTCGAGACTCATGCTCGTTCAGTTTTTTTGCAAGGTTTGTTGCTGATGAATAAAAACAACCGACCAAAAAAGTTTTCACAATGGGAAGATATTTGGCTATTGTGGGATAATTTTCTTTCTAAAAAAAATATTACAGCAATGCATGCATGCATAGGTTTTGTGTTACTAAATAAGAATATTGATAAGATTGTGGTGGGTGTTGATAGTAAGAATCAGTTGCAAGAAATACTTGATTTTGACAATAATATTATCTGTTTAGATGACTTTGTGCGACTAACCTCTAATGATGTAGATTTAATCAATCCCTCTCGTTGGGGGGAGGGTTAGTATTATGTTAATTTACCAAAAATCCAAGTCAAATAATTTAACAAGTGTTAAAGAAAAGTTGCCAGTATTTTTTATTCCAAGTTTTATTTGTATTAATGCAATAGACTTTAAAGATGATAATAAGAACTCTTTAGAGTTAATACTATCATTGTTTCAATGTAATTTATTGGCAATTCGATCTTCAGCAGCAGATGAAGATGGCCAATCAAACTCCGCAGCAGGTGAATATGAATCTGTTTTAAATGTCCCCTCTTACGATCCAGAAAAAATAATAGAAGCAATAAATGCAGTAATTGCTAGTTATAAAAAAAAGCGCCCACTATTAGAAAATGATGAGGTGATTATCCAAGAGATGGTGCAAGATACGACCATGAGTGGTGTTATTTTTACCCATGATTTGAATACAGGCGCACCTTACTATGTTATTAACTATGATGACCAGTCCGGGCTTACTGATACAGTAACTTCAGGTGATGGAGAATACTCCAATCGCACTCTCTACATTCATCGTAACTCCACCAATAAACTTCAATCGGATCGTTTTGTAAAATTATTACAAGCTGTTTATCACCCCAAAACCTCTGACAACTTTTTAAAATTTCTTATATAGAACATCCTAAGAAGCCTTCTTCTTATTCTGGTTCA
>Ga0233441_1003184_pt1 | contig 11278 bp, 7 predicted proteins | sample SI_123_September_4_FD_182781 | JGI IMG/M metagenome (GOLD analysis project Ga0233441, IMG submission 182781) | Seawater microbial communities from Saanich Inlet, British Columbia, Canada - SI_123_September2016_135_MG | ecosystem: Environmental > Aquatic > Marine > Inlet | place: Canada: British... | reverse complement strand
AGAAACCAAGGCAGCCGATGAACTGCGAGAACAGTTAGCACATGCCAATCGCGAATATCGAGAGGCACAAGAGAAAATCTCTGTATTCAAAGTAGACTTAGCCAAAGCCGGCACAGAAGAGAAGGCAGAAACCAAGGCAGCCGATGAACTGCGAGAACAGTTAGCACATGCCAATCGCGAATATCGAGAGGCACAAGAGAAAATCTCTGTATTCAAAGTAGACTTAGCCAAAGCCGGCACAGAAGAGAAGGCAAAAACCAAGGCAGCCGATGAACTGCGAGAACAGTTAGCACATGCCAACCAGAAATATCGTGAAGTAACAAGTCAGATACCGCTACTGAAATCTACTATCAATGAGTTACGGGGCAAAGTAGAAAAACTCACGATTGAACGTATAAATATCGAGCAAAGGTTAATCAAGGCACGTGCCAGTCTGACATACCAGCTTGGCTATCAGATCAAAAATTCGGCAACATCATTCCGTGGTTTTGTACGCCTACCCTTGGCACTATGGCGAATATACCGACAAGCACTAAAACTGCGTAAAATAGCACATCAAAAAAACAAGCAGTTACACAAAAACATCTCGGCCAGTACTCTTTCAACTCCTGCCCTAAAGAAAAGTGGTCAACAAATTGCTCCAACCCCGCTAAAAGATGCGGTGCAGTCAAAGGCGTTGCAAAAGAAAGGTCGAGCTAATGGGCTTAAAGTTGCTTGTATCATGGATGAATTCACCTATGGCTCATTTGCACCAGAATGTAATTTACATCAGCTCACCCCTGCGAGTTGGAAGAGTGAGTTGGATGCCTTCGAACCCGAAATGTTGTTCATCGAATCGGCCTGGCGGGGCAAAGAAGATCTCTGGGGTTGTAAAGTAGGCCATAATAGTACCGAGTTGAAGGGTATTGTCCAATGGTGTCGTGATCGTTCGATATCAACTGTATTTTGGAACAAAGAAGACCCCGTTCACTTTCAATCTTTCCTTAATACGGCAAAGCAGTTTGACTATGTGTTTACCACTGATATCGACTGTATACCTCGCTACAAGGCTGCACTGGGGCATGAACGGGTTTATCTACTTCCCTTTGCATGCCAGCCGGCCACTCATAACCCTATTGAACTCTATGATCGTAAAAATGCGATCAGTTTTGCTGGTGCCTATTATGTGCGTTACCCGGAACGCGCCAATGATCTGGAATGTTTCTTGGATGCATTACCCGCCTTCAAACTAGTAGAAATTTATGATCGTAATTACGGCAAGGGCGACACCAATTACCAATTTCCGGAGAAGTACGAACCATTTATTGTCGGGACCTTGCCATTCGACAAGATTGATCAGGCCTACAAAGGTTATCAGTACGTCATAAACTTGAACTCGATCAAGCAGTCCCAATCCATGTTTGCTCGGCGAATATATGAGGTGTTAGCATCCAATACGATTACCATTAGCAATTTCTCAAGAGGTTTGCGCTTGCTGTTTGGTGATCTTGTCATCACTTCTGACAACGGCAATCAGGTTGTACAACGATTAAAGGCAATAACAGATGATGCAGAAACTACGGGAAAACTCAAGCTTGCTGCCTTGCGAAAGGTGATGTTGGAGCACACCTATCGGCATCGCCTGAATTACATCTGCGCAAAGGTGAAAGGTATTTCCACACTAACAGATGCACTACCAAGTATAGCTGTGCTGGCAAAGGCGACATCCGAAATAGAGGCCAAGCAAATCACTGAACAGTTCAAAGCGCAGACGCATAAACATAAACATTTGATACTGGTCATGCCAGATAAAAATAAGCATCCTGACAACCAGCAAATTACTTATCTGACAAATAAGCAATCTAAGTCAAAAACTATAAAAGATATTATTGATAATGCTACATGGATTGCTAGCATGTCGACGAAGGATTACTACGGCCCTAATTATTTGCTGGATATTGCTATTGCTAGTCAGTACAGCGTTGCTGACTTAATAGGCAAGGCCGCATTTTTTCAAGCCAATGGCTCTAAAATTGCCTTATTACACAAAGATGCATCGTACCGCCCTATACAAGAGCTTCCTGCACGACAAGCAGCACTAAAAATAAATAACTCCATCCTGGTGGAGGCTGTTACATCATGGCTAAATAAACTCGATAATAGACAGCTTAAAAGTGAATATGGACTGGCAATAGACCCCTATAACTATTGTCGCAGTGCGCAAAACAAAGCAGTAAAAACCATCAAAGAGCGTGTAGATGACTTTGAATTTATTAATAAGGGACTGAGTATTGATTACTTGCAATCTCTGGCTGAAAGTATTCCTCCTGCAGAAAATACTGCTGAAGAGGAAATGCTCGATCCAATGCAACTCACTGAATTGCTGAGTCATTGTAAATCAAAAGACATCGACTTGGCCGCAACAGAAAGTGCACTGACCCTGATATCTCGCCTTGACGATGGTAAACACGAATACCTATACGCAGCACAAGACCACAAGCCTGAAACCTTATTTACAGAGCGTGAACTTAAATGCTACCTCGATATAACGCCCGGCCTGGCAGTCAGTCTGGTAATTCTGTTCCTTGATGCACAGAAGCAGCGTATTAATCACGTTATATTCCAGGCCAATCACAACGGAACGGCCGAGATCCCCCCTGAGACAGAGTGGTTACGCTTAGGTTTGCGTGTGCTATCGGCTGGCGAGACGGAAATCAAAGGTCTGGTGCTTGGGCATCGTGACCTGCAACCGGCAGAGGTGCTCGGCAAAGCAGAGCACCTACTGCTTACTAATCACTACCCCTCCTACCATGATCTTTACCGCAATGGTTTCGTACACAGCCGTGTTAAAGCCTATGCTGAAAAAGGCGTAATGGTCGATGTTTTTCGCTTGCGCATGAACGAACCTTTAAGTTTCGATGAGTTTGAAGGTATAGATGTGCTCACTGGTGGTTCTCAGGCACTGGAAACAATGCTCAAATCAGGACGATATAAAAGTGTATTGGTACACTTTCTTAGTCCAGAAATGTGGGCTGTTTTAGAAAAATATATTGATAGTATCAAGGTTGTTGTTTGGCTTCATGGTGCAGAGATACATCCTTCGTATCGTCGCGCGTTTAATTATGAAACTGATACAGAACGCGAACTGGCGAAGTTGGAAAGTGATAAACGCATGAGTTTCTGGCATTCAGTGTTAAATTCTATGCCAAAAAATCTTCATATAGTGTTTGTTTCGAATAGTTTCGCACAAGAAGTTTTTGAAGATATGGGCTTTGAGTTACCAGAAACTCAATTCAGTATCATTCATAATCCTATTGAAACTGAGAAATTTTCTTATGAGAAAAAGCCGATCGAGCAACGAAAGAAGATACTTTCTATCCGTCCGTTCTCTTCACGGCAATATGCTAATGACATTTCTGTACAGGTTATTCTCGCACTTTCAAAGAAGTCTTTCTTCAAGGCACTAGAGTTTAGAATTATTGGTAATGGTAAGTTGTTCGAAGAAACTGTAGACCCTCTTCGGAAGTTTGAAAATGTGATACTAGAACAGCGATTTTTAAATCATGAGGAAATTTCAAGATTACATAAAGAGTATGGTTTATTCTTGTGCCCAACTCGTTGGGATTCACAAGGGGTGTCGAGAGATGAGGCTATGTCATCTGGCTTGGTGCCAGTTACCAATGCAGTTGCTGCTATTCCTGAATTTGTCGATGAAACATGTGGGGTTCTTGCGCCAGGAGAAGATGCGCAAGCTATGGCAGATGGCATAGCAGAACTGTATGAAAACCCCGAAATGTTTCAAACGATATCTGCCGCTGCTGCAAAAAGAGTTCGTCATCAAAATGTTCATTCAAAAATTGTGCTTGAAGAGCTTCATGTGTTTAACAAAAACAATGCTGATATAGATTAAGGAGTTCGTCTTTTTATTAGAAATAAATATTAAACTGTAAATGTGGATAGTTTCTGGATGATAAATAATAAGTTACATCGCTCTGATATCGATGTCCTTCGGGCTATCGCAGTGCTTTCCGTTGTATTGTTTCATATTGATGCCACATGGATCTCAGGTGGTTTTGTCGGTGTTGATATGTTTTTTGAGGAATGTGAATGAAAGATGAAAAGTACGTAATGTGCAAAGGGTTTTATGGTTTAGGCGGTAATTTAGCTGTTCTTGTATGTGCATTGCGTTTATCAAAGAAACTAAATAGGAAACTAATAGTGGATTGGGAAGGTAGTAACTTTAGCTTAAGTAACGGAGATATATTTAAAGAATTATTTGAGGAGCCAATAGATATAGCTCCACCAAGAGTCGAGTGGGGGGGGTTGAAAGTTTTTCCTGAGTATTGGCAGGACTTTATTAAATATCCAAAGCCTTATTCCTCTGAGTATCCACTCACTAGAGCGACCGTTGATATGGCTGAGGAGTTAGATGAGAATGAATTAAAAGAAATTGATATTATTGTTGTATCTAGAGATGATAAATATTGGCATAAAGCGGATTATTTTGACGAGATATCAGCTTTAATGAAACTTGTTGTACCAATGGGCTTTATAAGGGATAGAGTCGAGCGCTTTGAAAATGAGTTTTTAAAAAATAATTCTATAGGTGTCCATTTTCGTCATGGGAATGGTGAGAACAGCGTAGTTCCACCTGATATTAATTGGTTTTACTCAGCTATTGACGAATTTTTAGGTAAATTCGGTGATGCTTCAATATTTCTTTGTACAGATTGTTCTGCCGTTGAAGATGTTTTTAGAAATCGTTATGGCGATAAAGTGGTTGTGTGGGAAAAAATATTTCCAATATTAGGCAGTGGAACTATGCAATTTGTGGAAGGTGATGAAAATCGCTTGAACTCAGCAGTTGGAGCAATTATGGATATGTGGACTTTATCAAAGTGCACTTGTTTTGTAGGGTCTAGGAGCTTTTTTTCTGGCGTTGCTGGAAGGCTTAATAAAGGCCTTGATAAAGACCATAGTCGATGGTGGGTTCCAAAATATAGAAGTCATTCAAAAAAAGAAAATCAGCAGTATGTAAGTGAAATACCGGTTGTTGAAAAATATTTCAATGAAGAAAATGTGTTAACAGATGGAATTTTATTGGAAGAAACCACTGACGGGAGTTACGATGTTATTTATCTTTATGAGAATGTTGGACATATAGATGATTTGACTAACTTTAATATTGAGCCAATTAGAGAAAGGATCAAATGCCATCGTTTATATTAAGATTTATAGGGTTTTGTATATTAAAGCTGAGAACACGTGTGGAGAATTTTAATGTGGCTATTTAAAGAATCATGGTCGTGCATTCGGTGGGTTTTATCGGCATTTAAAAAGTTCTTTAGTGTGACCCCATATTTGGTGTTGCTGAATGTGTTGCTGATAAATTTATCAAGTATTGCCATGATGGCCACATTTTTCTTACCCTTAAAGGTAATTTTCATAATAGGTTCGGGAAAGGTCCCCGATTACTTTGCAGATTTATTTATTCAGAATATTTCTTTAAATAATTTGGTTTTTATATTGTCTATGGTGGCAATCGCATTTTTTGCACTTCATCGATTAACAGAATACTTGATTGATATATTAGTGCAGGTAGGAGCGCACAACCTTATTGTGAAGTCAAATAAGACTGATATTTTTAGTAAGCAGAAACACCTTTCACGAAATTTTTACAAACGAACATGTAATGTTCTCGCCTCAATATTGTTTGTTGTTTTTGGCTTTGGTGTCGGTGTCTGGTTAGTGTTTCCTCCATATGCATTTCTAATCATATTTCTCATATGTATTTTTGTGTTATCTGGGATTTGGTATGGTAAAGTTTATAAGAAGGAAAAGGTTGTTGATAATTTCCCTAAAATAGTTAACGCATGGTCCGGCGTCTGCTTTTTGGTTTTTTTCGGCGCTTTAATAATGTATTTTATTACTAATGGCGTCGCTAATATTTTAGTGGCGATTGTTAGTATTGTCCTTGCTAAACAAGTCATTCAGAGAGCGGCATCTGCGTTAATTGATTTGGTCTATTTGTATAGAAATAGATTGAAATTTAATGCGCTTTTCTTTTATGCGGCACATTTCGAATTAGGTGAAGAGCAGTTAATTGCTCCATTTTTTAAATTAACGGCTCGTGGTTATAAAGAAGTATGGATAAAAAAATTATTAGAGAGTGAATTTGGAATCGAGCTTACAAGCGTTAATGTATGTTGGCACGAACTAGGATATAGCCATATGGCTGGACTCGTTGTAGAAGCGCTTAAGGGTAAGGCCGTGCATGAAATTTATTTTCTAAAGTTATATGGTCAAAACAGGGAGTCTTTTGCAAAGAAAGAAGTTGAAATTTTAAATCGAAATTGGGCAAAAAATCTACCTAGTGTAAAACTTCTTGGTGTCAGAGAAGTTGAAGGGATGACTTGCTTGATTGGGTCCAAACTAGGGCAGAAGGTTTCAGGCCAAGAACTAGAATTAGCATACAAGGAAGTTGTTTCTAACTCATGGTGTGTGGTACCGTGTGCGGTTACAATAGAAATGCTCGCGCGATCTAGTCCTCCTCTAGGGGTGCGTTTGACATGGTTAGCTGTGTCTTCAGTAGAAAGAGCATGTTGCGATGAACATGATTTACGAATCTTTAATGACTTTAAGAAACAATTTTCAAAAATAATTGATATTGTGAATTCACAACCAGTTTTTTGTTACGAGTCAAGTTTAAAGATGAATTTGTTATACAATAATGGTGAAAAATACTTGCACCCAAACTGGGGGAGTTGGTCAATAGAGCCAGTTGGTTATGGTTGGAAAATTTGTGACCTTGATGATATAGAAAGGTTTCATGTATTTGCAATGTCTAGAAGGAAATTACTAAATAAAACATGTGCTAAATATACAAAACTGGTTGCTTTATTGTCTCTATTTGAACTTCATCTAAGGTCTCATAGTTATAACTCGGCTTTAGATATGATGCCTGATATTATATCGTGCACTAGACAGAAAGAGTGAGTGAAAAAGGTATTGATAGCTCAACAGGCAGTGTGTTGGTTGAAGTCGATGAAAAATACTTTCGTCCAGCAGAGGTTGAGTTGCCATTAGGTGACCCATCTAAAGCAGAGAAAGAACTTGGATGGAAAAGGAAGGTATCTTTTCAAGAGCTAGTTTCTGGCATGATAAATTTTCAACTTCTAAGTATTTGGTAGAAAAGACTCAATAATAAATTTAATGGATAAGATGATAACTTTTGTTTCGATGATTGTCTGGAATGAATTCCGTAACGATGCACGGGTGCTGAAAGAGGCGGAAACGTTGCAGGCAGAAGGTTACGAGGTGACAGTGCATGCATTGCATACACCGGGGCTGATTAAAGAGCGTGAAACGCTAGGTTCAGGTGTGCGTGTGGTGCGCGTGGCACGTAGCCCTTTGTGGAAGTGGCGCAAGCGTAAAGCCTCATCTTTGGCGAGAACAGTGAATACTGTAAGCACCAGGGTGGCTGCTGGCCCGATCGGTAAAATAAGCCTTGCACGGCAGGTGTTACGTATTGTGGCAAGAATTTGGACGCACCTTGGCCTAATGGTTCAGATGGTTAAATCGCGCCCTGATATTGTGCATGCGCATGATGTCAACACATTGCCTACTGCATGGCTTGTTTCAGTTTTAACACGTTCACCGTTGATTTATGATGCTCATGAGATAAGCACTGATAGAGAAGGGTATGCCAGTTTCCGAAAATTGGTGGGCTGGGTAGAGAAACGCCTAATGCCTAGAGCAGCTGCATCGATCACAACGACTGATACTCGAGCCAAGTTTTTTGCACGTGCTTATGGTATTTCTCGTCCATTGGTTTTGCAAAATCGGCCACGGTATGAATCGGTAGATCGATCTCAAAGAATACGGAATGAGCTTAAGTTACAAGAAACATGGCCTATTGTGCTTTATCAGGGAGGGATTCAACAGGGGCGAGGATTGGAACGATTGGTTGAAGCGGCGGAACAGGTGTCAAATGCTTATTTTGTATTTATAGGTGGCGGGCGGATTGAGTCGGTTTTAAAGGAACGGGTACAATCTTTGGGGCTTGAAAACCGGGTTTATTTTATTCCTACTGTCTCTCTGGTTGATTTACCTTCATATACGGCCTCCGCTGATATTGGCGTACAGCCGATAGAGAATACCTGTTTAAACCACCTTTCAACGGATTCGAATAAACTGTTCGAATACATGATGGCGGGCCTACCGATTGTAGCGTCCAGTCTTCCGGAAATACGTAAATTGGTCAGTGTGCATGAGCTTGGACTTTTAGTCGAACCTGGGAATATCAGTGAACTAGCATCTGCAATTTGCCGCTTGGTGGATAATGATGATTTACGGCACAAATTTGAAAAAAATGCGGCTATTGCTTCCCATTACCTAAGCTGGGACGAACAGGAAAGGGCACTGCTTTCTTTATACAAAGATGTATTGGTAGGGAGGTACTAGTGCGAATACTTGTTCTCTCCTTCTATTTTGAGCCAGACCTTGGTCCAGGTTCTTTTCGTAACTCGGTCTTGGTAAAAGACCTGTCTAAAAAACTGACAGATGAAGATATAGTGGAGGTAATTACCACTGAGCCTAATCGATATCACACCTTTTCAGTCTCGGCACTGGAAAATGAAACGGTAGGAAATATTAAAATTCATCGTATTCCGTTACCAGCACACAAGAATGGGATCGTTGATCAGTCCCGTGCATTTATGAGTTACATCCGAGGTGTCTTAAAAGTAACTCAAAATCAGTCATACGACCTTGTTTATGCGTCATCAGGACGACTAATGACGGCCTTCTTAGCGACACTTGTGGCACGCCGTAAACGGGTACCGCTTTATTTGGATATCCGGGATATCTTCGCCGATAATATAAGAGATTTATACTCTCAATCACCTGTACGCTTTTTGTTACCGCTGTTTGAATATATAGAAAGATTTTCGATTAGAAGTGCTGCACGAGTAAATTTGGTTTCACCGGGCTTCATCGAGCATTTCAGAAAGATAGATCCAACCAAGGATTTCCGTGTTTTTACAAATGGCATTGACCAGATAAACAATGATGATTTTTCGGATGAATTACTCTGCCATTCTGAATATAAAGAGATTCTATACGCTGGGAATATTGGTGATGGCCAAGGGTTGCATAAAATTATCCCGAGCATAGCAAGTCGGCTTCCTCTATCTTGGCGGATAAGAATTATTGGTGACGGTGGAAGACGGTCGTTACTCGAAACAGCTATTTCAGGTCTGGACAATGTAATCTTGGTTGCACCTGTACCAAGATATGAGTTGGTTAAATACTATCGGGCTGCTTCAGTTTTGTTTGTTCACTTAAATGATTGTTTGGCCTTTGAGAAAGTGCTCCCATCTAAGTTATTTGAATATTCTGCATCAGGAAGGCCTGTGCTAGCCGGTGTTAAAGGAGTAGCGGCAACATTTGTTAGGGATAATATCGAGAATTCTGCAGTATTTCCACCATGTGATGCTGATGGGTTTTTAAAAGCACTAGAAACATTATGTTTAGAAAATACATCGAGACACAGCTTTTGTGAGCAGTATCAGCGGAGCTATATTGCGGATAAAATGACTGATGACATATTGACTCTTGACTGTAATTATCTCGTAAAATAAACTACATTAGCTATATTAAATACATAAATTGTATATGACAGTGTTTGGGCATGTAGTTAGTTTAATAGTGCTACATTTTTTAAAGATATTTGCTATACCGTAATGCAGTAGATGTAGCAAATGTAGATAAATTAACCTAGGTATCTTTTAAGAAGCGATTTTAAGATTGTGATAATTATCTAGTCTGATGATGGTAATGATATTACCGGTAGATTCACGTTTTTATCACTAGATAAGATTGAAAATATGAAGTTTTATCTGATAGTGATTTTGATTCTATTGAGACGTTTATTAGGCACGTTATTTTGTCATTTTCCAAGCATGCATCAACAGATAAGAGCATTGTTATTAAACATCATCCAATAGATAGGGGTCGAGTTGATTACTATAAGTTTATTGCTGATTTATCACAAGAGCTAAATATTGCTAATAGAGTGAAAGTTGTTCATGATGTTTATCTGCTAACACTACTGAAGAATGCTATTGGCACTATAACAATTAATAGCATTGTTGGATTGTCATCCATGTATCACGAAACACCTGTTATTTGCTTGGATAGGGCTATGTATAATATAGAAGGGCTAACAGCTGAAGATGTAGATCTTGATGGTGTTTGGAGTTTAGACCTTCAAGTGAATAAGGGCCTGTATAAAAAGTTTAGGGTTTATCTGGTAAAGAATACTTAAATTAATATGAGTTTTTATAAATGACAGAAAATTGGAAAGACGATAATTGTGCTGCAATGAAATCTCATTATGCAGTTTATTCTGTTCCAAAAGCTGCTGCATTATGGTGTGGTGTAGAAAAAGATCAAATTGATGAAATTCTTTCAGGAATTACTAAACTTTCAGAAAGTGGCTTTGGTAGAGGGGTTTGCTTACATGATGATGTGCCATGCCTTGAGCCTAGAAGTAGAGCTATTGCTGATGCGATTTTGAGTGGTGCATTGGCTCATGGTAGAGAGGATGGCAATCCAGTTGACTCTAATGATCATGTTGCCGCTGAACGACGTCATGTTTTAGGCCGTGATTTAAAGTGCTGGATGGAGAATGAATTTCCTAATGAAAAGCCAGCATTTCTATTTGATGATATTGAGCGAAATTCACATGATTCAATTACCCTTGAGGCGTATCAATCACTTAAAGCCGATAGAGATGCCTTACAGTTGAGAGTAGATGCCTTACAGTTGAGAATAGATGCCTTACAGTTGAGAATAGATGATTCAGTCACTTCCTTCAAAGAGCTGCGTAGTGAAAAAAAGAAAATTGAAAAAGAATTATCCTCAGTAAAAGCACAGTTATCTCAATTCAACGGTGTGGGAAAGGATAAAGATTATAGTATGCTCGCCAAAAACCATTATTGGGATAAATTAATGCACCTTGCAATAAGAGTTATTAATGAATACCCCTCATGGAAAAATAACCAAAGAAAAGTTCAAAAAACTGGAAATCTTCAGGATTGGTTAGTAAATGATTGCAATGCAAACAATCGTGAAGCCGAAATATTGAAGAAAATTCTATCAGAAGAGTTTCCAGAACTCAATTAAAACAAACAGATACGTCTGTCATGATCTGTGTCATATGACAAGGATTGTGACATAGATAGTTACCATCAATAATATGAACATGTTTAACAACATACTATGAGGTATGAACATG
>Ga0233441_1003165_pt1 | contig 11322 bp, 11 predicted proteins | sample SI_123_September_4_FD_182781 | JGI IMG/M metagenome (GOLD analysis project Ga0233441, IMG submission 182781) | Seawater microbial communities from Saanich Inlet, British Columbia, Canada - SI_123_September2016_135_MG | ecosystem: Environmental > Aquatic > Marine > Inlet | place: Canada: British... | reverse complement strand
AGGGAAGGTTGCAAAGTGGAAATGTTATTAATTGTGAAATACTACAGTTAAAAGACGGAATAAAAAAAATAACCTCTAATGAGTTTTGCAAAAAAGTAGGCGACCTTAAAAATATTTACGGCGTTGGCAGTGCTTCAGAAAAAATTGTAAAAATACTCGAATTTACTAAAATATCAACATTAAAGAAATTCCAGGATTTCAATAATAAAATAATAAAATAATAAAATTATGAAAGTATTTGAAAGCGAAATGGACGAACATCCGTTTCCAAGAAGTGAAAGAAACATTAGAGCACTAGGAACATTAAGAGGAGCTACTTGTGGATGTGACTATGCAGAGAGTTTTGTACTTTTAAAAGAGATCCGATGAAAAGCTACAAAGATATTTTACTAAGCCCAGGATCTACAATAAGAGAGGCGCTGAAAGTCATAGATAGCGGTGCCATAAAGATAGGCGTTGTGGTGGATGAAAATGAAAAACTTGTGGGTACCGTTACAGATGGCGACATTAGAAGAGGAATATTAAAAGGAAAATCATTAGATGATACGATCGAGGATATATATAACAGAGATCCTTTAGTCGTAGGAGAAAATGAAAGTAAAAAAAACATTATCAAAATATGTAAAACAAAAAAGATCTACCAGATCCCTGTTATCGATGCTCAGAATAGGGTAGTAAGTATTGAGATTTTAGATGAACTGCTAAGTCCAGAAGTGCATCTAAATCAGATTATACTTATGGTTGGTGGTTTAGGTTCAAGGCTTAGACCGTTGACAGAAAAAACGCCTAAACCTATGTTACGTGTTGGAGACAAACCCATTTTGCAAACAATAGTGGAGTCCTTTGCCAATTACGGTTATAAAAATATTATCATGTGCGTCAATTACAAGTCACATATTATCCAGGATTATTTTGGTGATGGAAGTAAATTCGATGTAAATATTGAATATATTCTGGAAGAAAAAAGAATGGGTACAGCAGGGGCTTTAAGTCTATTAACAAAAAAACCACAAGAACCTTTTTTTGTAATGAATGGCGACTTAATGACCAATGTCAATTTTGAACACCTACATGATTTTCATCAAAATCATAACTCCATCGCAACAATGTGTGTAAGGGAATACGACTTTCAGGTACCCTATGGAGTGGTTAATATAAACAAAGGTAAAATTCAATCTATTGTTGAAAAACCTGTGCATAAATTTTTTGTCAATGCAGGTATATATCTCTTGAATCCGGAATGTTTAGAATTAATACCGAATGATCAGTTTTATGATATGCCAAGCCTTTTTGAAAAGCATATTGATACGGGTAAAAGTACTGCAGCCTTTCCTCTTAGAGAATATTGGCTAGACATTGGACAGATAGATGAGTATGAGAAAGCTAACAATGAATATTCTAATTTTTTTGGAAAAACTTAAATGAAATTAATTGCTGAAACCGCATGGCATCATGAGGGTGATTTCACCTTCATGAAAAATCTTGTAAATGAGATGTGTAATAAAACAGAAACTGATATAGTAAAAATGCATATTACTATTGATTTTGATGAATATATGGATAAAAGTCATTCAGCATATGATTTATTACAAAATTGGTTGTTTGATAGAGAGCAATGGAAAAATTTAGTAGAAATAGTAAGAAATAATGACAAAGAGTTGATGTTGTTGCTTAATGATACCGCAGCAATAGAGTTTGGCATGTCATTGGCTCCCGAATATGTAGAGATTCATTCAGTCTGTTTAAATGATGTTTTTATGCTTGATAAATTAAAATATTTACTAAAGCCAGAGATAAAACTTGTATTGGGTGTTGGAGGCACTGATATTAAAGAAATTGATTATGCATTAAATTATATTAATCATAAAAATACTCTTTTAATGTTTGGTTTTCAAAATTACCCGACAGTTTACCAGGATGTAAATCTTAATAAAGTCCGAAGAATTATGAATTTGTATCAAGGTTTAGAATTTGGTTATGCTGATCATACGGCATGGGATAGTCCTCACAATGAACTAATTACACTCCTTGGTGCAGCAAGTGGAATGTCGTATATTGAGAAGCATGTAACTACCAATTATGGAGAGAAAAGAACAGACTGGCCAGCAGCCATTTCAATTGAAATGTTTAATGAATTAATTGAAAAATTAAAAATACTAGATACTCTTAATGGTGACGGTAACCTAGAAATGAACCAAGGAGAGTTAGATTATTCAATCTTTGGACCAATGAAGAAAGCTGCAGTCTTAACGAAAGATGTTAAAGAGGGAGATATTTTTTCTAAAGAAATGATTAAATTTATCAGGACAGAAAATATTTCTGATATCTCTCAAGTTAATATAGCTCAATCTTTTGGAAAAAACATAAATATAGATATGGCTAAAGGAAGTATTCTAATGAAAAAGTCACTAATTTAATTAAGGTAATAGTATGAAAGTAGGATATTTAATAACAGGAAGGTTAAAATCAACGAGACTTCCTAAAAAGTTATTATTAGAGATTGAGGGTAAGTCAGTTATTACCCATATGATTGACCGTCTTAAGCAAGCAAAAAAAATTGATGAGATTATTATTTGTACATCTACAAATGAGCAGGATAAACCTTTAGGTGAAATTGCAAAAAATAATAATATTCAATGCTATTTTGGCGATCCAGATGATGTTTTATTGAGGCTACTGAGTGCTGCAGATGAATTTGGACTTGATTATATATTAAATATCACAGCAGATTGTCCTTTTGCAGATCCATATTATGCGGATAAAATAGTTGAAAAATATATTGAAACAAATGCTGATTTTATCAGGCAATTTGATCTCCCCCATGGAGCATTCAGTTATGGTATTAAAGTGAATGCATTACGAAAGGTTGTTGAATTAAAAAATTCAAGCGATACAGAAGTTTGGGGGCGCTACTTTACTGATACAGGACTGTTCAATGTACTAGATTTGGATGTCGAAGATCCACATCACTTTAGACCTGGACTAAGGATGACTTTAGATTATCCAGAGGACTTTGAGTTTTTTAATGCTATTTTTCAAGGTCTATATGAAAATAACAAAGTATTTTCTTTAACCGAGATACTTACTTTTCTAGATGAACATCCAGAAGTTATTAAAATAAATAAAGATTGTGGAGCAACGTTTAAGAAAAGGTTTTTATCACAATCAGAACCGAAACTTAAAAAAACTAATAAAGTGAAAAAGGCACTTATCATTGGCTCAGGCTCAATTGGTCAACGGCATATAAGAAATTTAAAAAAAATTGGGATCAGTGATATTATTGCCCTTAGAAGTAAAAAAGGTCATTATAAAAAGTTACCCAAAGAGTTAGAAGTAACAGAAGTTGATAATTGGGATGATGCAATAAACCAAAACCCAGATATAGCAATCATTGCAAACCCTACTAGTTTGCACCTTGAAGCTGCTATAAAAATAGCGCCCTATGTAAAGGGAATAATGATAGAAAAACCACTTTCTCATTCACTGGAAGACTGTCAAAGACTTATTGAACTTCTAAATAACAATAATGTGGTTTCATTTATCGGGCACAATATAATGTTCCACCCTATTGTTAAAAATATACAAAAATTTGTAGACGAAAATACAATGGGTGAAATAATTAATATTCAATGTCAGGTTGGACAGTGGCTACCCGACTGGCATCCTTATGAAGACTATACCAAAGCATATTATGCAAAAAAAGAATTAGGAGGGGGGGTGGCTCTTACCTTGATCCATGAAATACACCTAGCATTAGAATTTGCGGGATTACCATCACAAGTTATGGGTATGGTGTCAGATTATAAAGAATTGGATTTAGATGTTGATGTCTGCTCAGATTTAATGATTAAACATCAAACAGGGGCTGTTAGTCAAATTCATCTGGACTATATACAAAAGCCTGCCCACCGTAGTGGTTTGTTAACTTTTGAAAGTGGGTGGATGAGTTATGATTTTAGTGGCTTAAACCTCTTAGCTCAAAGAACTGAAGATAAAACACCACAAACTGTTTGGTCTGGGAAAGATTATGACTATAATGATATGTATGTAAAGCAAATGGAAGAATTTATATGCTACGTTGAAGAAGGTCGTTTAAAACATAAATTTGATGCACCTTCTTCGTTGGAAAGTCTAAAAGTAGTTGAAGCATTTTTTGAATCAAATCAGCAGGGTAAAAAAATTAATATAGTACGAAATGAACGCTTCACTTTTTAATTTCTTATATAAATATATTCATATAAGAAGCATATTTAGCTCAGTTAATTTAGGTATAAAACAATGTTTGATTTAAAAAATAAGGTAGTTCTTGTTGTGGGTGGAAGAGGTTATTTAGGTAGAGATTTTTGCCAAAAACTACGATCACAAAACGCAAAGGTAATCTCTGCAGATTTGCCTGTTGCCTCCAAAGCAGCTTCAAAATCTGGTTTTGAAGATACGTTTAAAGATATTGAACAAGTTGATATTGATGTAACCAATCATGATTCTGTAATAAAAGTAGTCCAATCAATTTTAGAAAAATATAATAAAATTGACACATTAATTTATAGTGTAACGGCTAAGCCAAATGATTTTTATGCTCCCTTCACTGAATGTTCGTTGGAAGGCTGGCAATCAGTCATACACGCTGAACTTGATGGTCTCTTTTTAGTAGCACAAGAAGTTGGCCGTGCAATGGAAGCAGAGGAACACGGTAATATCATCTTGATTTCATCAATCTATGGAGTAGTAGGTAATGATCAAAGGATTTATGAAGGCTCTAACCTAGCGGGATTATATACAGAAAAATATGAAGACAACAAAAGTAAACAGATTTATTCACATTCCGTGTACCCTGTAGTCAAAGGTGGTATTATTTCCCTTACCAGATATCTTGCAGCGTATTGGGGCAATAAAAATATCCGTGTAAACTGTGTTTCTCCAGGAGGTGTTTATCATGAAGGTGAAAATGAAGAATTTCTCAAAAAGTACTCAGCAAAAGTCCCCTTGGGAAGAAAAGGAGAAGTGAGTGAAATTTCTGGTGCTATTGTTTTTCTGGCATCAGATGAAGCTAATTACATCACAGGACAAAATATAATTGTTGATGGGGGGTGGACCGCATGGTAAATAATAACTATTTTGGGCACTTAGAAAACCGTGGAGCTATCTATGCTGGAAAAAATAAGATTTGAAAAATTTACCGCTTTCGAAAAGCTATAAATTACATTCTTGATTTTAAATGGATATATTATATTATGGCACTATTCGGTAAGTTGCAAGATGTAAAAAAACAAATAATTATAAATGACTCATTTAATATGGCATTTAAATATCTGGAAGAAACTTTTCAGTCAGGTAGTGATATAAATAAGCGTATTTTAAGCTTAGACATAGATCAATATGAAAAAGTTGAATTAAGTGGCGAGATTTTTGCTATTGAGCAATCATATAATACTAAGTTGCGAAAAGACTCTTTTTTTGAATCACATATTAAATACATAGATATGCAATTTATTCTTAAAGGTCAAGAAATTATTGAAATAGCAAACATCGAAGACCTTCAGCAATCAAGCCTATACGATCAAGAAAATGATTATAGTAAATATGATACAAATATTGAAAGTAGTAAGATTTTGTTAAAGGAAGGAGATGTTGCTATTTTATTTCCTGATGACGGACATATGCCAGCTATCCGAAACAAAGGAAGTTTTGAACAGATTTTTAAAACAGTAGTTAAGTTGCCTATATCTCCTATTTGTTGTTAAGTTGAAATGTACAAAAAATAAGTTATAGTTTCAGAATATAAGGTTTATTATTACAATCTCTATTTAATTATTCTGGCCTTAGTAATATAAACTGTTAAATAAAAGGTAAATTTATGAAAGTATTATTGTTAGCTGGTGGGCTTGGTACAAGACTCAGTGAAGAAACAGATTTGAAGCCAAAACCAATGGTAGAAATTGGTGGAAAACCTATTCTATGGCATATTATGAAGACATACAGCCGTTATGGATTTAATGAATTTGTGGTTCTACTAGGATATAAAGGCTATTTAATTAAGGAGTATTTTGCAAATTATTTTCTTCATCAAAGTGATGTCACCATTGATATGACTAATGGAAAAATGGAAGTATTAAATAACTCGAGTGAACCTTGGAAAATAACACTTTTAGACACAGGAGCTGAAAGTATGACTGGAGGGCGTGTTAAACGTGCTAAAGATCTTATAGGAAATGAAACATTTATGTTAACTTATGGTGATGGTGTAAGTGACGTTGATATCAACCGTTTAATAGAGTTTCATAGAAAAAAAGATGTGCTGGCAACGCTAACCGCAGTTTACCCGCCAGGTCGATTTGGCGCGTTGGAAATGAATGATGGTAAGGTTCAGTCTTTTAGAGAAAAGCCCCAAGGCGACGGTGCGCGAATAAATGGGGGTTTTTTTATCCTTTCCCCCAAGGTAATTGATTACATTAAAGATGACACAACTATTTGGGAGCAAGGTCCTTTAGAGCAGTTAGCCAGTGATGGAGAGTTGGCCGCGTTTGAGCATGATGGGTTTTGGCAGCCGATGGACACATTGAATGACAGAAAGCTTCTGGAAAGGCTTTGGCAGTCTGGACAAGCACCTTGGAAGGTGTGGTAGTGCTCGATAATTTTTGGAATGGTAAAAAAGTCCTAATTACGGGGCATACTGGGTTCAAAGGAAGTTGGCTATCTCTTTGGTTAAAACATTTAGGAGCTGATTTGATTGGAGTATCGCTTGATCCTCCTACAAAGCCAAGTTTGTATGAGCAAGCAAATGTTGCTGAAGGTATGATTAGTTTGCGAGAAGATATTCGCAATGGAGATGCTGTTAAAGCAATATTTAGAAAGTATAAACCTGAAATTGTTTTTCATTTGGCAGCTCAGCCTCTTGTTAGGTATTCCTATCAAAACCCGGTAGAGACTTACGAAACAAATGTGATGGGCTCTTTGCATGTATTAGAAGCTGTTCGTTGTATAAATACAGTACGTTCAATAATTATGGTAACTACTGATAAATGTTATGAGAATAAAGAATGGGTATGGGGATATAGGGAAAATGAACCAATGGGTGGGCACGATCCTTATAGTAGTAGTAAAGGAGCAGCTGAGCTACTAATTGCATCTTATCGTCATAGTTATTTTCCAAGTGACAAATATAGTGAGCATGCTACGGCAGTTGCTTCTGTTAGAGCTGGTAATGTCATTGGAGGGGGTGACTGGGCTGAAGATAGATTAATTCCTGATATAATTCGAGCTGTTAAGGATGATAAAAAAATACGTATTCGAAATCCCAATTCAATACGTCCATGGCAGCATGTATTAGAACCACTCTCGGGGTATATTCAATTAGCTAAATCTCTTCATTCTGATGGAGCTCAATTTTCTGAAGCATGGAATTTTGGACCTATTGATCGGGATGCTAAGCCTGTTCAATGGATTGTTGAATATATAACAAAAAAGTGGGGTAGAGAGAGTAGTTGGGAGCTTGACGAAGGAAATCATCCACATGAGGCAAATTATTTAAAACTAGATTGTTCCAAGGCAAATGAGAATTTAAGCTGGCGACCAAAATGGAATTTAGAAATGGCTTTATCAAAGATAATTGAGTGGCATGAAGCAGAAACGAACAATGCTGATATGAGAGAAGTTTCAGTAAAACAAATTAATGAATATATGAGTAGGTAAGATAATTTAATGAATAGAGATGAACTTCGTAATAGAATACTGACACTTGTTGAAGAGTATGGAGAATTAACAAACCAAGAAGTAGATTTTAAAAAGGGCGAAATGCCTGTGCCACCTTCAGGTAAAGTAATTGGTGGAACTGAATTGAAAATGATGGCAGATGCTGTACTTGATGGCTGGTTAACCACGGGGCGGTTCAATGCTGATTTTGAAGAAAAGCTGGCCTCTTTTATTGGTGTTAAGTATGCCCTTACAACTAATTCTGGCTCATCGGCAAATTTGTTAGCATTTTCTGCTTTGACGTCCCCTAGGCTTGGCGATAGGCAGGTTCTACCAGGTGACGAAGTTATCACTGTTGCAGCGGGGTTTCCAACGACAGTCAATCCTATTCTTCAACATGGATGTATTCCTGTTTTTGTGGATGTTGATATCCCCACTTACAATATAAAAACTGAGATGCTCGAAGAAGCTTTGTCTGAAAAGACAAAGGCGATAATGATCGCACATACACTAGGGAATCCCTATAATTTAGAAGTTATACAAGCTTTCGTGAAAAAACATAATCTGTGGTTAATAGAAGATTGTTGTGATGCTTTAGGGTCTGAATATGCAGGCAGTAAGGTTGGGACTTTTGGGGATATTGGCACAATAAGTTTTTATCCTGCCCACCATATAACTATGGGTGAAGGTGGTGCTGTTTTTACAAGTAATAGAAAGTTAAGAAAAATAATTGAGTCAATTCGTGACTGGGGAAGAGACTGCTATTGTGAACCAGGGTGTGATAATACATGCAAAAAACGTTTTTCCCGGCAATTGGGTAGTTTACCGAAAGGTTATGATCATAAATATACATATTCGCATATTGGTTATAATTTAAAAATAACAGATATGCAGGCTGCTTGTGGATTGGCGCAACTAGAAAAAGCTGAAAAATTCATTCAGTCTAGAAAAGATAATTTTGCTTATTTATCTGATAAATTAGAAGCATTAACTGAATTTTTTATTCTCCCAGAAGCCACTAAAAACTCAAATCCATCTTGGTTTGGCTACCCTATAACGATAAAGTCTTCTGCGAATATAAATCGAGTAGATTTACTAAAGTTTTTAGATCAGAAAAAAATTGGAACTCGTTTATTGTTTGCGGGTAATTTAATTCGTCAACCTTATTTTGAAGGTCGAAAATATCGAGTTGTTGGTAATTTGGAAAACACAGATATAATAATGAACCAAACGTTTTGGGTTGGGGTTTATCCTGGATTGAATCATTCTCAGTTAGATTATATTGCAGAATGTCTAGAAAGTTTCTTTGGGATTGGGGAGAATTGGTAGCTATGCAATTTAGGGGAACTTTATTAAAAGGATGTTTTATTGTTGAAAGTGGTATTTTTTGTGATGAAAGGGGTAGTTTTATAAAAATTTATCACGATGAAATATTTGACGAGTTAGGGGTTTCATTAAATATTAAAGAACAGTTTCTCACTGTTTCTAAAAATAATGTTTTAAGGGGGATGCATTTTCAATTACCTCCACATGACCATGCTAAATTAGTAACGTGTGTCAGTGGCTCTATTTTAGATGTAGTTTTAGATTTACGTAAAGATTCTAAAACTTATGGCACTTCAGTGAGTTTTAATTTATCTGCAGATAAATTAAATTCAGTTTTAATTCCTAAAGGAATGGCTCACGGTTTTTTGAGTCTCGAAGAAAATAGTTGTGTTCTTTATAGTACAACTTCAGTTCATGCTCCTGAAATGGATGGCGGGATTTATTGGGATAGTTTAGATTTTAAATGGCCTACTGAATCTCCTATTGTTTCAAAAAGAGATGAAGCTCTTCCATATTTCTCTAATTTTGAGAGCCCTTTTTAATGCGGTTATTAGTTACTGGGGGCTCTGGATTTGTTGGCTCTCACTTTATAAATGCTGCACAAAAACAAGGGCACGAGGTTGTCGCTCTTAAACGAATAGGTAGCCAATCAAGAGTTAAGTTGGATAAACAACCAAAATGGATTGAAGGGCAGCTTGATGATTTATCTGTAGCTGATATGTCAGGATTTGATATTTTGATTCATTTGGCGGCAGCCGGCGTAAGTCCTCAACCAGCCACTTGGGAAGACTGTTATTTCTGGAATGTACAGCAAACAATGATTTTATTGGAGAAAGCAATTACAGCTGGTATTGATAAAGTTGTTGTAGCCGGGACTTATGCAGAATATGGTGATGCTGGTTTGAGATATGATTTTATTCCTCCCGATGCTCCATTGGAGCCAAGTGGGGCATATGCAACATCAAAAGCCGCTGCATGTATAGCAGCTAAAGGGATTTGTAAAGAAAAGAAAATAAAGCTTACCTACTTACGTATTTTTTCTGCCTTTGGAGAGGGGCAGTTTGAAGATAATTTGTGGCCTTCTTTGATGAAAAAAGCTTTGGCTGGCGATAATTTTGAAATGACCTCAGGTGAACAGATTCGTGATTTTATTGCCGTTGAAGATGTTGCTAAAAGATTTGTGGATGAATTAGATTTTAAAGGTGTGGTTGCTGGACAACCCCATGTGAAAAATATTGGCAGTGGTTGCCCGCAAACATTGTTAAGTTTTGTACAATATTGGTGGAAAGAATGGAATGCCTCTGGTCAATTGATGCCAGGAGCTTTACCTTATCGTGATAATGAAGTAATGCGCTTCGTTCCTCAGGTTAGTTAATAAAAATATGGAAAAAATTGAATATTTAATTTTAGGAGCTGGTCTTTCCGGTCTTTCTGCTTCATATCATATTGGCCATAAAAAATGTTTGATTTTAGAAAAAAATCCACATGCCTTTGGCTTGGTGTATTCTGAGAAGAAAAATGGCTTTATATGGGACGTAGGTCCGCATGTCTCTTTTACAAAACATGATTATGTTAGAGAGCTTTTTGCTAAATGTGTAAAAAATAATTTTTATGAACATGTTGTAACTGTAGGTAATTATTTTCGAGGGTGTTGGGTGGATCATCCAGTGCAAGCAAATCTCTACCAAGTTCCCGAGCCATTACGATCGAAGTGTGTTGATTCTTTTCTTGAAATCGAGGAACAAAATGAAGAAAGTAAGCCATTGGATTATAGGGAGTGGCTTGAAAACTCGTTAGGAAAAGAAATTACCAATCAATTTGTGGCGCCGTATACTCGAAAATATTGGACAACTGATCCTGAAAATTTAAGTGTTGATTGGATTGGAACGCGAGTTTTTAGGCCTAAAAAAGATGATGTGTTAAATGGATCAGTACGAAAGCCAGAAAAAAGTGCACACTATATCAAAAAAGTGAGATATCCAAAGGAGGGTGGATACCAGTCATTCTCTAATATGCTTTCAGATAATGCGAATATATTATGTTCTCATGATGTTGTTCAGGTTGATGTAGAACGAAAAATAGTCATTTGCGAAAATGGAAAAAAGTTTAGCTACAATAAATTAATTAATACCATACCATTGCCTGAATTTGTCTCTAAAGTGAAAAATATTTCTTCAAAAGCAAAAGATGCGGCTAATCAGTTAGCTTGTAGTCAATTGTTGCTTGTTAATGTTGAAGTTCCTCAAGAAACTAAAAGGCCAGAATATTGGTTGTATGTTTATGATGAAGATAAATATTCTACGCGTA
>Ga0233441_1003157_pt1 | contig 11335 bp, 10 predicted proteins | sample SI_123_September_4_FD_182781 | JGI IMG/M metagenome (GOLD analysis project Ga0233441, IMG submission 182781) | Seawater microbial communities from Saanich Inlet, British Columbia, Canada - SI_123_September2016_135_MG | ecosystem: Environmental > Aquatic > Marine > Inlet | place: Canada: British... | reverse complement strand
TGAGGTGGGTTTACATTTTCAAGTGAAAAGATTACATGTTAATCCAGGTGCAAAGCTTTCATTGCAAATGCATCATAAACGTGCAGAGCATTGGGTAGTGGTTAGTGGTACAGCTACAGCCATTAATGGAGAAGATGTTCTTACATTAGTAGAAGGTGATTCAACTTATATTCCGATTGGCGCAACGCATGGCTTAGAGAATAAAACCAATGCACAGCTAGAGATTATCGAAGTACAAAGTGGTACTTATTTGGGTGAGGACGATATTGTTAGATTTGAAGATATATATGGAAGGCTTACATGAAAATAGCAATAGCCGGCACCGGTTACGTCGGTTTATCGAACGCCATGTTGCTATCTCAAAATCATGAGGTTGTTGCCCTTGATATCATCCCTTCAAAGATTGAGCAGCTCAACAACAAAATCTCACCCATTGTAGATACTGAGATTGAAGATTTCCTAGCTAATAAAAACCTTGGCTTTACCGCAACACTTGACAAAGATCTGGCTTATAAAAATTCTAATTTTGTCATCATTGCTACCCCAACTGATTACGATACTACTACCAACTACTTTAATACCTCATCTGTTGAGGCGGTGATTCAAGATGTTATTGATATTAATCCCAGTGCAGTAATGATTATCAAGTCAACCGTACCAGTTGGCTATACTCAAAGCATCAAAGAGAAATTTAACTGTAATAATATTATCTTCTCACCAGAATTCTTAAGGGAGGGTTTGGCACTGCATGACAATCTCTATCCATCACGTATTATTGTGGGTGAGAAGTCCGACAGAGCCAAAGTATTTGCAGATCTTCTACAAGAGGGAGCCGTAAAAGAAAATATTGATGTTTTGTTCACAAACTCTACTGAAGCTGAAGCGGTTAAACTTTTTAGTAATACATACCTTGCCATGCGAGTTTCTTATTTTAATGAGTTAGATTCTTATGCTGAAGTGCACGATCTAGATTCAAAACAGATCATTGAGGGTGTTGGTCTTGATCCAAGGATTGGATCACACTATAACAACCCATCCTTTGGTTATGGTGGCTATTGCCTGCCTAAAGATACCAAGCAGCTCAAAGCTAACTACAAAGATGTGCCTAATGCGTTAATCAGTGCCATTGTTGATGCTAACTCAATGCGTAAAGACTTTATTGCAGATTCTATCATCGCCAAACAACCAAAGGTTGTTGGCATTCATAGGCTCATCATGAAGTCTGGCAGTGATAATTATAGAGCTTCATCCATTCAGGGTATTATGAAGCGTATTAAGGCTAAAGGCATTGAAGTGGTTATCTATGAACCTGTACTTACTGAGCAAGGTGAGAATGAGTTTTTTCATTCTAAAGTGATTGATAACTTAGATGGCTTTAAAAAGATCAGTGATGTAATTGTTGCGAATAGAATGGTGGATGAACTTAATGATGTTAGAGGTAAGATCTATACGAGAGATTTGTTTAACTCAGATTAGTTGAATAAACAGTAGAGCAACAAAATAATAAATTAAAAATAAGAATTATCAAATGAAAATATTAGTAACAGGCTCAGCTGGCTTTATTGGCTCAGCACTTTCAATCAGGCTATTGGATAGAGGTGACACAGTCATCGGTATTGATAATCATAATGACTACTATGACCCAGCACTTAAAGAAGCACGCATAGAGCGCCATGCTGATCATCCTAACTACACACACATTAGAATGAATCTTGAAGATCGTGAAGCGATGGCCGAACTATTTAAAGATGAGCAGTTTGAAGGTGTAGTTAATCTTGCAGCGCAAGCCGGAGTTAGATATTCTATTGAGAATCCATTAGCCTATATTGATACCAATTTAGTAGGCTTTGCACATATATTAGAAGGCTGTCGACATAACAAGGTGGGACACCTTGTATATGCCTCATCAAGCTCTACTTATGGACTAAACACCAAACAGCCATTCTCTACCCATGATGCGGTTAATCATCCAGTCAGTTTATACGCAGCCACCAAGAAAGCCAATGAACTAATGGCACATACTTACTCACACCTGTACGACCTACCAACAACAGGCCTTAGGTTCTTCACAGTGTATGGCCCCTATGACAGACCCGATATGGCGCTGCAAAAGTTCACCAGAGCCATTATGAATGATGAGCCTATCACCGTGTTTAACTACGGAAAACACCGTAGAGACTTTACTTATATTGATGATATTGTCGAAGGTATTATCAGAATATTAGACCGACCTGCACCATCCAACCCTGATTGGGATAGTAATAACCCAGATCCAGCTACATCAAGCGCACCTTATAGGGTTTATAATATTGGCAATAACAATCCAGTAGAGTTGATGGATTATATTGAAGCATTAGAAACATCATTAGGCAAGAAAGCTGAAAAAGAACTTTTACCACTCCAGCCTGGTGATGTTCCTGATACCTATGCGGATGTAGATGATCTTGTAGAGGAGTTTGGCTACAAACCAAGTATGAGTGTTAAGCAAGGTGTTGAGAATTTTGCGGTTTGGTATAAAGAATATACTAAGCTTTAGAAATGCTTAGCATGCAATTTTAAGATGATAAAAAAGCTGAAACATTTAGTGTGAATATTCCTGATTGGAGAGTTTCACTAAATATCTGTATTGCAATACTTCAGATGAAATTATGAAAATCGAAATAGCCGACGCCTGCGAAAGGACCATTATGTTCAACGGTGAATTTAAATAAAATTAGAGTTTTTAATGTTAAAATTATTGATTGGCATAATGGATTTAAATAAGTGTATCCAAAAGAAAATAATTAGATGAATAAACCGTTTTTATCAATATGTATTCCATCCTATAATAGGCCAAATGAACTCAATAATTTACTAAAGTCAATTGATGTATCTAATAAATCTGAATGTGAAATAATTATTTGTGAGGATAACAGTCCAAAGAGAATTGAAATTAGAAAGATTGTCAATGAATTTAAATTAAAAAACAATTACCAAATAAAGTATTTTGAAAATAAATCAAATTTAGGGTATGACAAAAATTTAAGAGAATTAATTGAAAAATCCAGCGGAAATTTTATTGTATTTATGGGTGATGATGATACTTTTGTACCGTATTCTTTAGATAAACTTGTTGACTTTTTGTCAAAAAATAAACAAATAGGGTATGTGTTAAAGTCACACGTTTATTATTTTCCTTGTGGAAGAGCTGAAAACTTTAGATATTTTGACGGAGATAGGTTTTTTCCAGCTGGAGAAGATACATATATAGAGCTTTTTAGAAAAAGTGTATTTATATCAGGGTTTGTAATTCAAAGGGATTATATACTGGGCTATATGGTTGATAGATTTGACGGTACTTTGTTATTTCAACTATACATATTATCAGAGGTTGCGCTCAAGCATGAGTGTGCATATTTTGATACTCCGTTAACACAAGCTACGGAAGGAGGCGTCCCTTTCTTCGGAAACAGTGAAAGTGAGAAAGGACTTTATACGCCTGGAGATATTACAATAGAGAATTCTATAAACTTTTTAAAGAGTTTTTTTAAAATTACAAGATTTATAGATAAAAAACACTCACTAAATTCAACAGTTAAGATAAAAAAAGACATGTCAAAGTATTTTTATCCAAACCTTGCAATACAAAGGCATCGAGGACTAAAAGATTTCTATGGATATATCAGGAAATTAAACAAGATAGGCTTTAATGTCACGATATATTATTATATATATATTATAGTGTTGGTGATTTTTGGTAAGAATTTATGCGATAGAGTGATAGTGTTTTTAAAAAATATGATTGGTAAGACGCCAAGTTTGTAATTCACATGCACATATTAATAAATAGCAATATAAATGATAAAAGACTTACAAATATATTGTATTCTGATTTTTTAGTTATTGCGCCTGATTGCTCTGCAGTTGTACTACAGAAGGTTAACAGGGTATTGGTAGGCGTGCATAATAGGTTTCAAGATATTTATAGTAAAGAATAATTAGACTAAAGGATTGATATCTTAGTAAAGAAGGGCAATAAAATTTTATTGGGCAAGAGAATTAATAAGCCGGCACAAGGTTATTTCTTTTCAACTGGTGGTGGAGTTAATAAGCACAAAGCCACTGATGAACTCTTGCAAATCAAATAAGTGCACAAGCACGTAAAGAATTATTTTAGGAGTTAAATATGGCAAATAACAAGGTGGCATTAATAACTGGCATAACTGGGCAAGACGGCGCCTACTTGGCAGAATTATTATTAAACAAGGGTTACGAGGTGCATGGTATTAAGCGTCGTTCATCATCATTTAACACTGATCGTATTGACCACCTGTATCAAGACCCACATGAATCTGATAGAAAGTTTATCCTACATTATGGCGACTTAGCAGACTCCATGAGCTTAGTGCGCATCATTCAAGAAATTCGCCCTGATGAAATTTATAATCTTGGTGCGCAGTCACATGTTGCTGTATCTTTCGAATCCCCTGAATATACAGCTGATACTGTTGGCTTAGGCGCACTTCGCATACTAGAAGCTATTCGTATTTCTGGTTTAGAAAGCAAAACTCGCTATTACCAGGCCTCTACGTCAGAGCTGTATGGTGAAGTACAAGAAATACCACAAAAAGAAACCACTCCCTTCTATCCACGCTCCCCTTATGCAGCGGCTAAGCTTTATGCTTATTGGATTACGGTTAATTATCGCGAAGCTTACGGCATGTATGCTTGTAATGGCATTTTGTTTAATCACGAATCTCCAGTGCGTGGCGAAACTTTTGTTACTCGTAAAATCACTAGAGCATTGGCGCGCATCTCATTAGGCTTGCAAGAAATAGTCTATCTTGGCAATATGAATGCCCTGCGTGACTGGGGGCATGCTAAAGACTACGTTGAAATGCAGTGGTTAATGCTACAACAAGACGAGCCAGATGATTTTTGTATTGCTACAGGCGTGCAGTACTCAGTGCGTGATTTTGTAGATTTTGCTTGGGGTTATTTAGGTAAGACGATTCGCTGGGAAGGCAAAGGCATGGATGAAAAAGGCTATGATTCTGAGACAGGCAATTTAATCGTAGGAGTTGATAAGCGTTATTTCCGCCCAACTGAAGTGGAAACCTTATTAGGCGATCCGTCTAAAGCCAAAGAAAAACTAGGTTGGGAGCCAAAGATTACGCTAGAAGAAATGGTGCATGAAATGATGGAAAACGACATTAATATTGCTAAGCGTGATTCATTAGTCAAAAAGCACGGCTTTAAAGCGCCAGACTTTAACGAGTAATTGATTTAGCAATGAATCTTAACGACAAAATTTATATTGCAGGGCATCGTGGCTTAGTCGGCTCTGCCATTGTTAGGCAATTGGAAGAGAGGGGTTTCACCAATCTTTTAATGCGCACGCATAAGGAACTCGATCTTACAAGTCAAGCCCAGGTACAAGCTTTCTTTAAAAAAGAACAGCCAGATTATGTCATCCTTGCAGCGGCTAAAGTAGGTGGCATCCATGCTAATAACACTTATCCAGCTGACTTTATCTATCAAAATATGATGATAGAGGCTAATGTTATTAACGCAGCCTATGAGAATAAAGTTAAGCGATTACTGTTTTTAGGCAGTACTTGCATTTACCCTAGAGCAGTCAAACAGCCTATGCGTGAAGATGCATTGCTTACTGATGTATTAGAGCCAACAAATGAACCTTATTCTTTGGCCAAGATTGCAGGTATTAAGCTTTGTGAATCATATAATAGACAACATGGTACTGATTTTCGTTCAGTTATGCCAACCAACCTTTATGGAGAAGGAGACTACTTTCACCCAGATAATTCACACGTTATCCCTGCATTGATGCAAAGATTTCATAAGGCTAAAATTGACAATGACAAAGAGGTAGTTGTATGGGGTACAGGCAATGCCATGCGAGAGTTTTTATATGTGGACGATATGGCAGTAGCATCTCTTTTTGTGCTTGAATTAGATGATAAAATTTATCAAGCTAATACGCAACCAATGCTCTCACATATCAATGTTGGTACAGGGAAGGATGTCTCAATTAGAGAAATGGCAGAAACTATGAAACAGGTAGTTGGTTTTGAAGGTGAGTTAATTTTTGATATTACAAAGCCTGACGGCGCTCCAAGAAAATTGATCGATATATCAAGGTTGAAAAGCATGGGCTGGAAGTATAGTGTGGATCTTGATAATGGATTAAAACAAACATACAAATGGTATTTAGATAAAAATTAATGAAACTATTGATTACCGATGGTGCCGGTCTTATTTGTTCTGTAATTATTCGCCATATTATTAACAATACCAATCACAGCGTTGTTAAGCTAACCTATGCTGGAAATCTAGAGTCTTTAACTTCTGTTGAAAATGACGCAAGATATGTATTCGAACAAGTAGATATTTGCGATGCTGATGCAATCAAATAATTAGCACAGTGAATATAAATTCACAACGTATAAGACGCCTTTCTAAAGAGTCAATTTGGATAGCTACGGGGCAAATAATAAGCATGTTAGGTGCTCTGGCATTGGTAAAATTTCTAACCGAATCTTTACAGCCTAGTGAGTATGGGATGCTTGCATTGGGTCTTACAATTACTGGCCTAGCTAACCAAGTTGTAATGGGTGGAATAGCTAATGGAATTGGACGTTATTTCTTAGTTGCAGCAGAGAGAGGTGACATGAATAATTACTTCAGGACAGCTAAATACATAATGAGTTATGCGACCATAGCAGTTGCAGGGCTAGCTACTTTGGCAATAATTATACTAACATTGATTGATTTAGTTCAATGGATAGGTGTGGCTATTGCAGCCTTGGTGTTTTCAACTCTTAGTGGCATTAACACAACTATGAATGGAGTGCAGAATGCAGCACGACAACGTGCGACTGTTGCTTTACATAACGGAGCAGATGCCTGGTTGAAAATTGGGTTTGCTGCAGGGGCGATACTATGGTTTGAGGCATCAAGTGCGGTTGTAATCATTGGATACTCTGTTGCTGCGATAGTAGTCATACTGTCGCAGTTGTTTTTTTTATTTCGTTTGTTAAGTTTATATCCTGTTAAGATAAACTCTCCTCTAAAACAAAAGTACTGGGTAAAAAAAATATGGTCATTTTCATGGCCAATATCTTTTTGGGGTGTTTTCACATGGATACAGCAAGCATCGGATAAGTGGGCGCTTGAATATTTTCATTCTACCGATGAAGTTGCTGGATATGTTGTACTATATCAGTTAGCATTTGTACCTGTATCTTTAGCATCTGGGTTAATTGTTAGCTTAATTTCTCCAATTATGTATCATAGGGCAGGAGATGCAAAGGATGGAAGTAGAGTTGGAGCGGTGTACACTTCAACAAAATATATCACCTTATTCGTATTTTTGATGTCTTTAATTGGGGCGATTATTTCTTTATTTTGGCATAAAGAAATATTTAGTATTCTTGCGAACGGACAATACAATACCTATTCTTATTTGATGCCATGGATGGTTATTGCTTCAGGACTACAAGCATGTCATCATGTAATGGGTGTTAGAATAAGTTCGATTATGAAAGTTCGATCTATAATGTGGGCACAAATTATTTCAGCACTGGTATTCTCAATAATAAATATACTAGGAGTGTTTTTTGGAGGGGTTGAAGGCTTGGTTTATGGTTTTACTATAGCATCCTTCTTGTATTTTCTATGGATAATGGTATTTAGCAATATATTAAATCCCTCATCTAGATTAATCTGATTATGGCCACGAGAATGTTTTTAAATGAGATTAAATTATGCCTCTACAATACTTTATTAATCAAGATTAATTAATGAAAATTAAAATAGCAATTATAGGTGCCTCAGGGCTTGTGGGAAAAAGCCTCCTAAAGGACCTTTTGTTGTATTTTGGAGTCGATGCTCAGGTGGTGGGAACGTACCATAATAACTCGTATCCTAATGGCCTTTATTTAGACATTACAAACAAGAGTAAAATGAGAGTTTTTATTGATAATTTTCGTCCTGATATATTGGTATGGTTAGCGGGATCAAAAAATATAAAAGAATTAGAGAGTGACCCTAGTATTAGCCACCTTCTCAACGAAAAACCAATTATCAACATGCTTGATATTTTAAAAGATAGTTTAACTCAAACCAAAATTATATATATTTCGTCTGATTATGTTTTTGATGGAAATAGAGGAATGTATACATTTGATGATGTTCGTTCACCACGCACAATTTATGGCAAATCAAAGGTTTTTGTTGAGGATATGTTGAGAGACTCTGCCGTTAAGAGCGTCAGTCTTCGAACTTCTGCCATTATGAGTGCTCGAGGGGGTTTTTTTAGTTGGTTGCTTCAGAAAATTAGAGACGGAGAATGTGTTGATTTATATTCTAACTCGATTTTTTCACCTACGCCATCAGTTTCATTTAACAGAGCTGTGGTGAGAATTATACAAGAATCATTATGGGGAGGAGAGTTGAATTTTGCTGGAAATGCGATGACCCGATATGAATTTGGAAGAAAAGTCGCTGAGATGCTTGGAAAGGATCCATCTCAAATTACCCCATTAATTGCAGATATTGAAAATGGGACATTCCATTCTGATCTATCATTAATTACCAGTGATGAGTTGTCAGATTTAATGCCTAGTAATGAAGACTTGATAAAAGAGCTGGGAAAATATGATTAAATTTATAGATAATTATTTTTCTACAAGTGATGAGCGGGGTAGCTTTATTGGACTTATCAATTTTGGAGAATGGAAAGAGTTTAACTTGATTAAGTCTGATTCAGGAGTTTTTCGAGGTGGGCATTATCATAGAACCACATTGGAAGGATTTGTGATTTTAGAGGGAAAGATAAGTGTTTCAGTTCAAAAGGTGTCAGGTGGACGTGGTATTGGCGACAAATCTATATATGAAGTCAAAGAAGGGGATGTATTTATAATTGACCCTATGGTGTATCATGAATTTGAAATCAAGAAGCAGTCAATTTGGATCAACTTTCTTTCTGATGCTATGGATCAATCGATGCCAGATATACACAATCTTAAGAAGATTTAATGTTAAAAAACTACCTAATTCCAAGTAAAAAAATACTGTTTATGCCTGATACAGTAAATTCTTTAGATTCTGGTGCACACTCTGCAAGAGCAACGTTAGATTGCCTTCATAAGTTGAATTACAAGGTTGCCGTATATGCAATGGATGTAACCAAAAATTCACCTTGGGATGAGTGTCAATCAATAAAAATGTACAAAATACCTACAAATCTACGCTGGTATGAATTTATATATTCGCCTGTATTGATGCGTGATTTTATTAAAATTCTTGAAGAATTTCAGCCAGATTATATTTTTTTTACTGGCTCAATTCAGAAGCCAGCAATTATGGCGAAGGAGGCGCGAAAAAGAGGTATTAAGGTAGTATATCTTTTTTATATTAATGATTATTTTTGCCAGAGTATTTATGCTGGCCTAGATAGTGGCCCATGCACTGAATGTATATCCAAATCAAGAATTTCCGCATTAAAAAATGGGTGTATTAGTTACTATAAAATATTAGATTGGATTAAATCTGAATTGACTAGATTTATACTTGGAAGGGAGATTAGAAAATGTTACAAATTCCTTGGATATGGAAAGGATCAATTACTAATAGCTAGGCAGTTTGGTATCAAGGCAGAAAAGTTATCGTTAATTGGATTCCAGTTTAGCCCAAAAGATCTGCAATCTACTATTATAAAAGATAGTGGATATTTTGCCCTTACAGGTAGCTCGATTATGCAAAAAGGTTGGCATTTGCTATCTAGTATTTTTTCCAAGCTTGATAGTCAGATTAGAATTAAGATCTCGTTTAAAGATCTAAGTACCGCCGAGTGGGCGATTAATAAATACAATCTAACATGTTTTGTCGATAGTGGACTTTTAGAGATAGTTACCGGATTAAATGATAGACAGCGGTATTTAGATTTCCTTGCATCGTCAAGGGCAGTATTACTTCCATCTTATTACCCGACAACTGGAGAATTTGTCTTGCAAGAGTCAATGTTTTTTCAAAAGCCAGTCCATGTTTTTGAAGTTGGCGTCCATAAGGATATTCTCATTAATGGCTATAATGCGATGACCTCATCTATTGGAAATATGGATGATTATGCTCATAAGATTAATTTAATTGATAAAGATAAAAACTTGAGGTTAATGGTTGGTAAAAATGCCTATATCACATCTAAAAGCTTTTATGATACAGAAAGTCTAAATTTATTAAAAAATGTATTTTTATAGTGATTAGAGGATAGCATGTTGAGTTTATATGCAAACTGAGAATATTATTAATGCAACGTTACTGAATATCGTAGCTGCACTGCTTATATTTTTTGCAGGAATTTTTCTATTGAGTGAAGCTGAGACATCAAGAGAATATAGTATGTTTGTAACATACATTTCTGCATTTTTCTCCTTGACGTATATTTTGGTGTTTATGTATGTTTCTAAACAAATATCATATATATATATATCACTTGCGCTATCAATTTTTACTTTTAAATGTTTGATTGGAGTGCTTCATTATTTGGTATTTATGGATGGAGAGTATTTTGCCACAGGTGCATTTTCCTATCTTAATGATCATGAATGGTTGCTTACTTCATCAACACGAACAGCGTCTCATTGGCAAGAATTCGGTATTACTTCTATACCTATTGATTTTCAAGCAGATAAAAATACTTTTTTAATACCTTATTTCTCATTAGTATTTTACCTTGGAGATAATTATCATTTTTTGAATTTTACTATTCTAAATTCATTACACAATATGCTGACTGCTGTTTTGGTTGCTAGTTTTTCTACTTTGTATGTTGGTAGACAAACTGCACAAGTGATTTTTATTATTGCCCTTATTCAGCCCTTTGGGCTATTTTCATCAATTTTATGGAGAGACTCAGTAGGGCAGACATTTCTTGTAATGGGCGTAATTATGATTATGCAATATGCTGTCAATAAGAAGAATTTTAACTTAGCTTTTTTAGGCGTCTTCTTGATGGCGCTCTTAAGAAATATTTATTTATTTGCTGGCATACTGAGTCTTTTTTATTTTTCTCTTAGATCCAAAAAAAAGACACTTATACTAAAATTTGTAAATATATTGACAGTGTTGACTTTGGTTAGTTTTTTTTATATTTATTTCTATGATCCTATAATGAATTTATATGATTTTTCTGGTAAATCTGTAGCATACAATCTGGACGCACTTGGTTTTTTAAGAAAAATTATAATTGCATTTTTAGGCCCATTCCCGTGGCTTCAAATATTTAACCCTGAAATTCCGGGACGAGAATATATGTTGGCTGATATATTTCAAG
>Ga0233441_1003156_pt1 | contig 11336 bp, 13 predicted proteins | sample SI_123_September_4_FD_182781 | JGI IMG/M metagenome (GOLD analysis project Ga0233441, IMG submission 182781) | Seawater microbial communities from Saanich Inlet, British Columbia, Canada - SI_123_September2016_135_MG | ecosystem: Environmental > Aquatic > Marine > Inlet | place: Canada: British... | reverse complement strand
TGCTTGACTGAGTATTTGCATGATTTGTGAATCTGATTTACGTGTTGTCTTCATTTGAATCTCCTTATGTTTTTATTATAAGAAAATTCTACTTTTACTGAGTGTTAATTTTTGGGAGGATTACATATATAATTAAAACGCTTTCGAGTATATTTATGTAATTTTACCACCTCAAAGCCTCTGACAACTTTTTAAAAGGAGTGTTTAATGTTATTGCAGCAAGCAAATAATATAATGCATCATCTTTAAATATAAGAAACTTATAATGGTTAAAACCCTCCATAGAAAGTTTTTTATATATTTCTGACCTTGATGGGAAATATTCAATTACAAGAAAAAAATCTGCTCTTTTCGTATTCATAAAACGAACTTTTTCACTCTACCTATTCACGCCACTATGACGATTGTATATTAATCTTTTAGGAAGTATGCTAATTAGGTATTTTTCAAGGATTTATCTAAAGTATTATTTAGATATTTGGAGTCGTCAGTAACGATTACATTTACGCATACATGTACTCTCTTTATATTTCAAAACAAAAAAGTTTGATGCGGCAATACTTGATTATTACACCTACAGTGTATTTTTAATTCACGATACCCCTCTTAGAAAATAGTTATTAAGATGGATTGTTTTTCTAAAGTATTATGTCACTTCATGTATCGATACAACAGTGTTTTCCAGAAGTATCGAGTACCAAAAATCTTTACAGTTTTTGACAAAATCGACAAAATAACTGCACGATAACGCCAACGAGTTATATTTGATAAGAATGCACCTTGTTGTTTTACCCATCCAAACCAAAAAAGAATTCTAAAAATAAGAAATTCTGTAGAGTGTTTATCCACACCCTTGTCTTTCATATAATTAATAAGTTGTAACCTATCTGGAATATTTTCTACAACACTATCATTAGAATCATGAATTCTATAATACATCAAAGGTTCTTCACACCATGCAATCTCACCATAATTCAATAATGAAGTTAATATTTCTACATCTACGTGCTTTCCCTTAACAGAAAAATTAGAAAAACTTTGTTGTAAATATTTTGTAACATACATATAGCCTGGGAAGGGCGCTATCCCACCTCTGCCAGGAAGGTACTGCTCTAAAAACTCCCTCTCATTATCAAACTTCTTGAGTGAGGAGAATTTATGCTCTTTTTTTGAACTTAACATGTTGTTTTTTAAAATAATAGCATTGCATCCGATGGCAGCTATATCATCTTCTTGAATCAGGAGTGACATAGTTCTCATATAATCTGAGCATAAAACATCGTCGTCATGAAACAAAACGGAATATTTAGAGTTTAATTCTGAGACAATTATTTTAAAATGCTCTATAGCAGATATGGGTGGATCTCTTCTAATATACTTTAACTCCTTTGCAGTATAATACCGAGCAATTAACTTACTAATGTTATCGCTTTCGGAATTATCTGAAACAATTATTTCAAAATTTATTGGTGATGGGTTTTGATTTAACGCCGAATCAATGGCTTTTTTTAGGAAATTTGGACGATCCCTTGATAGGATATAAAGTTGAATATTTTCTTTCATGAAAAATTAAAATCAATCAGTGAATCTTTATAAAACGTATTGGTATTTAGCCTTATCTTTTGATACCTTGAGGAATTATTAACCGCTAATTCTGACATTTGATTAAATATATTGTATTTGTTCAACACTTATTCTCTAGATATATTAATTACCTTCATACTACCACCGTAGGCATTGGTATTGATTATATTTTCACTTCTTAGAACTCTACATGCTAAAATTTGAAATAAAGTATTTCCATACCCTCCCATTAACCATATTCTTTTTATATTTTATACAATGCTTAATAGCTAATTGTAATCACACCAATCGAACTATGAGGTCGTTCGTTATTATATACCCGCATCCACTGAGTGGCCATATTTTTAGCATGCTCGACAGAGTCAAAAATATGCATGTCAGTCATTCGTTTCTATTGAATCGTTCAATATAAGCATTTTGTATTGGCTTACCAGGTTGTACCCAATATCCATTACTTGTTCCCATTCTCTGAGTGCATGAGATATATATTCTGGAACTGTTATCACATCTGATAGCCTTGGTCTTGCCGTGCCATTCAATCATCCGATCTAACGATTGAATCACTCTTTGCGCTGGCAGAGAGTTATCGACATCGATGCCTAGGTATTCTCTGTTGTAGTTGTCTATCACGTTGAATATTCTAATTTTCTTGCCTGTATTTAATGAATCTGACATAAAGTCAATTGACCAGGTTTGATTAATTGATAGTGGTACACTCAAAGCCTGCGGCTTATCGCGTTCGATTCTTCTTCTAGGTTTAATCCTGATGTTAAGCTCTAGTTCACGGCAAATGCGATACACACGCTTATGATTCCACTTAAAACCTTTGGTATTTTGTAGATATAAAAAGCATAAGCCAAAACCCCATTGTTTATGTGTTGTGGTTAATCGAAGCAACTAATCGGCAACAACCTCATTCTCGGATGATAGTTTTGGGTCGTATCGATAGCCTGATAAGCCAATCTCACTGTTACTCTGTGATCATGAAGGCTCGCTTGGCTTCTGTTCAATACCCCCTTGAAGTGCGCATCTCCTTGCGTAGAGATGGCCTTAGAACTTTTTGTTAATGTCTCTTGCACGATCATTGCCTTTAGGCGTTCATCGGAGTACATTTTTTACTCCGAATTGCTGGGTTGAGCTTAACTCATTCGAAATAATAAACTTTAGATTGTTGGGGGCACTATAGTAATAGAATAAGCTGTTAGTGCTCTATGCATAAAAGTTGGAATTTCAATTGATATTAATGAATTGCTTTTATTCAGAATCAAAGAGTTATCTATATTGTTCATACAAATGACTTGTTAACACTCATTAGTATAGACTTTTTAAGTTTATAACTATTACGTAAACCAAGCTCATTATCAGCTTTTTTTACAGAAGGCATATAACGATCTACATGCTTAGTGATATTTTCTGAACTTTTAATACGGACATTGAAAATATTCGCAATAATACCGGCTAATTCCTTAATCTCAACCTCCTTATCTGAAGCGACATTATAAATAGGGCACTGTGGATTAGCATTTTCAGCTAAAGTCATTAGCCATTTGACAAGGTCATCAGCATACATATAACTCCTATACACTTTTCTGTCTGCTTTTACATTTATATCTCTGCCAGCCAAACCATCAGCTATAAAATTTCCTATTGCAAAGTGCTGATCTTTAGGCAAGTACTTCCCAACAAATGCAAAACATCTGGCTATACTTACATTTAGTCCATCCTGACCTAATTTTTGTATAGCAAACTCTGCATCTCTCTTAGCATAAGCATATGATTTTTTTACTTCATCAAGGCGCTCAATGTTGCCAAAGGCCATATCTTCTGTCAAATGCTTTACTTGTTCTGGCTGGTAGCCATAAACCGCGCCAGAGCTACAAAAAACAATCATACTATCTTTATGAAATTCAGTAGCAAGTTTGCAATAATTAAGCGTTCCTTTAATAATATTTTTCTTTTCCTCTTCATCATGACTTAAATAACGAGAGGCATCAGTTGAAGCAGCTGCATGAATTATATAGTCTGCATACGGCAAATACTCTATAGTTGCAATATCTCCATTAAAAAATTCAACTCCTTGAGATATTAGTTCAGGATAGTTATGTTTAAAACGATCTGAATTTCTTGACATCACTATAACTCTATTTATTTGCCAACAATTCAAAAATCCTTGTTTGTAACAATCTAAAATTGATTTACCAAAGAAGCCAGTCCCGCCAATTACTAATAAAGAAGCCATAGGTCAATCAGTGCTAGTGCTTAATTTTAGTACTTGCTCTAAGTCAATTTCAGGCGACATAACATCTATTGGGTTTGACTCCATTGAGCCAGAGCTGGTAACTCGACTAGATATTTTAGGAAAGTATGTTTGCTTTGGATCAATTTTAACCACAAAGACAGCCACACCATCCGCATTAAACCTCTCAAGAAATTCTTTGTTATTGACAAAACCTTTATTAATCTCTATAACGGGCAAATCCCACGCGTCAAAAAGCTTTAGCCAATTAGGCAGGCCAAGACCAGAATCAGTGTCACAACCTAAATACTTCCCTCCAAAATAGTTTATTTGTGTCATGCGTATAGAAGCATGACCTTGATCATCAAATATAAATATTTTCAAATTTAGTTCATTAATTTTAGCAGTACCGACCTCTTGTAGATTTTGAGCAAAACCCCCATCACCTTCGATTAATATAGTTCTTTTATCTCTTTTAGCTATTGCCGCCCCAATTGCCCCAGATAATCCATATCCCATTGAAGCCAATTGCTTATTTGTAAGCATTCTTTGGCCATATTTTGGTTTGTATAGCGACATTGTAAGTGTAAATGCACTTCCACTGCTGCAAGGTATGATTACATCATCATTCTTCGTGATTGTCTCTAAGTCTACAATGAAATCATATGGCGAAATATAGTCATCACCTGTAATATTAATACTTTCTACTCGTGGGATCTCCCTCTCTATCCTTTGAGCTTTTTTGAGCCAATCTTCTCTCCCTAACAAATTTCTACTTAGTAACTTTCCAATAAAGTCATTTGCATCTACATCTAGCCCCATATATATATTTGGGTGACCTTTTTCTAATTCTGACTTATCTATGTCTATCTGAATAATCTTAGCATTACGACCAAACTCTTGCCAGTTAAAGCCTGTTTGTTGAAGACCTAAACGTGTACCTATTGCAATTATTAAATCTGAGTTCTGGATTATTATATTACTACTTCTACGACCCCAAGTATTAGGCCGCCCAAAATAGTTATCATTACTACTATTACATCTATCGGCACCGTTATAAGTTGTCATAACTGGAATAGAGAGCTTCTTCAACCTATCACCGTTTCTAACAGCGCATTCATAGTCTACGCCGCCGCCAATTAATAACACCGGCCTTTCTGACATATCATATAGATCTATAATTTTTTGCATCTCTCCTGGAAGTGCCTTTTTAAGTTTGTGCTCAGTATGAGACACAACATTCTCTGGTTCAACATTAGCAGCTTGCACATCTAAAGGAATTTCTAAAAATACAGGGCCCTTTCTTGACTCCCAAGATTGCCTTACATGCGAATAAAATGTTTCTGCATTTATCGGCAAGTCAATCAATACTGATTTTTTTGTTATTGATGAAAGAAGCTCAACACCATTAACTTCTTGAAGGCCTCTTGCTCTCAACTTCCCTCTAGATAAATCTGAAGATTTAACCTGCCCACCTATCACTAAAAGCTCCCTACTTTCAAGCCAAGCGCCAGATATTGCTGTTACAATATTTGTAATGCCGGGCCCGGTAGTAACCAATGCCAATGCCTTTTCATTAGTCGATATTTCATTAAAATACTCTGCAGCGATTCCTGCTGCTACCTCATGTATTACAGGTATACCTTGTAAATAATTACTTAAACTTTCAGTAAGGTGCATGATATTTCCACCACCTACATAAAAATAGTGTGTATAGCCTAATTCCTTTAACCAGGCTGCTATTTGATCACTGTACTTCATATTATTTATCCATTTGAATTAAAGCATTTACAATCTTGGTTGCAGTATCAGTATTTACACTTTTTAAAGTTTGATCACCATACCCCCATCCAGCATGCAATGCAAAATCAACTTTCCCTATAAAGGGGGAGACATGATTTGTCATATCGTCTATATACATAGATAACGCCGAATGATTCAGCAAGCCCATCTTCTCGGCAGCTTGGATTTTACTGCCAGCCGCTTTTACGGCAGATTGTCCAAATATTTCAATATTCATTATATTGTTAACCTCAAGGATTGTTTTTATAGATTCTTCATTCCTAGTAGATAAGATCTTAAATTGGTCAGGGTAGCTGATTAGACAATCTTTAATATTATAAAAAAAAGGATATGGCTTTATATGGAATGCCCACTCTTTTCCACAATGTAACTCTTTTCTAGCTTTAAAGAATAGGTTAGAAAATTCTTTATCCTCATTATCTGGCCTATCTGGAATTGAAATACCAGTTTTATTAAGTAAATAAGAAAACTCCCAAGCATCTCTTACTTTTTTTCTAAACAACATAAACTCATCTAACTCAACTTCAGACCGTTTAACAAGACCCTGTTTTATTAAGGCGCTACAAACTTGATAAACTTCGAAAGCACTATCGAAAAGAACCCCATCAAAGTCTAAAACAAATAAACTTCTACTCTTGAGCATTATAAACGACTCTTAATAGCCTTCATTCTTCCTGAAACTTGTTTAAGCGTTCGATCTAATGAAACTTCACGAACTCTCAGAAGTTCAAATTCTAGTTCAACAGCATGATTTAGCGCATCTTTATTAACAAAAATATCAATCGGTATAACTGCTTTTCTAGTTTCAACAAAGTCCAGCAAGCTTAAAAGTTCTTTATCATTATTTAGGGCTTCCTTAGTTAATCTACTTACAGACCCTCCCATGCCAACTTTTAAGCCTCTTGATTTAGCAGCAATCGCCACCTTCTTAACCATGGAAGTTATTCTCTCCTCCTCAACATTATTCAGTCTAATCGATGCTGATAAATCTGTGCGCCCAATAGTCACCTCATTGAGATTTACGCCGGCGTCCAATATAGATTCAATATTTTCCACTGCCACGTTTGTCTCAATTGTGACACCGAGCTGCTCAAATCCTCTATTTTCTGTAGATCGCATGTATTTTTCCATTGAAAATGAAGATTCAATCATTGGGCAAACTAATCTCTTTACACCTATTCTGGACAAATAAGTTATGTCGGAGTTAGCCTCACTTCCACTAATCTTCACTAGATAGTCAAGACCATTTCTTAATGAGTAAACCAACTCTCCTGCTATTTCTATTTTCGACAACCCTTCTGCCTCAAGCTCACCTTTTAGTGATTTAAAATATTCAAAATTAATGTCCATTTCCCTTCCTTGTTTGTTGAAAAACATTCATTTAAAAGTTCACGCCAAAAAACTCTTCCATTTTTTCAGCTATATAATCTAGCTGCGCTTCCCCTAATCCAGGATAAATACCAAGCCATAACGTTTGATTCATAGTTATGTCAGTATTAATTAAATCTCCAACAATGCGGTATTCAATATCACTAAAATAAGGCTGTTTAGTTAAGTTTCCTGCAAACAATAAGCGTGTGCCAATTTTATTCTGGTCTAAATACTTAGCTAGATCCACTCTATTCACTCCAGAATCACTCTTTACAGTAATTGGAAATCCGAACCATGAAGGTGTTGAATTTTCAGTTGGCATTGTCAATTCGATAAAATCAGTAAGTGTTGACAGCCTGTTGCTTAAATATGAAAAATTAGAATTACGCTTTTTAATAAACCCAGGCAAACGTTTTAACTGCGCCAAGCCACAGGCTGCCTGCATATCACTAATTTTAAGGTTGTAACCAAGGTGTGAATAGGTATATTTGTGATCATATCCTTTTGGCAACCTGCCTAATTGTTGTTCAAATCGTTTTTCGCAGGTATTGTCGCAACCTGGATCGCAGTAACAATCTCTACCCCAGTCTCTAAACGACTCAGCAATCGTAATTAATTCAGAGTTATTGGTGAATACAGCGCCACCCTCTCCCATCGTAATATGATGTGCTGGGTAAAAACTACAAGTAGCAATATCACCAAACGTACCTACATGCTGGTCATTGTATTTTGCACCCAAGGCATCACAGCAATCTTCAACTAGCCAAAGATTATATTTATCACATAATCCCTTCACTTTTTCAAGATTGTATGGATTGCCTAAAGTATGGGCAAGCATAATGACTTTAGTTTTTGGTGTTATTGCTGCTTCAATTAAATCAGCATTTACATTGTGCGTTTTTAGATCAACATCAACAAATACCGGAATAGCGCCAAACTGAACAATTGGATTTACCGTGGTAGGAAACCCTGCAGCAACACCAATCACTTCATCGCCTTTTTTAATGGCTCTATCGCCTAATTTTGGAGATGTTAAAGTGGCAAAGGCGACTAAATTAGCAGATGAGCCTGAATTAACCGTAATTAAATGCTTGATACCGATAAATTCAGATAATTCTTTTTCAAACTTTCTATTAAAACGCCCAGCCGTCAGCCATCCATCTAGCGATGCATCAACCATGTATTGTAATTCAGTTGCGCCCATTACCTTGCCAGATGGCGGTACAACACTTCTACCTGGCTTGAATGTCTTTTTTGTATATTTTAGATTTGCAAATTCTTGCACAAGCCCTGCGATTTCTAATCTTAATTCTTCAGCGGTTTTCATTTGTTCATATCTCTCGTATATTCCTCAATTTCTACTAAACATATAGCCTGCATATCTTCTTTATCAAGCCATGCTCTATGCCAGTCAATAATTTTTTCTAATGTATGGCTTAATCCCCATACTGGCTGCCAGCCAAGTTTAGATTCGGCCTTTGCAATATCCAGCTTTAAAAAATCTGCCTCATGTGGATTAGAATTTTGATCAAGATCCCAGCTGGAATTTGGCCATTTTGAAATCATTTTATCTAAGATCCAATCTACTGGCTTTACATCTTGTTCATTTGGGCCAAAATTCCAACCCTCTGCATATTCTTTTTGATCTTCATAAAGCTTTTGTGCCAAAATCAAATAGCCTGATAATGGCTCTAAAACATGTTGCCACGGTCGGGTCGCTTTAGGATTGCGAATCACAACGGGCTCGCTCTTTTCAAAGGATCTTAAAATATCTGGAATTAATCTATCGTCTGCCCAATCGCCACCGCCAATTACATTGCCAGCTCTTACTGAGGCTACGCCTATGCCTTGGTCTTGTAGAAAAGAACGCCTATAAGCTGAGGCAACCAACTCTGCACAACCCTTGCTACTACTATAAGGATCGTATCCGCCCATAGGGTCACTCTCTTTATAGCCTTGAGAGCGCCCATCATTCTCATAGCATTTGTCAGTTGTGATGTTTACAATCGCCTTTAGATTAATGCAACTGCGTGCCACTTCTAGCACCTTGGCAGTGCCAATCACATTAACTTCATAAGTTTCAATAGGTGCATCATAAGAGTATCTAACCAAAGGCTGCGCTGCCATATGGATTAAAATGTCAGGATTGAAAGTTGTCATACTCTCATGCAAAACATCTTGATCTCTAATATCACCTATCTGTGAGTCGATTAATGAGCCAATTTTAGCTTCATTAAATAATGATGGCATTGTAGGCGGGCTAAGTGCATAGCCTTTAACCGTTGCACCCAAAGAAGTCAGCCATAAAGAAAGCCAACTACCTTTAAAGCCAGTATGGCCTGTTAGGAAAACACGCTTTCCATGCCAAAAATCTTGACTAATCATTATTAATTACCAAGTTTTCCATGGCGCTTTTCTTTCTTCCCAAAGCTCTTGCAGATATACTTTATCCCTTAGTGTGTCCATAGGCTGCCAGAAGCCATCGTGTGTAAATGCCATAAGATTATCGTCCGCTGCTAAACCTTTTAATGGCTCTTGCTCCCAAGTGCAATCATCGCCAGAAATTCTCTTTAACACCTTTGGAGAAAGTACGAAAAAACCACCATTAATTAAACCACCATCGCCTTTTGGCTTTTCTGTAAATTGTATTATCTGATTATCTTGTATGTCTAGTGCACCAAATCTACCTGGCGGATATACAGAAGTAAGGGTTGCATCTTTGCCGTGATTTTTATGAAATGCCATTAATTCAGAAATATTTACATCTGATACGCCGTCACCATAAGTAAAGCAAAAAGATTCTTCATTTTTTACGTATTCTGCCACCCTGCCTAATCTGCCACCTGTCATAGAATCATCACCCGTATCAACCAGGGTAATGGTCCATGGTTCAGCTCTTTTTTCATGAACCTCCATGGTGTTTTTTTTCATGCAAAAAGTTACATCTGACTGATGAAGGAAATAATTGGCAAAATACTCTTTAATGACATAACCTTTATAGCCACAACATATCACAAAATCATTAATACCATGAGTGGAGTACATTTTCATAATATGCCATAGAATTGGCTTTCCGCCAATTTCTACCATAGGTTTTGGCTTTAATTCTGTTTCCTCACTAAGGCGTGTACCCAAACCACCTGCTAAAATTACTGCTTTCATATTTGCTCCTTAAAAATTTTCAAATTGTGAGAAACTAATTTATAAAAAAAATTTATTTCTTTTTTTAAATTTATTTGACTATTTCCAATAAAAAAACCATTTTCATGTAAATAATCTGCATTTTTCAACTTCTTATAAATTTCATAATCAAAGTACTTCATAACTTCATTTTTTGTAAAGTTTCCTGTGACAATTGGCCTACAATCGATGCCATTTTCTTGTAACTTATTAATCACATCTTTTCTTTTGAGATTTGATCCTGGTTTAATAATTAAAGAGAATCCAAACCAGGAGCTATTATCAATATCTTTTTGAATTATAAAATCTGGATGATTCTTAAATAACTCAACAAAAATCTTTGCATTTTCTCGTCTTTGTTTTAAAAATGATGGTAGCTTTTTAAGCTGCTCTATGCCAATAGCACCGCTCATTTCAACAGGTCTTACATTATAACCCGGCAACACAAATCTAAAAGACTCCTCAAACCAGTCATCGCTTTTATTGGATACATGGTTTTGCTGCGGAAGGTTACGAGTCCAACCGTGTGCTCTTAACGATAACAAAATATGATAAATCTCTTCATCATTCGTAGTGACAAAACCACCTTCCATTGTCGCCATATGATGTGAGAAGAAGGTTGAGAATGTACCCACAATACCAAATGTACCAGTTTGTTTGCCTTTATATTCAGCGCCCATTGATTCGCAATTGTCTTCAAAGATAAAAATATCTTTATCTTTGATAAAGCTATTAATAACATCAAAATCATTTGGATTACCAAGAAGATTTACCGTCATAATCATCTTGGTATTACTTGTAATCGCAGACTCAAGCGCTTCTAGATCATAATTCAATGTATCTAGATCAATGTCAACAAATTTTAACTTTAATCCGTATTGTTGCAATGGGAAGTAAGTAGTAGACCAGGATACTGCTGGAACTATTACCTCATCGCCTCTTTTAAGCATTGGATTTTTTGTATAAAAAAGTGCTGCAGTTGCAATTAAGTTAGCAGCCGATCCAGAGCTAGCCATGACACAGTATTTTCTATTTATGAACTGAGCAAAGTCTTGCTCAAATTGAGCAACACTATCACCCATGCTGTAAATATCTTTATCTATAACTGACTGTATAGCCTGAAGCTCTTTATCATCCCAAGTATTGGTGGCTAACGGATAAT
>Ga0233441_1003154_pt1 | contig 11349 bp, 8 predicted proteins | sample SI_123_September_4_FD_182781 | JGI IMG/M metagenome (GOLD analysis project Ga0233441, IMG submission 182781) | Seawater microbial communities from Saanich Inlet, British Columbia, Canada - SI_123_September2016_135_MG | ecosystem: Environmental > Aquatic > Marine > Inlet | place: Canada: British... | reverse complement strand
TGTTGGAGCCTAATACGACACATTGTTTCCTCTTAAATTCCCGCCCTGTGGTATAGCGACTGGAGTGGATCAGCGTGCCCTTAAATGTATCTGCTCCCGGAATATCAGGCATTTTGGGCATGCCGGACATGCCCGTAGCCAGCACTAACTGCTTTGGTTGCAGCACAACTATTTCGCCCTTACGCTGGACTGTGACCTGCCATGTCCCTGTTTCGCCATTGTAGCTGGCCCCTTTACATTCGGTTGAGGACCAAAAATTCAACTCCATGATTTTGGTGTACACCTCCAACCAATCGCCCATTTTGTCTTTAGGGATGAAAACGGGCCAGTCGTCAGGATATGGCAGGTAAGGGAGATCGTTTTGCCACACTTGATCATGTAGACAGAGCGAATCATAACGATTGCGCCAGGAATCACCCGCCCGTTCGTTTTTTTCAACGATAATTGTCGGCACAGCCAATCGTCGCAGGCGAGCCGCCAGAGCGATACCGCCCTGCCCACCTCCAATGATGACACAATACGGCTGTTGGTTATAGCCCAGTTCCGACTCTTCCTGTTGGCGCAAGGTAAGCCAGTTTTTTCGATTCTTGGAGGCAACATGCTGAATTCCCAGTACTCGTTTTCGCCCTTTTTTCTCCTCAAACCCCTTTAGCTCTTGCATGGCCGTCAGCAAGGTCTGGCATAACCCCGCTTTTAATCGAATATGGCCTTGACCTCTGGCAGCCACTGTCTCAAAGGTAAACCAAGCTTCGGTCAAGTCTCCGTTGCTCTTAGCCTCTCCCTCTATGCGCCAGCCGCTCGGCTCGGCGTGCGCCACGGTCGTGGTCAACATGGCCTCAATATCGGCTTGGCCCTCAGCGGTTTTGATATTCCAAGTAAAGGCTATCAGATCTCGCCAATAGCTCTCTGAGGAAAACAACCCTACCGCCGCCGTAAAATCACCCTGTTCGAGCGTGGAACCAAAGAGTGTTAGCCAGTCGGTGATCTGTTGAGTTGGCTTGTTGATTGGTTTGCTCATAGCTTTTCCTCGTAAGAAATTGGTTGATCTGGGTCAATTCAAAACAGGCACAACTTTATACTAATTTATCAACGATTGATAGGTCAATACTTGAAAGTCTGCTTTGGGTTTTTCAAATTGCATAATGGACTGAGACATTAATATCCCAATAAATTCTTCTTGAGGATCAACCCAGTAATAGATAGTACTCATTTTATAAGGCAAATTGTCATTTCAACTGGTGTAGTAGCAGCGCTTGCAGGAACTGTATCTTCAGGATCAACAAATGGAACAGGAACTGTGGCAAGTTTTTATTGTCCAGCTTATTTAACTACAGATAGAACTAAACACTATGTGTCTAATTATGATAATCATTTGATTCTCCAGATTGATTAGTAAATGAATGAGAGATTTGTTTCAGCTTAAAATTAATAATTGTTATCACATAATATTAGTTAAATTATTATTTTCTGTGGGAAAACAGTAATTTCGTTGTTGCTCTTATGAAAACACAACAAGTCCAACTTAGGTTACATACTCAGCAATGAATTGCTTTACACTGGCTTGGTTAAGATGCAGGTGCCACAAAATAGTCTCCATTCTTACGAATAAACTCCTTTTCAAACCAGCTATTCTTCAATTCTATTAGAGTGATATTTTATTGTAGACTGTTTCTGACTGTGAAGAATTAGTAATGGTTACTCAATGCAGTTGATAGGGTTTAAACTTTTTTGTGTTTGACTTATACGTTATTGACATGATCGAGTTCATATATGTTGAACTACTCGGGTACAACAAATTATTGAATTAACCTGTACGCGCTTTCAACGCTGGCGTCATTATGAATAATCTCTGCCAACGCAGAAGTTATCCCCTCTATGTTAGAATGCCCCCAGATGTTTCGTCCCATGGTAATCCCTGCTGCCCCTACATCCATAGCATCATGAACCATTTCCAGAATTGCCAAGTCAGTATCAATTTTTGGTCCACCTAGGATCAAAACAGGAACAGAGCAATTATCCAGCACTTCTTTGAAGCTCCTTTTATCACCTGTGTAAAATGTTTTTACATAATCAGCACCAGTTTCACTGGCTACTCGCGCCGCAGCTGCAACTTTTTCAGGAGTTCTCATATCGGCTTTAGGCCATCCTCCTGGAATACTTTCTACCATCAACGGCAGTCCCCACTTTTGGCATTCTCCCGCTAAGCATACTGTATTCAGCACAGATTCTGTCCCGGAAAAACGTTTGAAGTAATCATCTTCCTTAGTACACCAAGGATATGCTTCTACTTTAATTCCATCTACTCCTAGTCTAATGGCCATTTCTACAATAGGAACGACCGTTTCTGGAGTCACATCAACACTAAGCCAGCAACCTCCATTACCTATCACTTCAGCAGCTATGGTGGTAGAACCGTAAGGAGTAAGAATCGCGTCGGCACCTGCATTAATAACGGTTTTAATTATATTATTTGAATCTTTTAATCCCGTTAGGGTATCAAATACCCTTGCATGGTCCATTGCAACTACTAATGCTCTGTTATTATCTCTAAAGAGTCGACGAGTACGAAGTGTTTGTTGTTTTATCACGGTGATGTTCTCCTATTAAAAAAGTTAGTTAAGTTACTTAATTAGTATTTTAAAAAAAGACTAATTGTCCAGGTTTATAATTCTTGTCTTACAAAATATTATTTTCCATAAGACATGTGGGTGGCAAAAAATATTCATTACTAGAATGAATTTCATTCAAAATATAGTAAAACGATTTAATGCGGTAAGATGACATTCAATGATTTTCATTATGATTTAATGTGTGATTGGGTAATTAACAACGATTGTACCAAACTTGTGGAATATGTAATTTACACATTACAGGTACCTAGCTACCACACACGCAAAACGTCTGATCTCATCAAGAGGTAAGCTTCTTATTAAAGCTACCAAGAATCATTCGCATTCGCTATCATCATTTTGATAATCTTAAATGAATTACTAGTCTAAACAAATTATTTAAAAGACAAAAATTTTATTGCATTTAGCATGTCAAGGTACAAGTACCCTCTGAAGATTAAATCATGGGCAAAATCAGTAATCCTATTTAATGATTCAAGGTATTCGTTGAATTTCAGGATCAGTGAACAAATCCTTCGCATCAACGCTACGTGTGCTGAATTCACTTACTACCGCACCCTGAGGACCTCCTTGAAACCAATGCCAGGTTAAAGGTGGAATCGTAAATTGGTCTCCAGGTTTGAGAACAATTTCGTGCCATACGGTGTAATGCTCTTTGCGGTGTTCTGGTGGTTTTGCTTTTGGTTTCTTTGTTGTTTCTCCTTTAACATAAAGATAGACGACACCCCATCTACATCGGAAAGTTTCCTGTTTCCCAATATAATCAAACTCTGGAATTGGCGGGTGAAAGTGCTGGGGGCATGTCTGCCTTGGCATTAGAACCAACTCTTTAGCACAATATTTTTCATCATTAAAATAAACAACCAAAGCAACCCCAGTTTGCTCGTATTCACCAAGACCTAGATCATTAATTTCAATTGTATCTTGTTCTTCAGTAGTCAATGCAATACCTGCTTTATCAAGATATTCGATGGCTACTTTTTGCCATTTTTTTACTTCTATTTTTGTCAATTCCATAATCAATATCTCCTCAAATTTGTTAATGGTAATTCAGTATTTCCAATAGAAAACTAACAAAATATTATGTTATAAAATAATTTAAATCTTGTTAATGTTTTAAAGATCTTCAAGGAGTACTTTTTCTGTGACTATTTGATCCTTTTCAAATGATAGTTTAGGAGTTATCCCTTCCTTAGAGAGAGATGAGTGGTATTCTTTGACTGCATTGAGAGAACTCAATTCACCTTCAATAACCGAGCGCATCAGGCTGACTAGTGTGACTGGAGACTCAGCTAAATTGATTTTCCTGCCAAAGAGGGCTACTCTGGCACCGTATTTTTCACTCTGCCGAACCAGTTCAAAAGTGTCCCTAATTGTTCCTTTACCTCCTCCAAGTACTCCTATAATCAGTTCCCCCGGGTGGTAGGAACACAACTCCTCCATCGCCCTTGGCCCATTGAAAGGTATTTTGAGAAATAGAGGGCTGTCTTGCCTTGTCAGACCTGCAAGGCAGCGAACGATACAGTCATTTATATATTCTGGGAGTTTGTCTTCAGAAATACCAATGTCAACCTGCGGATTGAACACCTCCAGGAAGTAGCGCATTCCAGTACCGGATAGCTCACTTAGGAAGCTTCTTAAACCCTCAAGGGATTCTATATCTTTTTCAATATCATTTGAAAAAGTGACGGAATAAAGCCCTAAATCTACCAGTGGAATTAGCCTGTCTAGGTGAAGAGTTCTAAAATTTCGAGCTGGATATTGCTGATATAGCGAATGACGAAGCCCCCAGATATCTGTAGTGTCGTTGTATCGAACTGCAGGAGATACAGGAGAATTTTCGAAAATACCTTCTTCTATCAAACTTTCTGCACCTGAAGCAGACATCAGCATCAAATCCACTAGACCACTTGAGACCATTTCACGCATCGCCTGCAAGTATTCTGGGTAAGACCTGGGGCGGGAAGCATCTTCAAGCTGAGGTCCTGTACAAAAAATACCACCTCCCATATCTGCATCCTTTGCATCAGCAATGATAAAATCAGCAGGTTTGTATTGACCTCGTCGTATTTTTTCAAGTTTGGTGTCTAGCGTTTTTTCCATTATATATCTTCCCTTGAGCTAATTTTAAATTTATAGTAATTCAATAATTTTGTTATTAAAGTCTAAATAATTTAATGTTCTTGAAGTTTTGCTTAAATCAGACTACTTTGTGGATAATTATGACGACACTTAATTCTGTCATTTAGGTATGAATCAGGGAAGGGACTCCTATAATTTATACTAAACAAGTACATTACTTTAATTAGACAATAAATATTTAGAGGCAATATAATCAATTGCATACTTAGAATAATTTATATATTGGATTATTTCAAACTAAAATCTACAAATTATTAACCAATTAAATCAATTGATGCCTTCTACTAACTCGCCCTTGATGATGGGTATTGATGCTGGAACAAGTCGTGTAAGAGCACTACTGTTTGAATTGGATGGGACATTGGTGGCAGAGGCAAGTGATGATCCTACAGTCAAATGTTCTAGGCCTGGTTGGGCCTCAACCGAGTCAGAAGATCTTTTTAAATCCTGTCTCAATGCCATCCGGTCAGTTGTAGCATTGGTGGATAAACCTGAACGGATACGTTCTGTTGCAGTTGCTAGTGTTGCAGAGGCAGGAGTTCCAATAGACGCAGTGGGAGATGCAGTATATCCAATAATTGCTTGGTATGATTGCAGAACACTACCTCAAGCGAATTGGCTCAAGCAACATATTGGTGAAGAAAGGCTTTACAGAATAACAGGGCTCAACATAAACCCTATTTTTGGACTCTGCAAACAACTGTGGATCCGTGAAAATGCTCCTGAAGCTTTCAGAAAGACTGTGCGTTGGTTAAATACTGCTGATTTTATAGCTTGGAAACTCTGCGGAGTCCCAGCTACCGATTATAGCCTCGCTTCACGAACTTTTGCACTGAACATTCAAAATCTAGAGTATGAGAATGAACTATTAAAGGAAGTTGGAATTCCTTGTAATTGGTATCAGACATTAGTTCCATCAGGAACTTTTCTAGGCAATGTACTTCCTGAAACTGCAAATATCACTGGTCTTTCATCAGACTGCAAAGTTTCATCTGGAGGACATGACCACTTAGTTGGCGCACTGATCGCTGGTGCAACAAATCAAGGAACACTTATAAATTCCATGGGTACTGCTGAAGCAGTGACATTGTTCTTGGACAAACCTATTTATGACAAAGCGGTCGGTTCCCATGGTTATGTACAGGGAGTTATTGTAGCAGATCGTCCCTATTATTATCATCTTGGCGGGCTTTTCACTTCTGGAGGTGCTGTCCAGTGGTTTCACAGACTTACAAAGCAACGCTATTCTCATGAAGAACTCATCAAAGACGCATGGGGACTTCCCCCAGGTGCAAACGGTGTTCTTTTCCTGCCGCAAATGCGTGTTGGATCACCACCAAATCCTGCCGAAATATCAAGAGGATCTTTTATTGGATTGGGTACTGACACTGACCATACTGTGCTCTATCGTTCCATGCTTGAAGGTATGGCCTTTGATGTAAAGATGATTGTGGAAGGAATAAGTCAACTTAAGAAAGCACCAGAAATTGAAAATATCCATTGTTTTGGTGGAGAAAGCCGGAACGATCTGCTGATGAAGATCAAGGCCTCAGTTCTAAACCGTGCTTTAACTAAAATGGATATGCCGGAAACTGTCAGTCTTGGAGCAGCAATTCTTGGAGGAATTGGAGCAGGAATCTTCACTAATCTTCAGGAGGCCATTAATGGACTGCGGTTCAATACTTATGAGATACTTCCACAGTCTGAGTGGGTGGAACCCTATCTAAAGTTTTATGATGATGTTTATTCTGATGCGTGGAAGCAGATTAGGCCTCTACAGGAAAAGTTACTGAAAGCCTGTCCTCCAAATGATAATAATTAATAATAATGTGAACTATTACAGATTAAGGACTAAAATGATACTTATTACAAATCAAGTTGATGTTTGCTTCAAAATAATATTGGGCCACTAATGATTTAGTAAAATGTGGTTCAGCTCTGCTTGATACATAAGATGGATAACAGCTAATACTTTATTCTATATTTTAATGACCATGGACTAAAAAAAGTATGGCTAACTTGCCATCATGAGCAATTCCTCAGGAGATACAGTGCCTGTCTGATATAACTTTTGTATCGTGACTGCTGCAGCAAGGGTGCCTAGACAGGCACTATTATAAGCATCTTGCCCGCTTACTAATCCTATGCATATTCCAGCCAACATACTATCTCCAGCACCCACTGTGTCAATTTTTCCAGTTATCTTTATGCTTGGGATTTCTTTAATTACCCCTTCATCCACTAGGATACAACCATTTATCCCTCGAGTAATAAAGATTGTTTTTTTAAACTTTTTGCAAAGTGTTTTTGCTGTCTTGATAGCATTTTCCCTGGTGATACCATCGCCTTTAGAGGGGGTATTGCCGACCATACTCTCAGCAGTGAAGTCGTTTAATTTAAGTATTGCACTTGGGAAATCTTCGCTATTATGTCGACTGTCAACAATAAAAAGTGTGTCGCAGAATTTGTTGATCAATATTAACATTTTTTCTATAAATTCATCCACAAAAAGACTTCCAACAATTTGCTGACTAATTATAACAATATCTTGATCTTGTAATTTTTTTTCCAGGAGTGAAAGCAAACAATTTAATGTTTCTGTATCCAGTTTGTTAAAATTGCCAAAGTCAATCCTATTAAGCTCATTCTTATTTTTATAAGGCTTCACATAAGATGGAGTAGCCCAGCCCTGTTCTTGTATTACCATTCCTTCAGAATTGACATTGAGTTCATTTAATTTTTGCATTAATTTCTCTCCCCATAGATCATTGCCTATGACTCCGAAAGCTAGCAAATCTTTACAACCTAAAGCATGTAAATTATTAACAATATTGCCTGCTCCTCCGAGACTGTATTCTTGTAGATCAATTGGCCAAGTAGATAACCCTGTCTCTAGGGATTTTTCTGAGGCAATCTCGTTTAAAAACCAGTAGACATCCAGACAAAAATCACCAATAACAGTAATTTTAGCTGTTTTAGCTTTACTTAGAATATTTTCAATAAGTTGTTTATTCAAATTATTTTCAGATCAAAATAATTTTTTCAGGAAGATATATGTTGCTTTACTACTTTTTTGTTTTTTTAATCATATTAAGCTATCACCACTATTTAAATTATCAAAGGTAACAAGAAAATAAATTCAGGACAGATGTTATTCTTTCAAAAAAGAACATTCAAACAACTTCTGATTCTAATGATGCTTTCAGGGTATTTAAAATGACCAACGTGAAGTTAATAATACTTCTTGAATTTATTATCCTAACGTTCAGCCACTATTATGGAATCTCGTCAGGCACGAATTTAAGTTCTTGAAATTTATGATTATTTACTCTGGAGAGAGGGAAAGAATTGCTTAATTATGGGAAAAATAAGTTGTCACCTAATAATCAATAAGTGTATTGGCTAAAATACATGTCAATAAATTAATACTATTCTAATTCATGTCATATTACCCTGCACCATAAGTCTCACAACTTCTTCTCTATTAATTCCACTAATCATGTGATCACCTACCAATCTTCCCTGTCTTAGAATCGCAATCCTGTCAGCAATCTCGAAGATGTCGTTGAGATTATGTGATATTAAAATAATGGCAATATTCTGTTTTCTAAGTCTACTAATCAGCTGCATTACTTTACGTTGTTCTGGCACTCCGAGTGCTGCCGTAGGTTCGTCCATGATTAGTAACTCAGCTTTCCAGTATATTGCCCGGCAGATGGCAATTGCTTGCCTCTGTCCACCTGAAAGTCTGAGTACTGGTTGATGGAGAGAAATTTCAGGTATTTCAATATCTAGTGACTCCAATATCTGTCTGGATTCTGACAGCATCTTTTCCCGGTCGAGAATATTAACTGGACCAAATAAATTCAATAGAGGTTCTCGTCCTAAGAAAATGTTTGCTCCAACATTTAGGTTATCAGCTAATGCTAAATCTTGGTAGATAGTTTCGATTCCTAAATTTCTCGCGTATTTGGGGTTACTAATTTTAAGATTATTACCATTGTAGCTCATTTCTCCATCATCTTGATGGTATACCCCTGAGATGATCTTTATAAGAGTTGATTTTCCTGCTCCATTATCACCAGCAAGAGCTAAAACCTCTCCACGTTTTAGACAAATAGACACTTCAGAAAGTGCTGTCACACCACCAAAATGTTTGGTAATTGAATTTACTTCAAGTAAGTTCTCACTCATTTGCAACGCCAGTTATTTGTGTTTTTGATTGGTCAATGAGTACAGCAACAATAATTACCAGGCCAACTGCAAGGAACTGCCAGAAGGAATCGACATCCACAAAAACAAGTCCAAACTGAATAACTGCGATCACGAGAGCACCTACTACAGTTCCAATAATTTTCCCAGATCCTCCGTAGAAACTGGCCCCACCAATAAATACCGCAGCAATGGAATCAAGAAGCATAGGCTCACCTGCCTGAGCAGCCCCAGCAGAGAATCTAGCTGTGTAAACTAGGCCTGCTAAGAAAGCACAAAAGGAGGAAAGTACGAAAATAAGTATAATATGACGATCAACATTGATTCCTGATCTAATTGCGGCCTCTCTGTTACCCCCTATGGCATAGGTATATTGCCCAAATTTGGTTTGAGAAAGGATGAAGTGAAAAATAATCACCACTACAATGACAATCAGCACTACAATAGGTATACCAAGAATTTTTCCAGTTCCTAGTTTATAAAGCCAGTCATTGTCTACTGGAACTGTCATACCATCGGCAATGATAAAACCTGAACCCCTAGCGACTCCATACATTCCCAATGTCCCAATGAAGGGTGGAACTTTCAATTTGGTGACTAACAACCCATTAATCAATCCTGGGATGAGGCAGACTAGAAAAGTAATTAGAATCCCAATGGCTAAAGCCAAACCATGGGCTTCTCCAGAGAAACTCTGAACAACTGTAGCCAAAACAACTGCACTCAGTCCCATGACGAAGCCTACGGAAAGGTCGATACCCCCTGAAATAATGACCAGTGACTGTCCTATGCCAAGAAGAAGTGGAGCAGTAGCAAAAATCAAAATGCTCTGAACGTTGAAACCGTTAAACAAAAAAGATGATGAATAGATTACCTGTGCCCAGATTTCAAAAAACAGGACCATTACCAACAAAAAAAGCCATGACCAGATGTCACGGATCCATTCTCCTCGACGGAGTGAGCCAGAAAAAGTTGAAATGTTCATTATTAATAAATGCGAAGGGAGGAACGGGCTGGTACTTACCAGCCCCTGAATATGTTGGCTTCAGAAAGGATGGGTTAGTCGGAGTAGATGAACTTTAATATATCTGGATCGTCAATATTTGAAGCATCCATGACTGTAAATCCGGTTCCTATGGTCACAGGAATAGACTGGCCAGTTAGGGCTGCATAGGCTGTTACAACACCATAGTATCCGATTTCAGCAGGATGCTGAGCTATTGCTAAATCTATTAACCCACTTTTAATATCATTAATGATCCTTGTTGGAGCATCAAAAGCGACAACCTTAATTTTCCCTGCTTTGCCGATAGCTTTCACCCCATCAGCTGCACCGATGGCAGAAAAGAGATTCGCGCCAAAAACTCCTGACAAACCTGGATTTCTGGCAACAACGGCTTGAAGTTGAGCAGCAGCTTTGTTGGCATCATCATCATTGAATTGAGTTTTTAAAAGGGTTATGCCGGGATAGTTTTTGATCTCAAGCCTAAAACCTTCTTCACGCTGGTCAGTTGTTGAAACCCCAGGCACAGTGTTCGACACGTAAACCTTTCCCTTGTTATTAAGTGATTTGGCGAGAGCTCTTGCAGCCATCCTGCCACCTAAAACATTATCTGATGCTATATATGATAAAGGGAAATCGCCTCGACCTGATCCGTCTTGATACATCCCATCATCAATGAAAGTATCGACGGTGATCACCTTGATTCCCTGATCTACTGCTGCTTGAAGAGGTGCGATCAACTGGATCTTGTCTGTAGGTGCTATTAAAATAGCATCAGGTTTCTTTGCAATGATAGCATTCAGAATTGGGACCTGAACAGATACATTCCATTGTTTTGGAACCTGGAAAAGGAGGTTGACTCCCAATGCTTCCGCTGCATGCTTTGCCCCTCTATGCATCGTGAAATAAAATGGGTCGACTACGCCCGGTAAAAGTGCGATTGTTAGTTTCTTGTGAGAATCTGCCAGTATAACTGAAGCCATAGGCATCAAGAATGCTAACATTGACAAGGATACAAAACATTTTTTTATCAAATTCATATTAACCTTATAAGTAGGATTGAAAATATGCTCACCATTAAGCATGCAGAGTATAATAATGAAGATTATTTTCTTTGTCAATAAAATAATTTAACTATTTATTTTTAATTTGATTAAGACCATATTTTTGTCTTGGTTCACTAGAAATACGAAAAATTGGCATATTGTTTTGTGATGGATATTCTTAATTTCATCAATACTTTGATTCCCTCCTGTGATATATGGAATCGCTTTATTCACTGTTATTTTATCTGTGTCCCGAACAAACTCAATTGTCACACGACGTGATGTTAGCAAGATTTTCATGCTTAATTTTAAAGGT
>Ga0233441_1003153_pt1 | contig 11351 bp, 5 predicted proteins | sample SI_123_September_4_FD_182781 | JGI IMG/M metagenome (GOLD analysis project Ga0233441, IMG submission 182781) | Seawater microbial communities from Saanich Inlet, British Columbia, Canada - SI_123_September2016_135_MG | ecosystem: Environmental > Aquatic > Marine > Inlet | place: Canada: British... | reverse complement strand
TAAATGAATCTAATACTGATTTAAATAAAAGCATAAAAGGTATATCTATAGAAGCTATGAAGATATTACTGAACTATGAATGGTTAGGCAATGTTAGAGAACTTAAGCACGTGATAAAGCGTGCTGTATTATTAGAGGAATCTGATGAGATAACTCCTGATGTTCTCTCTATTAAAAACGAAGTGAATGAGAAAAGTAATGATTATTTAAACTTTGATAGTAATGCTTCTTTCGAATCGATCATAGATAATGTTGAGAGAGATTTAATAATAAAAGCTATCAAACAATCGGATGGGAATAAAAGTAGAGCTGCAGAGAAATTAAACATAAATAGAAAGACATTATATAGGAAAATTAAATATTTAAACATACCACTTTCATGATGTGACATTTTTGTCCATAATTGTCTCAATAAGGGCACAATTGAGAATAACTCCATAAAACCCAAAGAAGCAAAACTATATATTTGAGAGACTAACTTCTTCAATCAATTGTAGTTGTGTGAAATCAAAAAACCTTTTTTTTTCTTCAACTTATTTGGCACAGTATTTGCAATAATAATAGTAAATATAAATTGAGTGGGTACTAAATGAATGAAGATCGTACAATATTAATAGTTGAAGATAATGCTGATATGCATCTTCTATTATCAAATATTTTTAGAGATGCAGGCTATAAAACATCTTCTGTTTACAATGGCTATGATGCACTAAGAATCTATAACAAAACACATCCAGAATTTATTGTACTCGATTTGCGTTTGCCTGGTAAAAATGGTTTAGAGATAATAAGAGAGATAAGACAAAATAATAAAGAAGTTAAAATAATCTTAATAACTGCATATGGTGACCATAGAATAGAAAAGAAGATCATGGATATGGGCGCTTATGCATACTTTACAAAACCTTTTAGTAATTGTGACCTGTTAAATACAATTAATCATGCAAACGAAGAGAGATTTGTAGAAGCTCAATAAGTAAATGATATTATGAATAATAAATTTGTGAGGAAAATTATAAATTTCTACAGGTTATTCTTTCCAACAGATGATGAAAACAATAATAAGACAAAACTACATCCAATAACTCTCAAATTCAATGAAGATAAATTAACATTAGAAACGGAATTTTCTAAATATTATTTCCTAAAATCTATTAAACAGATACGTTTTGCAATTTGCCTCATTATAATTAGTTACAGTATATTTGCGTTACTAGATCTTCAACTCATTCCGCAAGTAAAAAGTTCAATTTGGATGATTAGATTTGCCTTCTTTTTACCTTCATCAATTATTATTTACATGTTCAGTTACTCCACTTATTTTAAAAAATCATATCAACAAACCCTCACACTATTCATTATCATTGCATGTGCGGGAATTCTTATTATGACTATTATTATCCCACATTATAAAAGCTATTATTACAATTTTGGATTGATCTTACTAATATTATTCGGATATTCCTTTATTCGTTTAAATTTTATATGGTCTGTTATTGCAGGGTGGATCGTTTTTCTACTATTTGAGATAACATCGTATTTTCTGATCTTCACACCTAAAGATAATTTTATCATGAACAGTTTCATTTTAATAATTGTTAATATAATTGGAATGTATATAAGCTATAAGATAGAACTTACAGAACGAAAAGAATTTCTTCTAAGAAATGAATTACAGAATGAAAAAGAAAATAAAAGAAAATTAGAGGAGACATTATTAGAAAAATATTCCAAAAAAACCGTTGAACTAGAGAAGCTAAATGAAGATATCATGACAGAGATCAATGAGAGGATGAAAGCAGAGAAATTGCTTGATAGAAGTGAAGTAAAATTTAAAACATTAGTTGAAACATTGCCAGTTTTTATCTATTTGATTAATGATAAGGGATCTATCTTATATACTAATAGAAGAGACCCTAATTTTAAAGATACAGAACTAATAGGTAATACAATATATAATTTGCTAGATGTAGGCTCTGTAGGATATGTAACAGAATCTGTGAATAAGGTCTTTGAAAAAATACCAATAAATGATATTGAGGTTCGCGGGAAAAACAATGAACTTTATGAACTAAATTTCTCACCGGTAAAAGATGGATCAAGAGTAGAAAAAATTCTAGTTATTTGGAATAATATTACAGAGAGGATTGTGAGCCGGGAGAGAATAAAAACTGCTTTAGATGAAAAAGAAGTATTATTAGAAGAGCTTCAGCACAGAGTTAGGAATAATATACAAACAATTTCAAGTATAATGAAACTTCAAACCAGATTTATTAAAGATGAAAAAGCTCTTGAACAATTTGTAAGAAGTTTTGATCGTATCAACTCAATGGCACTTGCCTATAGAATTATGTATAAATCAGAAAGTGTTACAGAAATAAATTTTGCTGAACATGTTTCAAATATTGTCTCTTATATGGTGCATTCTAAAAATGTTGACCCAAATTTGATTAAAATAAAAAATAATATAGAAAATGTATTAATGAATATAAATTTAATTATTCCATGCAGTTTCATATTAACGGAATTAATTTCTAACTCTATCTTACATGCATTTCCAAATGGAAGAAGTGGTGAAATAAAAATAAAATTCTATTGTACTAAAGATAATAATTATCATTTAAGTGTAAAAGATAACGGGATTGGTATTGCTGATGGGATAGACCCAAAAGATCATGATTCATTTGGCTTACAACTAGTTTATTTCCTTACTTGTCAGTTACATGGAGAATATGAAATCATAAGCAAAATGGGAACAGAATTTAAGTTAGAATTTAAGAAAAACATTAGAATAAAAACAGTAAGAGATGTGAAAACAGGACCCGTAAAACTATTCTAAGTTACAGCACAAATACATATTATCAAATATAACTTTCCAATATTTATTGACTGATTGCTCTCAAATAAAAATAAATGCTTTTAATAAAAAAGAGGTGATTATGAAAAAATTGATTTTTATTTTAGCTGTTGTAAGTATAATTAGTTTTCTAAATTCTACAATTATACAATTTGAAGATAATTGGAATAAGGAAGGCTTGAATCTGATAGAAGCATCAAGAACTGAGATAATAGTGGAATACTCTGTACATGAAATTGCACTAGAAGAAGTAGAAGTAAACGGCATTAAAATGATTAAACCATCTCTCTCAGAAATTTTGTTACCAAATGATGAAGGAATGCCAGATCTTCCAGGTTTTGGACGATTCTTCGCTTTACCAAATAATGCAAATATCGAGTTAGAAATTTTGGCTAAGCAAACTGAAATAATTAGAGATATTAATATCGCACCTGCCCCAAGAATTCCCCTCGATACCGAAACAGGACCTCTAACTTATCTTAAGAATAAAGATGTATATTCTACAAATTCATTCTATCCTGTAAATCCTGTTGCTATTTCTGATATTACAGAAATAAGAGGAGTGGATGCAGCGATACTTGGAATCACACCATTCCAATATAACCCGATCACAAAAGAGCTTATGATCTATAAAAATCTTAGAATTAAAATTAGCTTCAAAGGTGGTTCAAGTAAATTTGGTGAAGATAGATTACGAAGCATCTGGTGGGAGGATCTTCTAAGTGATATTTTCTTGAATTATGAATCATTACCAGCTTTACAGCACACAACTTCTTTAAGTAGAACAGATGATTATGATTATGTTATTATTACCCCGGATGATCCAATTTTTATACAATGGGCAGATTCTCTGAGCATATTCAGAAATGAGCAAGGTATAAGAACCGGTGTGGTTACAACTACTGAAATTGGTGGTAATACTGTTAGTGCGATAGAAAACTATATTGATGATGCTTATAATACTTGGGATAATCCACCATCAGCAGTTTTATTAATTGGTGATTATGGAACAGCTGGCAGTTCAATAGTTTCTCCAATTTGGAATAATTATTGTGTTTCCGACAATATTTATGCTGATGTAACTGGCAATAGTATGCCGGATGTAATTCTAGCGCGAATGACAGCACAGAATGAAGATCAGCTTACTATTATGATTAACAAGGTTTTAGATTATGAAAGAAATCCAACAACTAATCAAGATTTTTATGATCATCCTATAACAGCATTAGGATGGCAAACTGAACGCTGGTTCCAGATTTGCTCAGAGACTGTAGGTGGATTCTGGCAAAATGAACTGGGGAAAGATCAGGTTAGAATAAATGCTATTTATGATGGAAATCCTGATGTCGATCCTTGGTCTACAGCTACAAATACTTATTCAGTACTTAATGTGTTTGGTCCAAATGGACTTGGCTACATTCCTGCATCTCCATCCTCATTGGGTGGTTGGTCAGGTGGAAATGCCATAGATGTGAATAATGCTATAAATAGTGGTGCTTTCATGCTACAACACAGAGATCACGGTGGTATTACAGGCTGGGGAGAACCAGATTATGATATTGGAAATTTGAATGGCCTTAATAATGAAGACCTAGTTTTCGTGTTTTCAATAAACTGTTTAACAGGTAAATACAATGCTTCACAAAATTCCTGGGCAGAACTTTTTCATAGGCATGAGCAAGGCGCCCTCGGAATTACCGCAGCCTCAGAAGTTTCCTATTCTTTTGTAAATGACACTTATGTTTGGGGAATGTATGATAATTTGTGGAAGAACTTTTTACCACAATATGGTGGGGATCCTTCGGAGTCGGATTGGATAAGACCAGCGTTTGCAAATGCTGCTGGTAAATATTTTCTACAACAATCTTCATGGCCATATAATACTAATAATAAAGCAGTTACATATAATTTGTTCCATCATCATGGATGTGCATTTTCTACAGTACATTCAGAAATGCCACAGCAACTTACTGTTAGCCATGCTGATGAATTGATGTCTGGGCTAGAAACATTTGATATAACAGCTGATGAAGGTGCTTTAATAGGTCTTTCTGTAGATGGTGGGATCATCGCATCGGTTTTGGCTACAGGAACTATGCAGACAATAGGTATTCCACAACAAGTTCCCGATAACACAATGAAGGTTACTGTTACACAACAAAATCATTATCGCTATTCTGCAGACGTTGCAATTATTTCTCCGGATATGTATGTTATCTATTATGAAGTAGATTATATTGAACTTGGTGTTCATGCAGATGATTCTTATCAATCTTTAGATACTCTGCAAATTGACCTAACTTTACAGAATATTGGTATGCTACCAACTGGGAATTCAGTTTCAGCAGTTCTTACTACAGATTCAGATCAAGTAACTATTATTAATGATGCAATGAGTGGAGGACAAATTCCCGCTTCATCAACTATGACTTTTACCGATGCATTCACAATCGAGTTGCTTCCCTTAATAGAAGATAATACAATAATTGAATTTGAAATTGAAGTTACATCAAATAGTATAAGTTGGATAAGTAGTTTTGAACTTAATTGTAATGCAGCAATATTAGAGTATTATAATTTTGATCTTAATGTACTAACAGGTTCAGATCAAATACTCGATCCGGGTGAACAAGCAGAAGCATATTTGAGCTTTCATAATATTGGAAATGGTTACGCCTATGAAACTCAAACTCTATTATTCTCAACAGATGATTATGTAACTGTAAGTGGGTTAGATATTATTCCTTCAATTGCTCCTGACGCCATTGAAAACACAACAATTCCATTTATACTAGATGTTGCTGCCGATAGCCCAGTAGAGTATTTTTCTGAAATGAATGTATACGTTATTGACAGCAGCGAATTTACTTTCCAATCCATTTTAAGATTACCAATTGGATTTATAGCTTACAATTTTGAAAGTGGAGATGCTGGTTGGGAACATATGATACTCACTGATGAATACTTAGATGAATGGCATTTAGATGATTTTAGAAATCATACAGAAGATGGAAGCAATTCAATGAAATGTGGAGGAATTGGCGAACTTTATTATTCAAACCTAATTCATGCTGCTCTAGTTATGCCGGAAATTGAGGTTTTCCCTGGTGCACAAATAGCATTCAATCACTGGATGGATGTAGGTTCAGACAGTCCAATTACTTGGGATGGAGGACTTATAGAGATCTCTGTAAACGGTGGAGAATGGGAACAAGTTGAGCCAATTGGTGGTTATCCGTGTACAATAATGAATATTCCAACTGCACCTTTTGAAGAAGGAACTCCTGTATTTGCAGGTGATATAGATTGGGAAGAGGTTGTTCTTGACCTTTCTGCATATTCCGGTATTGCACAACTACGATTTGTATTTGGAAGTGCCGGTTTAATGACGGGTGAAGGTTGGTATATTGATGATGTTCATTATTCTAATACATCTGGTAGTAATGATGAAACAATTTTTACAATTAAGAATAAACTTCATGCAAATTTCCCAAATCCTTTTAATCCAATAACTACAATTTCTTTCTCGTTAAAAGAAGCTGGAAATGTGCAACTTGAAGTTTATAATATTAAGGGTCAGAAAGTGAAGACACTTATTAATACTGATCTTCCAGCAGAAAATCATCAAGTTGTGTGGAGTGGGAAAGATGATAGTGGTAAATCAGTTTCATCAGGGATCTATTTCTATAAGATGAAAACAGCATCTTACACTTCAACCAGAAAAATGATTCTTCTAAAATAATACCGGGTGCAATTTTTAATAGATAAATCGTAATTAAACTTAATATTATGCCCCAGCTTGCTGGGGCTTTTTTAATTAATTAAGATTAGATTTCACTGTGATAAAAGTTCATATCGAAAAGGTTTTTGGTACATTTATTGCATAGTGTTAAATAAAAATTAAATTATGAGGTTTTATATGAAACTAAATATTATTTTGGTGTTGATTATCTTATGTTTATCAATGTTATCAGCTCAGAATGTTTTTCTCTGGGATAGAGATGATAGTTCAGAGATATCAGATCCGGAAGACCCGTGGTCTTATATTGGATTAGAAGCAGGAATTAAAACTGCATTATCTGCAAATGGAATAATTGCAGTTGTAGACTCAATGTTACCCGATGACCTAACTGGTTATGATATTATTTTTGCAACAGCTGGTATTTGGTGTGGTGGTTGAGGCTGGACTCCACCAGATCCGGTCGGATCTGATGATATGCAAAGTATTATAGACTTTTTAGAATCTGGGAAAGCAGTTTACTTAGAAAGTGCAATATTGGGTACAGGTGAACATGCTGCATTACGTCCCTATTTTGGATTAGGAGATCATTCCAATCCAAGCAGTTTATATTCTGGCATCGAAACAATAATTGCTGATAGTTCTATCACCTTTAATGAATTTTCGATGGGTTATCTTTATGGCTCTAATGCAGATTACGGTATTGATGAGTTAGAAGCAGATTTAGGTACCCCTTTTTCACACTCACAGGATAACGTAACCAGAGGAGTTTTTTACGACTCAGGAACATATAGAACAATTGGTGCTTCAGCTTTTTTTGGTGCTATGGCAGATGGATCTGTTGGTAACACTAAAGCAGATGTAATGATGCAATATCTCAGCTTTTTAATGGGAGATCCATTACCCAATATTTATGTCCTAGAGGATGAACTTGATTTTGGAATAACCTTTCCAGAAACTGTTTACAATATAGAATTAGAAATTTCCAATACAGGGTTAGATACACTTATTATAAGTGATATTTCAATTTCCGGTGAAGGATTTATTTATAGTGATCTAACCGAAATTGCATTGGATCCTTCTGAACAACAGATGGTTGAAATTGAATTTATGATAGATGATATTGGAGATTATATTGGGGAACTAACGATTGCTAGTAATGATCCGGACACACCCGAACTTGTTATTCAATTATCCGCAGAATGTGTTCTTCCACCGACAATCCTATGTGATCAATCTCTTTTAGATGTAACACTGATATCTGATGATACTCACTATGAAATGATAACTTTGTCAAATAACGGAGGTTATGAATTGAATTGTGAGTTAATGATCGACGACTCAACACAATGGTTGGGGATAGATCAAGAGTTTTTGTCAATTCAACCCGGTGGAGCAGAAGAGATCTTAGTTTCCTTTGATCCTGTCGGACTTGAGAATGGTCAATATTCTGCCGAGATAGTAATATTAAGTAATGATCCTTCACAAGAAGAATTAATAATCCCAATTATTATGACGCTGAACTTAACGGACGCAGATGATGATCTTTCAATAACTTCTAATAAACTTATTGGGAATTACCCTAATCCTTTTAACCCAACAACAACTATTTCTTTTACAATAGCTCAAACGTCCTCGTTTGCATCGCTGGAGATCTACAATTTGAAAGGTCAGAAAGTGAAAAGTTTCCCTGTTATTCTTGGCGGAGTCGAAGGGCAGCACTCTATAGTTTGGAATGGAAAGGATGATAATAATCAGCCTGTTTCTAGTGGAATCTACCTTTACAAAATGAAAACCGATAACCATGAAGAAACTAAAAGGATGATTCTTCTTAAATAATACAATAATACCAAAAATATATTAACGCTTCGAATTTTTCGGAGCGTTTTTTTTGTTGAGTTATTTAGTAATTATTCATTTATCTCATTTTACTTCAATAATAATATTTTTCTAACCTTTGTCTCTATTTGAGTTTTTAAGGTTACAAAATAAATACCAGAAGCTACTGCATTATTAGAATTATTATTTCCTTCCCATATATATTCATGATTTCCCATTGGTAAAACTTCATTGCATATGGTTTTTACTTGCTGTCCTTTAATATTATAAATAGTCAAATTTACATCACTTTCTGTTGGAACATTAAACCTAATCTTAGTTGATGGATTAAAGGGATTTGGGAAGTTAATGAAATCGTATGCCGTAGAAATAATATTGTTGGCAGATGCTGTACTATTACTTATTTCAATATAGCCTTCTAGTGTTCCAATTTGTGAAGGAATAATTGAGTAAATATAATTTTCATTTGTTAGTTGACTCCAATTATTCCCATCAATATGAATATCAGCATGATATCCTTCCGGCAAACTTAACATATCAAATTCAAGTGTAATTGCATCTAAAGTTTGAACTTGTAGAATAAAATCCCACAACTTACTTTCAGGGATTCCTGTTTCCAGAGAAGCCTTAATTTCTCGATGTAAATTATTATAAAGAAATAGCGAATCAGCCGGTGAATCTTTTGGAATATACATTGTAATACCATGTTCAACTGGTTTTGCAGGTGGTTCAGGTAGATCATACTCATTATCAAAATTATCTGAAGCAAATTCACCACAACCTACAATAATCTCGTCTGTATCAGTTTGTGAGGCTGCAATTGTAACTTCCCAATCGGCTTCAGGGATGTTGTAATAATTGGGAGTATAAGGAGTAAATCTAATTTCCATATTATCGAAATTCTCATTATTGGCATATAGATAAAATGCTTCGTGTGAATTAATAACATCAGTAATCATAAATTTATTATTTCTATAAACATAAATTGCGTTAGCTATCAATTCATTTAAAATTGCATTTCTATATGAATTAGATCCTTCAGAATTTATGAAGCTGAGGTTGTGTGGGTTGTAAGAACATAGATGCGGATTTGGAATCAAATTCCAACCTGATTGCAAATTGATGTAATAATAGTTTTCTGTAATAATAGATCCTGAATTTGTATAGGATCCCTCTGAATCAGCATTAAGCCAGTACCCATTTCCAAATTGAAATTCATCACTATCTTCAAAACCAAGATGTTGATTAAATGTCATTAGTTCGGAATTAGTACCGAATACATCTGAAGTTAAAAATAACTCATCACTACTCCATGGATTGTTTATTAATTGCCAGCCTTGTGCGTATTCAAGAGTATATTCAAGTGGTATAATTCCATAGTTGAAGGTTGATAGTTGTTCATAGATCTGTCCATCTACAGCATGGGCCCGAATCACAATTCTAGCTTCATCGATTTCTGCTTCTTCAGGTATTTCCCAAACATATTCTTCATCAAGCCTATTTACATTGTCAGCTATAGTAATAGAGGTAGTTTCATTCTGAATAGAGAGGTCAAAAAATTCAGTTAGTTGGGTTACATGAGAATTCCAAATGATGGTCATTTCATCCCCACCTTGGCTTAATTTAGTTTGTGAATGTACATAGGAAACATATGGATGTAGATTACCCCAATATAACTTAAAATCGTAATAAATTGAATCCTCTGCAAAGAAAGTATAGCTTCCATCTACTAAATTTGTGAATTGATCAGTTTGCAGATTCTGTAAGAAAAGATTGCCATTATTACCAATAAAATCAGGATTTACGAATATTTCAAGGGGCTCATTAAGTTGATTTGTTTTTACTCTTAAGTTCCAAGTTCTATAAATTTCAAATGGAGCAAAATCTCCCTTAACTTCCTGCTGTAAGTACATTCCACCCGGAATCCAATTACTCTCATAAAAAGCAACGAAAACATAATCTTCAGGAAGTGTCATGTTTTTTACAATATCATATTCGGGATCTTGTCCGTTATATGCAAAAGTATTTTTGGCAAATGTTACAGAATCTGTAAGGGTGATATTAGAAACAAAAATATTATAATAATCACATGGTGAACAATTTAATTGCTGCTCATAAGGGAACTGGTCACCTTGCTCATTTTCGGAGGAGATTATATAAGTATAAGCTCTGCCATTAGCCAGACCATCATCAATGTAGGAATATTCTTGATATGGATTTTGTGATCCGGAAAGCAGGATATTGTTATGCCAACTATCTATAAGAGTAAATTCTTCACCCTGTTGTTTCCTGTAGATGCTGAATCCCATATTCCCATCTTGCTCAGCAGCTATCCAGTTCAGGTTAACTTTTTCATCAAGACCTATCGCATTTATCTCATCATATCTTACTGGAGCAGTGAAGATCTCTACCTCTGGTGAGTAATCTGAAACATCACCATTTTTTTCTGAAGTACGAAGTTGGAAAAAGTAATTATTGTTAATTCCCATATATGTAAATGAAAACTCATTAGTTAGCGAACTGGCAAATAGATCTTCATCTATTCTGCTTATTAAAGTGTAATTTGTAGGTGTTATTGGCTCATCAGAATAAATTAATTCATAAGTGTGAAAATCATAGGAAGAAACAGGATTCCATTGAACAGTTATATTAGTATGATCAGCAAAAGAAGCATGCAAATTAGTGGGTACAGGTGGAAGATTACCATCATCAAGTTCTAAAGCGTTCGGAAGAACTTCCGTCATTGCATCTACCCAGATAGAATAATAGGAAAGTGTGTTTTCAAATAGCATATCCATTTCGAACATATTATTCTGGCTGTTATAGCCGTAAAACCAATCATAATTTTCTGTGTTCTCTTCATAACTTCCGGGTAGTTCATCCATCTCTATATGAAAGAAAGGATCAAAAACATCA
>Ga0233441_1003128_pt1 | contig 11443 bp, 17 predicted proteins | sample SI_123_September_4_FD_182781 | JGI IMG/M metagenome (GOLD analysis project Ga0233441, IMG submission 182781) | Seawater microbial communities from Saanich Inlet, British Columbia, Canada - SI_123_September2016_135_MG | ecosystem: Environmental > Aquatic > Marine > Inlet | place: Canada: British... | reverse complement strand
ATCATCAATTTTGATGTCGGAAATATCTATTCCTAATTCTTTTGCTATCTCCACTACCTTTGACCAATCCCTATTCTTTACTGACCTCTGTGCCTCTTTATACATATCAACCTTGGCATCATACTCCTCGTCTGATATGTCTTTGTTGATAAGTTTGTCTGGGTGGGTTTCCTTAGCTATTTTTTTAAAAACCATATTGACATCTTTTTCCGGTATGTCATATTCTGGAGAATCAGTAGTTACATCACCTTTCTTTTTTTGAGTTGGGTCCTTAAAATATTTTCTAAACTCAACATCAAATTCCTTTAAACAATCTTGAAATATCCATTCTGTTTCTTCAAGTTCTGTTCGCAGATAAAGTATCTGTTGTTGTAACTTTTTTCGTTTTAATTTTAGTAACTTATCATTCACTACGCTTGTGGCATATTTTCTTTATTTAACCAAATAAACAAAGCTTCTTTTTCATCGGAAGTCATTACTTCAAACATCTCCGGCTGAAATGGTATATCTAACTCATTAAATGCCAATACATCTTCATCATCGGGAACATAGATTTCACCACTATCAGCACTCACCTTTAACTCCTTGAGCTTACGAATAAGTTCTCTAAAATAGGTTGTGTGTTCTCGTTTATCTGACATAATACTGTTTCTCCTACATATAAATATACATTTTATAAAATATTGTCAAATTCCGCGTCAATAATGGTTCTACAATAATAGTAATCATTCCCATTTCTGAGAACTGTATCGGATCTCCACTTTTCTTTCCAATACTCAGTACCCTTTTCATCGGAACTTTTTACAGACATCGTTCCTAAGCACTCGTATAGGACATCATTGATTTTAATTATTCTATTAATTTTACCCATTTAAATAAAAAAAGGGCTCGGTAGATTTTTTAAGTTTATCTCTATTGGAAACTAAAAATTCGGTTGAGCCCTTTTTGTTTATTCTGTAATCTCTATTATGAGATTTTCACGAATGTTTTCTTGGGTTTCTCGGGTTCTATTTTTGGAATAGATACAGTAAGAACTCCATCCTTAAAACGGGCATCGATGTTTTCACCATCTAATTGTTCACCTAATTCAAAGGAACGTTTAAACGAAGATTGTTTTAACTCGCGACGAAGAACCTTAGCTCCATCATCTTCAAAGGTGTTATGTTTCTCACCTGAGATAGTTAATATACCCTCTTCAACTTCTACGTTGAGCTGTTTCTTATCCAAACCTGGGATTTCAGCAACAATACCAACTTTGTCATCGTATTCATATACGTTTACTTTTGGGTATGCTGAACCAGCGAATGGTTTAACACCAACTGATTTTGTAATATCAGGGTATTGTGATTCCACTATTGAGTCAAACATTTTGTCAAACGGGGTTAAAAATGTATCCCTATCGAAAAAGGGGATACCTGTGCGAAAAGCAACTTTAGTCATTTTATTTCTCCTATTGTAGTTACTATTAGTAAACTACTATTGAATATCAACTTCTTTTGAACCTTGATATTCGGTTTATGTATCGACCTCACATTGAGCGTCGAAATCTTACATTAATATATATCATCTAATTTTGGAAACGATACATTTATTTTGCTAAATACGTTTATACCTTTGGATGTTCCAACAACATCGCTTCTTCTTTAATCCACTACCACAATTACAAAGTTTATTTCTACTTTTGCCTTTCTTTGGAAATACGATCCACTGCTTTACGGCTTTCTCTCTCATACTTGGTAATCTACTGGGACTATGAATTGGATTCGACCCAATCTTACCCGGATGTAGTAAAGGAGGTTGTTCTATTTCTTTCTTCCTATAATACTTTCTATCTAAATCTTTAACAACTCTAAATACTCCATTAACCCATTTCATTTCTTGTACCGTTAGTTCTTGAAATGGCCTTCGTTTTACAACTAACTCAATTAACTTATCCAATTTATGATAATCATTCTGTAACCACTTGGGTAATTCATCAAATCTTTCTTCTGGAAACATACACAATAGACTCTGCATTCTATCTAATTGTGATTTTCCTTTTTTACTATATATCTTATCCATTTATTTTGCTAAAAAAATCTGTTATTTATTAGTATTCCATTTGCAGAAATACACTTAACTTGTATATGCCAACGACACGGAACTGGTTGTCCTTGTTGAAATGATACTGCGTGTTTTAAAGTCCATTCATACTTATCTTTAGCTTCTTGTGGTAATGATTTGTAATACTTGAGAGTTCTTGGATCCTTATTGTTCTTCTTGTGCATTTTCACTACATCACTTACAACTTGAAACTCATATGTAATCATCCGTTTCTTTTTTTGATAGAGTTTACCAGATAGGTGATTTACTAACTTCAATGGTTTTACCTTGAATGTATCACCGGGAGTGAGGTAATTAACCTCATCTCCCTTACCCCAAAATATATGGGTGTGTGATTTATCCATTGGTACTTGTGATTCAAGTATCAAATTGGTTTTCATTACATTTCCTTATTTGATTTAACAATGTTAGATTTAGAATCCATAAGTTGATAATTAGATATATCACCTTTACCACCCAAGTCTTTTGCTTGAATGTGGTCAATATGAAACTTATCACCATTCATTGCTTCTCTGTAAGTTAGTTCTTCACCAATCGAACTCATGAAGTTAGAATCAGTAACAACCTTTTCTCTTGTAGATTTGGTTATCTTAGTTGTATCTATTTTCTTTACGATACCAATTGACTCAGAACTCTCAAGATATGATTTGAAATCTTCCAACATATCTGATTGTCTACGAACTATATACTGACCATTCGATTCACGATTGGTAGCGTATGCATATCCAGTTGTGTTCTCGACTCGTTTATCGACTAACACACCTTTCTTGTTCATAGCTTGAACGATTACGAATCGTGATTTTGTTTCACCATTATCATCTTCGTAATCTTCCATCAACCACTTATCATTCATCCTATCTGACTCAGTTTTTAAAAACCAATCTCCAAAGGCTTGTGGGTTCTCTATCTTTACTCGTACATTAGTACCAAGTATCTTATCCACAAGATGATGTGATCTTGAATCCGTGATAAGACTACCCAACATATAAGAGTTGATTATCTTACCCATTGGAACTTTACCTTTAGTTGGAAGAGCTTTATTAAGTGAATCAACAAGGGTTGAAACATTTGACCTTAACCTTTTGATATCAGCTTTGGTAGTGGATACGTATCCATCCAAGTCGGTGTGAAATACGAAAGGGATTTTCTTTGGTAATAAGTCTGTTGTTTCCCTATCGTGTTCAAACATTAAGAATTTAGCAACCAACTCAGCGTCTTGTTTCTTTGTTAGGTTAACTTTCGCTATCCTACTAAAGAACTCACTATAATGTTGGATACCAACTATGTCTAAAACACCATCAACTGCGTTTGGTGCGTTACCAGCCATTGCCTTTTCTATTTCTGATAATGGAGTTCCATCATTTGAAGTTACGAACAACTTCTTTAGTGATGGTAGACTACCCTTAACAATCATAGATACTACAACTTGTTGGTTAAGATAAAAATTCTTAACTGCTTCTGGAAAGTCATTATACTTCATGTTAAGGTGATACTTGTTCTCACCTAAGATGAGCACTCTATCAACACCTTTGTTGAATTTAACTTCCTTACCATTGATATAGGCTGTGTTTGATTCGATTCTATGCTGTCCATCAACAATCAACATTCTTACACCATCATCCAAATGACCTTTTAAATGGTCAACGAAATCTTGGTTAGGATTATCTCTTGTGAGTTCATTGTCGTAACATGCCTGTACATCTACTAATAGGAAACTATCCTTAGCAGAAAAACCACGCCAGTTCCCAATGACAAATGATGAAAACCTATCAAGTGCCCAAGCATTATATCTTCTCTGATATGCCTTAGGTACACGGATTTGTTTTGCGTTTTTTAGTGATACAAGGTCCCTAATAGTTAAAACCATAGGTTTTAATACTAAGTCTTGTACATCTGAATATAATAGATTATCTACTACGGCTCTGCGATTAGAGCCATCTTTTTGATTTTCCATTTCATTCTCCTTTTGTTAATGACCGAACAATAACTTCAATAAATACTTTCGTATTTTGTTAACTTGAATTAATTATCCAAGTGTATTAGAGCGGTCTGTTAAAAGATGAAACTTCTTGTTTCTTCTAATTTTAATTTTTAATTTTTAATTCTTAATACATATATATATAGTTTAGTAATTCTCTAAAATTCATTTTAATTTGCTAAAAAAAATTCTCCACTCCCACTGGTTCACCAAAACTATAATCGTAAGTTAAAGCATCATGACATACAATATTTTTATCCAATATATCTAATATCTCTTGTGTGGGATTTGGTCCTGCTAATCTTTCTTTACATAACTGAACATTATCTTCCATTAACTCTACACCATATGTAGTAGATAACGCCTTCTCTAATGTACAATTACTTCGTTCCATTTTTCTAATTACAACCTCTGATAAAAATTGGCCATCACCACAAGATGGATCTATAAATTTTTTATTCAAATCTAACCACACACTATCGTCAAGTTCATCTAATAAAATTATTACATCTTTAGTTTTTGTAAATATTTCAGATGTAAACTTTATACGAAGTTTATCTCTTTCAACACCACTCATATATTCCCTATCTCTACTATGTGATATATATTTAGATAAGTCCATCAGGTAACTCTATTTTAGAAAATGCTGTTTTACTATTTACAAATGAAGAACGAATTTTACTTAATCTATTTATAATATTTTCAGATACCATCCAATCTTTCAAATTTAGTGCGGTTTGTTTATCTTTAACTACTAAACCAACTATACTGGCACTTATTGAATACTCTGGACCCGCTATTTTAATAGCCCACCCACTTTGATTCTTTGGTAAAATTACTTTCCACTGACCTTTAGTAGTTATTTCGGAACTATCTAATTCCCATTCAAAATCATCATTTTTATATGAACCTAAAGTTGTAATAACTTTATTATCACCTTTATGGTCTAATTGATTTAGATATTTTTTACCAAGAATCCACAAATTTCCTAATGTTTTTTTACTCGTATCCAAATAATATGTATCATCAAGAGTTCTACCTAAACATATTGGCTTCATTCTATTTAATTTAATCTCATCAGAAGTGTCATTGAATGAATATATAAATTTATTTGTTGGAGTTTCACTCTCCAATAATACATGACAAGTATGAATAGACCACGCAATATTATCAAATATGGGTTTTCTATGATAAACTATTTTTTGAAGATTTGGATTTTTTATTAGTTCTTCGCCTTTAAAAGTTTTTGTATCAAATTTGGCCTGTAGAATATATACTGCAGAACCATCTATTGATAATTGGTTTATTAGTGTAACAAAATCATTTCCGATTTTAATTGGGGATCCACCTTCTGTATATTTGTCACTTTTGTTAATTGTAAAAGGTATATTACCAACTACTATGTAATCGGTTTTATTTTCTAACTTTTTCATAAGATATTTCTTCCATTTTTTATACTGCTTGTGCCGTTTATAAATAGCTAAGTCAAATAGTATAGACTTCATTCCGTTCTCTCCCCAACCCATATCTCTAACTTCAATAAATGATTCTTGGGATGGAGCAATGTATGTAATTCTTAATGGTGAAACTCCAAGTTTCAACAAACACATTACAAATTCAAAATTAAATAATACCACAAATTTTTGTTCAGAATCCCATTTTAATTCTTGTAACATTTCAAAAACATCCTCGGTATTAATATCCCAAGGAAGAATACTCTTTTTTCGAGTGGAATAAATTTTAGATATATAATCAGTAACGTTGAGTCTAAATCTTGTATCTATTTTTATTCTATTTTCTACTGTATCCCAACTACTCATTTCAAAAGATTTCCAAAGTTTCTCCAAAAATTTTTATTATTATCTACTATGGTTTTGATTTCATTAATACCATAACATTTAATATAACCTTCGTATTTATTATCATCTGTATTATAACTCATTCCCTTAGCTGATGTAAATATAAAATGTCTATATTTCCCCTTTTTTTCATATGTAATTACACGGGGTGGTTTCAATGCCTCAGAAACCATACTATCTAACCTATCATGTATGGCAGTTAAAAAATAATTAGGATCTTTTCTATACTTGATTTGAATGGCTGACAACAGGCCGTGGATATTATTTCCATACCCATCTACACCATAATCTTGATATGAAGGAACTGGTTCATATTCTGTAATACCGAACCTATTGTCGTTTTCAGTCAATTTTATCAGACCTTCACAAAATAACTCAAATCCATCTCCAAGAATATCTAAATATTCCATACCAACTGATTGTTTTAATTCTTCTGCCACTTCGTGTAGTTTTTTATCAAATTGTTTCCAACTCGTAACTCCATCAAACAAATATTTTGTTTGTTTTGGATATTTTCTTATAAATAAATGTTTTAACATATTTTTACCCTGTAAATTCATTTAAAAAATCACTTCTCAATTTTTCGATTGGTTCGTTACTTTCTAAAGCTGTTAACCTTGCGTCTTTTTCATCTTCAAGTCTAAAATAAAGTTCATATTCATCAACTAATTGTCCATGTATTATTCTCTTAGTGGGATCATCGAGTAAATCTTCCATCGGTTCTTTCTCCGATATACCTCTCTGTTCAGAAATTGTAACATCCCTTACAGGATCGAAACCATATTCTCTCAAATGGGAAATCATTTCTGAAATTGCATCTGATTGAGATTTGTCTATATCATTGTACTTATGTGTAATAACCCACGCGTATGGTTTTTTCCAATCATCTAAATTATCAATACTTATTTTTCCTTTGTCTAAATTATCTCTATCGTTTGTATTCAATCGTGCCACTCTACCAAAATTTTGAATAAATTTATCAAGTTCTGGACAAGAATATAAAGAAATTCCGGTGAATCCAGGAACATCAATACCTTCTGATAAAATATCAAAATGAAGTACAATCATTTCAGCAGTTTTGTCAGCTCCTATGGTTTGTAAATGTTTTAACCACTCTGTTCTCTTATAAACTTCACCATTATGCCAATTCTCTATATTTTTATTTGAACCAATAACGAATACGTGTACTCCATCTTCAACAAACGATTCACACTCTTTACTTTCAATAAAAATCTTCATATCATCAGTACCACGAGTTTTAACTAACATTTTATTTTTAGCTTTATGATTTACTTTTTTTAATGCTTCCCAATCAGATTTAATAAATCTCGAAAAGCTTTTCCGTGCATCTTCTTCTGAAATTGGATTTTTTGAACATTGTACAATATTCCGAGGTCTTACTATTAATCCCTTTTCCACTGCCTCTCGTGGTGACATCTTAGCAATTGTCTTACCCCACAACTCCTCATTTTCCATTCCAATGTGATGTGCATTTTTCTGAGTTGCAGTATAACTAAACATTTTTTCACAAGGAACTTTTAACAAATGGGAAAATTCTTTACTCACCAAATACTGACACTCATCATTTTGTACTATCCTTGCAACTATATTCATTTCATCAAGTACATCAAACGTCTTATCAGCGGAATGATATGTTTGTACAATAACAAGTGGTCTTGCTCCCGCACCCATCTGCTGTGCTTTAATAATATTTTCTTTGATAACTTCCTTATCAGTTGTTACATCAATAGGCACCCAAGGCATATTAAAATTTTTACTCTTTAAAAGTTTACCATCATCAACCGCAGTACCCGAATGTACTACCAAATACTTTGCAGGTATTCCAAATTTATTGAAAAACTTGTAATTTTCATTTAGAATCTGATAGGATAAAAGGATTCTTGGTACTTGTATAATGTAAACTCTGGAGGTATCTAATGAACATTTCACATCAATAGGATTATGTAAAATATCTAAACTAATGGTTGCTGCCTGCATATAAGTTTTACCTGTTCCAGTAGGATAGATTATTTTACCCCTGTCACTATTCATAATATCTTCCATTGGTTCACTCTGATGTGGATATAACAACGAATTCATTTTTTGTATAGTTTTCAATAACTTACTAGCCTTTCTTTCTTCTAATCTTTTTTGTTGCCTTGACATTTTTTATCTTTTATCTCTCATTGTTACTTGATCTTACGAATAATATTTGATAAAGTCAAGTCTTTTTTATTTTTTTCTTAAATTTTCTTTTGGTATAAACCAAATCCTACCCATATTATCTTTGACACGAATGTGTCCTTTTAATGTTGAATTACCTTCTTCTTGAACTAACTCATTCTTATATAGAATACCGTTAGATGTTGGGTAATCTTTTATAACCTTATATTTCATATTGTCCATCCCATTATTATAAAGTGAAAAAACAAATACCCAATCAAAATCCATAAAACCATTTTCCAATATTCACTTCTCACATCAGAGTCAGTTACTCTTTTTTTCGTATATAAATCTTCTTTAATTATTCTTTTGTTACCGTACCAATTCCTAGCCATACATCATCCACATTACTAATTTATAAATCCCATACCAACTAAAAAAAGTCATTAGTGGTATAACCACTAACAACACAGATACATTAAACCAATCAATTTTTACTTTCATTTATCCCACCAATAATACTTATACATCTGAGTTGTTGTTGATGTTGCATAAGGTACAATAATTTCATATGTCATGGTAGTATTCTCGCAATCTTTTCTGCTAACCAATCTAATATTTCTATTTGGTGTACGGCATATAAACAAAAAAATACTGGCCAACTACCTTTAATAAACTCTATAACAAAATCCATATTATTCTCCTTCTAATATATTCATTATTTCTTTCATCCACTTTTCAGTAGATTCCCTTTTGTGTATATCCACTTCACCTTTCTTTTCTAAAGACATACCATGAATCCAATTCTCAGGTTTATCTGCATATTTAAAACCCTCAAATGTAAATGGTTTTCCTTTAAGTTTAGAAAAGAACTGGGCAGTTTTCATTGGACTAAACTTACTCATTTTTGCATCTACCTTCGGTGAAATAGATTTACCATCTTCATTCTTTAAAGCTATAAGTCTTGTTCCTTTATCAGGGTGCTGTAATACAATACCCCATTGTTTATATTTCTTTCCAAGACCATACATAAACTTTTCAAACTTTTTTGAATCAACTAATGGACCTCCACCTTTTTTTACATTCTTAACTAATAGAGATGGTTCATTTGCCTGTACTACTTTTCCATCAACTTCTTCCTGTCCAACTCCATCAATCCTAACATATCCATATCCACCACTACGAATTGCACTTTTTAACATAGACAAATTCTTTCGGTTATCTTTATCACCAACTCTCCAAGATGTAATAATACCAAACTCATTCTCTTGGAAATCTCTCCATATACGAGAAAGACTTGATTCTACTATTTGTTCTCTAATCACATCAAGACTATAAGTGTGTCCAATTATTTTATTTTTAGATGTAGATACAAGGTTTATTCTGAATTGAAGTTTCTTTCCTTTGGTTTCATACTTTGCCCATTTACGAAGTGCCTTCTTTTCTCGTGATCCCCACTTCCAAGTTTCAGCAACCCAAGCACCTTCTCGTGGTCTGAACCTTGTTCGTATCCAACCACTCTTAACTATATCAGTTAAAATCTCTATACGAGCTTTACCTTCTTGATTTGGAAACTTCTCATCATACTTGTCATAAAGTTTCTTCATCTTATCTACTGAAGTTTTGAATAGACTTGGTTTCTCACTCACAAAAATAATATGAGTATCTTTAACATCATAGACTTTACCACTTGGATTTACCCAATGGGCCTTAGTATTTCCACCAGCTCGGGCGTCTTTGAAATCACCCCAAGCTTCTACGAAGTCTGCTATGTTTTTATATTTACTTTCCTTCTTCATATGTTTCTTCTGTTGGTTTATCAACTAAATCAGCTGACTTGGCTGCTTTCTCTTTAGCCATTTCTTCTTCAAAGTTCTTTTTCTTTCCACCCTCATATACATAAGCGTGTCCTTCATTAATAAGTATATCATTGATACTAACTAAACCATCAGAACTTCTATCTACACCTTCTGCTACTTCGTGTCCTACTGCATCTGGTGATACAAAAATTTCTCCGAGAACTCTACCGAACTTACCAGTTCCATGAGATACGATTTTAAAAACTCCAGCTTCTAATAATTCTTTGTTACGAGCTTTAGCTAATAGACCTTTTGCCTTTTCATCTAAATCTCTTGTTCTACTTTCCCAAGTATCAATACCCATGTATCTAATTCTTTTTTTAATTTTTAAATCGAAACCTAAATCAATAAAACAATCAATTGTATCTCCATCTAAAACTTTAACGAGTGTGCCGTTATACTCAAACGACGCTGGTTTTTTTGCCATTTTATTTCTCCTATTTATGATAGAAGAAATAAATCCCCTATCTAAGTGGTGATAACATACCTGTAGCTTTTATTTGTTTAGCTACCGTTCTAATATCATCATCCCACTCACATCTTTCTATTTTCATTAGAACTTGTTGAGCTCTTGATGATGTAATAACTCTACTATAAATATGCCCATCATAGAAATAGTTACTTTCTGATTTAGACATTTCCCTTAAAGCTCCCTTTACTTTTTTAAATTCTAAAAATGCTTGGTATCCAGGTTTTACACCTACTACTGAACTACTATGATTCATCCCACCTATCATTACAATATACTTTTCGTTTTCTGACCATCTATCCATTTTCACTTTTATGCTTCTCCACTTTCTTTTGTTTTTTTAATTAATTTTTCCATACCTTGTAACTTGGGTTTCAAACCATAAATAACACCATAACAATCTAAACATAATTGTCCAGCTCCTTCTATATAGCCAAGCCTGAAATCTATATGAGTTTCTTTACTATATAAAGTTTCTCTTTTACAATTTACACATTTATCCTTCATCTTCATTACTCCAATTTCCATTATTGTATTCAGTAAATTTTCTTCCCGTGAGTTCTCCGGTTTTCCAATCTATTTCTTCTTTATTCTTTGGGTCATAATCCGAGAATGGCCGTCTGAATACGGTTTTACCACCATCTGGGGATTCGTAAATCCATTTTCCTTCTTGGTTATCAACTATCTCATCGGCTAACTTATGTGATTCTAACACAGCTTGTGCATCTCCACCTTCAGGTAAACCATCAGAAGTCATTTCATTATAAATTTGTTTTTGAATTGCATCTGTTCCAGGCCAAACCTTACCATGATCATGTCCTGTTATTTCTATTTCTTCAACTTCTTGGCTCTCCTGTTTTAACTCACAGCTCAAATGGTTAGTGCCACTACCCAAATAATCATAATCTACATCAGCAGTATTTTTACCACAAATAGAACATACCCAAGTTTCTCGGGCGTTCTGTTCTTCTATTTCACTATCATCATATTCGGTATAACAACCTTTAGATTT
>Ga0233441_1003113_pt1 | contig 11477 bp, 8 predicted proteins | sample SI_123_September_4_FD_182781 | JGI IMG/M metagenome (GOLD analysis project Ga0233441, IMG submission 182781) | Seawater microbial communities from Saanich Inlet, British Columbia, Canada - SI_123_September2016_135_MG | ecosystem: Environmental > Aquatic > Marine > Inlet | place: Canada: British... | reverse complement strand
CCGGGAGATTCAGCGCGGACATCGCCGAGGCGACGTGGGAGTCCGCAAATACCCGGATCTGGCCGGGCAGCTTGGCGCTGAGCTTGTCGAGCACGTCGCTGGCGGCGAGGACGGCACCGATCGGCGCAATATCCTCTACCACGCTCGGCGCGCCGAGACGGCCAAGCGTGCGCTGGCGCTCTCCGCTGGAGAGAGCGCCGGTCACATTGGCAATGGCGTCGGAAGCGGCGATCTGCATGGCGCGGACCGCTGCGTTGATGTCCGGTGTCGCGCCCTGCTCCAGCGCAGCTTCGAAGGCACGAACGGCGTCGGGGTTGCCCTCGTGTCCGAGCCACATCCAGATCGGAGCCAACGACGACCGCCGGATCTGGCCGGGCCGGATATGGGCAACATTCTCGACCAGAAACGGCTCGAGCGGACGGAACACCCGCCGCATCGGGTCGTCGGCGCGCGGGGTCATATCATCGCTCGAGGAGCGGACGATCATGCGCAGTTGCTCGAGCACGAAATTGGCGACGGTCACGTCCTCGCCGCGCTCGATCGCACGCTCGAACTCGCGCATCAGCAACGCTTGCGCCTTCGGCGGAAGCTGCCCGAGATACTCTCTCAATCGCTCGATCGACGATTGGCTCATGCGCCCAAACGCTCACCTTCGGTGGCACCGGCAGGTGTCCACCGGGTGTGATAGCCGGGACGTCGTTAATTTCGCGTTGAGAAACAGGGATTTGGGGGTGGATTACGGCTTCGGGCCCTAGCCCACCGCCGTCCAGATTGCGGCAGGCCGTACCGCGGCCGGTGTCCAAGGCCTAGAGGCGCGGAATTAGGACATTCAATTATTTAAGCCAGATCGGCTTGATGGCCCACCAAAGCGCGCCCCATCTAGAGTGCCCTGAGAATCAGAGCATACGGTAGCGCTGTAGCATCAAGCTGCCCGTTCAATCGTTACATTCAACGAGCGCTTGTTCGAACTGTCTTTCGAACTCGTCGGATAGAAGCCAATCGATTAGTTCTTTGGGAACCAGAAGCATCGCTTCAAGTGCATCATTGGAGGGCCGCGTGCGGGTACCACGCAAGCTGTTGCGATAGACCTGTGGAATTCGACTACCGAGCGCTAAGGTTAGACCGTTTTTATCTGCCATTACATTCAATGGCGTTCCGTTGCCATTTGGAGTGCGCACTTTACGCACATCCATCATCGCCCCAAGCGCTGTCCTATTGCCGGTGCGATGTTCGGGGCGATCTAAGATTTGCAATATCTCCTTGGCCCAGGTGAGTTGTTGCCAAGCGATCGACTGGTCCGCAGATACGACGCAGACATACAGCTCGGGGTTCTCTGGAGACCTATCCCGCTTTTCTCGATATCGGACCATATAGCCGCGATATTCGGCTGACGACAGATCTGGGTCTAACTGACATACCGATACACAGCCATGAAGCTGCCTTAGCCTTTGAGAGATATCAAAGGGACTAAGCGCCTTACTTTCAAACTGCAAAGATCGAACAAAATCAGCCTTTGACATAGAAACGTCATAGGCGACAAACGTACAGGTTGTATACTGCCTGATACTAAATTTTATTCGGGGCTTACCAGCTTGCCATCCCGAACTAAACCGACTCGTTTCATTGATTCCAAAAGGGATTTTGCCATTTGGTCTCTAGAAAGATCGGCTCCGGTGCCGGGCATGGTTTTAAAGTCGGTGGCGACGACATCGCCCTCGAACAAAACCCGCGCTAGCTCGTCAAATTTAGACATGACACCGACTTTCATAATAGCGACTCAATTCAAAAAGGCGCGGCTTTTATAGAAGCCGAATCAGGGAGTCAAGTGGCTATTCGCAACCTTTGAGTGTCTAACTCACAGGAAACAAACGTGCAACGACCAATTTGGTTCAGCAGGTCCCATTTTTGTGCATTTTGGGAACTCGTGACATCTGGACCACTCCGGAATCAGTCAAACGGATCAAGTTTTTGCACGCTGGTCTGGTAGGTCGCGAGCAGTGATCCCACTAGGGGTGGAGTACCCGATTCGTCCCACATGGGTAATTATCCCCACTGTTAACAGGCGCGAGATTTCAGCGTTTTTCCCCATCAATTTCTATCGGCGGGCGCTTTGGAACGGACGAATGGGGCGACAGAGCGGCGGCGATCACACCCCCGGCAGCACCAGTTCCGCGCGCAGACCGCCGATCGGAGCCGCCCCGAGCGTGAAACTGCCGCCGTAAAGCTGGGCCAGATCGGTGACGATGGACAGGCCGAGGCCGGAACCCGGCTTGGTCTCGTCCAGACGCTGGCCGCGGCGGGCCACCTGGGTTCGCTCCGTGGGTGACAGACCCGGGCCGTCGTCATCGACAATGATGCGCAGGATCGGATCGAGCGCATTCGCCGCCGAACGCTCTATCAATACTTCGATGAACACCCGCTGACCCGCCCACTTGCAGGCATTGTCGACGAGATTGCCGGCCATCTCCTCAAGGTCCTGCCGCTCGCCGCGAAACTTCGCGCCGTCGTTGATTTCCGCGTCGATGAGGATATCCCGGTCGCGGTGGATCTTCTCCATCGTCCGCGCCAGCGCCTCGATCACCGGCGCGACCTCGGTGATGGTGCCGATGGTGGTCACACGCGCGGCGATGCGAGCACGCTCCAGATGATGCGCGACCTGATCGCGCATGATGTCGGTCTGTTCCAGAACCTTGGCCGCAAACGGATCGCCGCGATTGGCTCCGGCCTCGTTGACGATGACGGAGAGCGGCGTCTTGATCGCGTGTGCGAGATTGCCGACATGGGTGCGCGAGCGCTCGACGATGGCCCGGTTCGCATCAAGCAGCGCGTTGGTTTCGCGCGCCAGCGGCGCGATCTCCTCCGGAAACTCACCCTCCAGCCGCTCCGCCTGCCCCGAGCGGATGGCGGCCAGCGAGTTGGAAATCCGCTTCAGCGGCGCCAGACCGAACCGCACCTGAAAGATCGTGGTCAGCAGCAGGCCGACCGTCAGCGCCGCGAACGTCAGCGCCAGATAGCTATTGAAGGCCCAGGTTTCCTCGGAGATTTCAGTGGCGTCACCTGCGACGGTGGCGAGATATTTTCCCTCGGTACCAAGATCAACCGGCCGCTCCACCATGCGCAGATGCTGGTTTTCCGGGCCGGTGACATAGCCGAGCCGCACGCCGGACTGATCGAGTTCGACGCCCTGATCTTCGAGCTTCGGCAGCGAGGCATCCCACAGCGAGCGCGATGCACGCACTTCCGGCTTGTCGCCGTCGGTGCGCGCCATGCGCCAGTACCAGCCCGACAACGGCAGTTCGAACAGCGGCTCGCCGAGCGACTGCACGGATCTTTCGGACTTGTCGCTTTTGTCGTTCGGATCGTCAGGTTGCGCCGCTTCGGCGATCAATGTGCGGAGATAGAAATTGAGCCGGCGGTCGAAGGCGCGCTCGGTCGAGCGCCTGTAGACCGTCGACAGCACAATGCCGGTGATGACGAGGATCAGCACCACCCAGGCCGTCGCGGACAGAAACAGCCGTGTCGCGAGAGATTTCGTGCGGCGGGTCAAAAATTCTCCCCGTGCGTAGCGCGCGTCCAATCACGCGTCATTGCGAGGAGCACTTGCGACGAAGCAATCCAGTCATTTGCGTTGCTCTGGATTGCTTCGCTCCGCTCGCAATGACGGTGGAAGCATTCCGCTCCACCTGAACTTATCATATTCTAATGCGCATTGGTTGCGGGCGGCGGCGTCAGCAAATAGCCGAGGCCGCGCACGGTCTGGATGATATCGACGTCGAGCTTCTTGCGGATGCGCCCGACGAACACCTCGATGGTGTTGCTGTCGCGGTCGAAGTCCTGATCGTACAGATGCTCGACCAGCTCGGTGCGCGACACCACGCGGCCGGAATGATGCATCAGATAGGCCAGCAGCCGATACTCGTGCGACGTCATCTTGATGGGATTGCCGTTGACGCTGACGCGGTTGGTGCGGGTATCCAGCATCACCGGCCCGCAGGTCAGTTCGGACTGGGCGTGACCCGCAGTTCTCCGCAGCAGCGCGCGGATCCGCGCCAGCACTTCCTCAAGGTGGAACGGCTTGGCGACATAATCGTCGGCGCCGGCATCGAAGCCCTGTACCTTGTCACTCCAGCGGTCGCGCGCTGTGAGGATCAGCACCGGCATGGTGCGCTTGTTGCGACGCCACGCTTCCAGCACCGAAATGCCGTCCATCTTGGGCAGGCCGATGTCCAGCACCACCGCATCGTAAGGCTCGCTATCACCGAGGAAGTGCCCCTCCTCGCCATCGAATGCGCGGTCAACGACATAGCCCGCATCGGACAAAGCCGTCGTGAGCTGGCGGTTGAGATCGGGATCGTCTTCAACAACGAGAAGGCGCAACGTCACCTCCGAATGGCAGGTTCAAGATAACCTAGATGAACGGCGCAGCAGTGAATGCCTCATGAACAAAGCCGCGCCGGAGATTACTTTTTCTCCATACTCACTTCCTCTTCACCACCGCCTTGACCAGCTTGCCGAAGACGCCGGGGTCATTCTGGCCGGTGGCGGCGCAGACCTTTTCACGGGTCCGGCCGCTCATGTAGACGCCTAACACGCCGAATCGGAACCCCCAATAGCTGACCAGAAGGCCCGTCGCGCCGATCAGGGCGTTGATCGCCGTCATGTCGCCGGTCCAGAATTCGTGGACCAGGACAGCCCAGAGGGCGGCGCATTCCAAAGTCAGTTCCAGCGCGTAAAGCGGACGCCAGAGCCGTTGAAGTAAATCCTCGCTGCCGAGTTCCGCGCGGATCGTCGCCTGCGTCTCGGCGACCGAACCACGCGCGGCCTCCGCTTCGGCGCGAATGGCTTCGGCCCATGTATTCTCTGCCTGCGCGATCTGATCCGCACTGCTCGTCGTCAGAGCCTTGCCGACCGCCTCCGGCGTTGCGTCGGACGCGCCGACGACCTCGGCGAGAATGCGTCCCGCAGCAGCACCGAGCGGACCGCCCAGCGCGGTCCCGAGAATCGGTGCGCCGAGCCCGATCACCTGCCTTGCAATGTTACCCCAATCCATTGGATGTCCCTTCCACAGGCGGCATCACCGCCGCTTCCTGATGCGCGCGGTGCCGCCAGCGCCAGATGAGAAAGATCGCCAGCGCGGTCACCGCCGCTGCCCCAGCAACCATCGCAACCACTTCAAGCCGCGAGGTCGCCGCCGCACTCGCCGCGCCCGCGGCGATCACCGCGCCGGCGGACGCCGGCCCCGCCGGAATTTTCACAGGCACGACAGCCTTGCCTGGCGATGCCTCGGCGGGCGCACTCGCGACCGGCGCAAGCGGACGGCTCTGCGCCATCGCCAGCGCCGCGGCGCGCACGCCGTTGACACGAGCGGTCCAGCCGCGCCCAAACACCGGAAATGTTTTCAAGCCGCGCAGAAACCCGATGCGCTCCGCGCAGATCGCGATGACAAGATCGCTCGCGGCGCGTTCTCCCGCTGCTGCGATGACCTTATCGCTCACGATGCTGGTGCGATCGGACAGCTTCAACACCCGTCGCAGCACCTTCCCCGCACGGCCGACGCCGGAGTTCACCCCATAGTCGAACACCGCGTAGTCGACACCGGCCGGCAGTTCGTCACAGCGCAGCGCGTTCCAGTAACGCTCGCGATAGATCTTCCGCGCGACGGTTTGCGGCAAGGCACGCACGTCGTCCGCGGTAGCGTTGCCCTTCCAGTAGCGCCGCGCGTCAGCAAGCGTGATGCCGAAATTGGTCGGCCCACCGGGATCGGACGGATGATCGGTGTAACCGCCCTCGTCCTTCAGCAGCCGCGTGAGCGCGACATTGTAAGACTCCGTCGCCATTTCAGAACACCCACGCGGTGAGTGCGAGCGACGTAATCCAGGTAATCAGCGTGGCCTTGGGCCGAGCCGCGACCTGGCTGGCGGCCCACTCCACAGGCGCGGAAAGGCGATCACGCAGTGATGCGAGTGTCATGTCAGTTCTCCAAATGAAAACAGCCCGCCAGGGGCGGGCTGTAACGATCAGTGGACGTTGTTTATGGAATCAGATCCGGCGAAACACGGCGTTGATGTACACGCCATCGCGTTCCCGGCTCCCGCTGCTTAAGGCCTTTTTCGGCAGTGGTGTGAGCCTCGCACCGGCCAAGCCGCGGACATCGAACTCACCCATACCACCCGGGCGACGTCACCGAGCCGGCGGAATTGCCGGGCAGATAGCTCGTTCCCCCGCCATTGACGAAGATGGCCCCGCCGGTCGCGGTGCTATAGCGCGCGCCTGTCGCTGATCCCGAAAATGTATTGCTGATCCATTCCATGTAACCCGTGCGGGTGGACTGCGCGAACGTACCCAGTGAAGGCGACCCCGTAATGGTGATGGTATTTCCTGCAACGTAGAAATATCCAAAAGAAATCGCCACCGCATGAGCGGGGGTGTTTCCGGAAATCGTGTAATTCGATGAACACAGGATCTTGCCGCCGCCATCCGCGTTCATGTGAAACGTCGCGCAGGCGCCGAAGTTGACCGGCGAAACAATATCGATCTTGCCTCCGGACGTGGCCGCGAGCGCGATACCGAAGGTCATGGTTTGGAATTTGACGCCTCCGACTCTCAAGCGGCCATTATTCTGAACGGAAATGCAGTGCACGCCGGTCGTCGAGATCACCACATTGGCCGGCGTCGAGACATTGCCCTGAAGTGTCACATCCCCGGCACCAATCCAGGGCGCATTAACGATGGCGCCGCCGGTATATGTGCCGTCGGCGACCTGAATCGTGATGCTGTAAATCGACAGATCCAGCCCGGCGGCGACATTGATCGCCTTTTGAATCGTCAGAAAGGCCCCACCAGAGGTATTGGTAAGTCCGTCGTTGCTGTCGTTGCCGTCCGTGCGCACATAATAAGGTGCGGTTCGCGGTGAGCACTTCCCGGCCACCCGGCCGCGCGACCGCATACCAGCGCGACGCCGTGCCATCGTAGCGCAGGATCACCGCCTGCTTCGCGCCAATGGCAAGATCGCTCCCGAGCGCAAAGCGATTGGCGGCCATCGATGACGCACTCTCACTCAGCAGCGAGACGATCTGGCTACCGGTATTGATGAGCGTGATGATGCGGCCCTCCGCCCCGCCCGCCAGTCCCGATACGCTGCGCAAGGCATCGGACGAGAGATTGACCACGGACGCAAATGCAATGCCGGTTGGAGTGTAGTCGTTCTGGTTCGACGTAATCCGCGACGGAGAAATCACACCAGTCAGCGCAAGGCCACGCGGAAACGTGGCATTGCCCGAACTCTGGTCGATCGCCAGCGCTTCGACAAACGTAGATCCGTCGTTCGAGACCTTGAGCTTGAAAGCGTCGGAGCCGATCAGACCGAATTCTGCGCGGCCCGAAAATGCATCCGAGAACACCAACGACGCGGTTTTCGCGCTGGCCTCTTTGGAGATTTGCAGACGGATATCGCCGGTGCCTCCGCCGGCGACGGCGACAGCATTGAACAGCGCCGCGTTCGACCTCACCGTGAGCAGGTTCGGAGCGCTGGCAGTATCGTTGATACCGAGTTGCGCGACACTGCCCGGCATGGCGCCGCTGCCGGTGGCCTCGGTCCACGCCGCACCGTCATAGACGAGCAACGCACCGTCGGCGTCCGACCACGCACACCAGCCGAGCTTCGGGGTCAGAAAGCGCCATGTGCCGTCTTCAAAGACGGCGACTGCGTCCGCTTGTCCAGACCATGCACCGGTCGCGCCGCTCGCCACGATATGGCGGTCGCCGCCCGCAGGTGCGAGCGGCGGCGTGGTACGATCGGTGTCGAGCACGCCGATCTGCACCACGGCGTCCAGAATCCGTAGTGCCTCATTGTGCGTGACATGCTTCTGCGCCTGGCTGCCTTCGATGAAAGGCAACCCGAGATGGACTGTGTCTGTCATGATTGCTCAGAGTGTGAGAGTGAATTCGGTTGGATGCCCGCGCCCGACCGTGCTCGACATTTGCGACACGCGGCCATGCAGACTTGATTGCGGCGCGCCGAAGTCGGCGCGTTCGTCGGCAGCGGCGTAAAGCGCCGACGGCGCAGAGGACGAAATGCTCCGCACCACGGACGCGCCGGAAAGAATATCCAGCGTGTAAGCCTCGGCGTCTTCTCCGAGCGGCACCTCGACGCCCCAGTTGTCGCCGTCGCGGCGGGTGCGCCGGATCCACGACACATGAATGCCATCGCCTGCGCGCACCGCTTTGACGTAGACAGGCGACAATGGCATCAGCGCCGTGGGCTGCGGCGTTACAGTCATGGCCAAAGCCGAAGGATCGTCGTGGCTGCGGCCGGTTGCAACGATGCGTAGATCGATGGCACGATCAAGCGCGCCAAGACCGCGCGCAATCGTCACCACATAGTCGTCGAGCAGTACGAACGGCGACCCCGCGGGCAGCGGATCGGCGACGGCATACTCGCTGCCCGCCTGCCCCCGCAGCAACCGCGACAGCTTGTAGGTCTTGTCTCCGGCCAGTTCAGCATTGGCGAACTGCAGGATTTCCCATGTCCCCGCTGTATTGAGCACCGCGGCGGCATTCGCGCCATCGAGCACCCGCGCCTCAGTGACTGACGCCAGCGCGCCGCCGTAAAGCGCCACATGCACCTCGCCGCCGCGATCCCAGCAACTTGTTGGGCCAGCCGGAAGCGCATCGAGCGTTTCGCCGATCACCGATGGCACGAACGCTGTCGCCGCCTTCTCGAAGCTCAAACCGTCGGTCGAACGCCACACCGTCACCGAACCCGGCCAGGGATCGGCGAAGATCGCCAGCCGCGTCAGCACCGGCGGCTCGGATGAATCGATGCTCGGCAGATCGAGCACCAGCGCCTGCACCGGCCCCAGCGCCGGCGGAATGACGGGTGGCTTCACGCGCGGCACAAACAGCGGCACCGAGAACACCTCGGGATCGATACTCCGCGCCTTGATCTGCCGCGAAGTCGTGTCCACGAGCTCGGAAATCTCGAACAGCCGCCGCCGCGCATTGATCGTCACGCCGACCACATCGCCCGGCGTCAGCGGCAATGCCTTCATCCCGAGTGAAAACGCAATACTCTCGCGCCCCGCCCATAGATCCTGCAGCCAGATATCGGCACGGCGGATCGCGGCAGCATCGTCTGTGATGACAGCAAAATCCGATTGCAGGGTGCGATTCGAACCGCCGACCAGCCGCCGTGACGTCACGGCGGAACGCCGATAGTCGGCAGCGCCGTCCGTGAATCCAAACGAGACTTCGCGCGGCAATTCGGTTTCCTGGCCGCGCGTCAGCCGCGCCAGCGCACCCTTCTGCGAATCGACCAGTTCGTCCTCCGCAATTTCCGCGACCGGCGGCGCGCCGCGCTGAACGAACGTCAGCTCTCCGCCCGCCACCGTCGCATCGAACGCATAAGCCATCGCCAGCGGATCGATCATCGCACGCGGCGACATCGGACGATCCACCACATAGCCGTCGCAGCTTTCGCGCAGGTTGTCCGTGCGCGCATCGGCCACCTCCGCATCCGTGAGGATCGTACCGACCAGCGCATCGAGCGGCGCGGCGCCAAGCCGTCCGGTCAGCCAGTGCCCGGTCTGCCAGTTCGGCCCGTCGCTCCAGACATCCGCTGCGGCGGGAAACACCGGATAGGGCCGCGCATCCCAGGTCCATAGATGAAGCCCGGAGACATCAAGCATGCGACCGCCATAGACCGGCGACACGGGATTCAGTTCATCCGCACCGAACGCCGGATCGAACGCGCTGATGACGGCCTCCAAGTAGCGGCGCTGGATCAGGTCATCGCGCTGGCCGTTCGAGAAATAGGGAATGGTGCCCTCGATCGATCTGGCATCGGGAAACGCACTGGGCTGGTTCGCGCCTTTATCCACGGCCGGGCAACCAACTTCAGTGAGCCAGATCGGCTTGCTGCGCGGCGTCCATGCCGTCGCGCTGCCGAGCTCGGCACCTCCGACGCGTTCGATGTGCGGGTTGGCCCACCAGTTCCACAGATCCTTTGGCCGATAGATCCACGGCTTGCCAAGACCGTCGGTGATCGGCGCGCGTGTCTGCGCGGCGCGCGCAGCATCGTCGGCGTAATACCAGTCATAGGCTTCGCCTCCGTTCAGGTTCGCTGCGAGATAGGCGCGGTTATGGATCGACGACGTGAGCGACGCATCGAGCTGTCCTGCATCGTCGCGCCAGTCCGACAAAGGCGCATAGTAATCGATGCCGACGGCGTCGATGGCCGATGACGCCCACAGCGGATCGAGCGGAAAGCGCACCTCGCTGCCGATCACGTGAGAGCCGTATTCGGTCCAGTCCGCGCCATAGGTCACGACAGTGCCTGCGCCGACGACAGCCTTTACATCCGAAGCCAACGTGGTCAGCGCCTGTACCGCCGGATACACGCCGGATGCCGAACGAACGCGTGTCAGCGCCTTCAGTTCCGAGCCGATCAGGAAGGCATCGACACCGCCGGACGAGACCGCGAGGCTGGCGTAGTGCAAGATCATGCGGCGATAATTCCAGCCGCCGCCGCCGGAAAAGAAACTCGCGATCTGCGTCCCCGCTGCACTTGTACCGTCCGGCGATCCGCTCACGCCCGGCGCGGGACTGCATGTGATGCGCCCGCGCCAGGGATAGACCGGTTGTGAGGACGCTCCGGTCCATGGATCGGTCAGTGTGTTGCCGGCCGGTATGTCCATCATCAAAAACGGATAGAGCGTAATCTTCAGGCCGCGCGCCTTCAGTTCTGCAATCAGGTTGCGCAGGCTGTCGTCGGACGGCGTGCCGCCATAAGCCGGACGCCCCTCTACCGTCGAGACAACTGTCGCGCTTGCCCGGCCCAATCCCGCAACCGACCACGTCCTGCCCGAGGTCACCTTGATGGCGCTGTCGACGCACGGGCGCACGGTGCAATTGCCTGCACGCAGATCATTGCCGAACCACGCGACAACGATAGCGACGCGTTCGAGATTGGGGCACGTCGACTGAAGATCGTCGAGCGAGGCAACGACGTTCGACGCCGCATTGGTGACGTGACGGTTTTCCGGCGCGGATTGTCCGGGACCGAGCACGCGCACCACGGCAGATGTCTCATAGCCAAACTCGGTCGCACCGGGGATCAGCGTCACCGCACGCGTCATCTGCTCGAGCTTGCCGATCGGCCGTATGATCTCGAACGACAGTTGCGGAATCCTGTTGCCGAAATCCGCCAGCGGCAACCGCTCGAACACGACGTAAGCGAGACCGCGATAGGCCGGCGCATTGCCCGCGCCCTCCTTCGCGATGATCAGGTCGTCTGCCGCCTGATCCTCGCCGCCGCGATGAACGCGCACATTGAGGTTCGATATATCGAGCGGTTTGCCGTCGGCCCAGATGCGGCCGACATGGCCGATCTCGCCTTCGCACAACCCGATCGCGAAGTTTGCATAGTAAGAGTATGTGGTCGTCGTGGTGGTGACGGTGCCACCGCCACCGCCGCCTCC
>Ga0233441_1003109_pt1 | contig 11490 bp, 11 predicted proteins | sample SI_123_September_4_FD_182781 | JGI IMG/M metagenome (GOLD analysis project Ga0233441, IMG submission 182781) | Seawater microbial communities from Saanich Inlet, British Columbia, Canada - SI_123_September2016_135_MG | ecosystem: Environmental > Aquatic > Marine > Inlet | place: Canada: British... | reverse complement strand
CGTAGTAGCCCATCACCTCGCTCTGTTTGGCTGCCGTGACCTCACCACCCCAGTTGTGTAACTCACTCTGACCTGTAAACATATTGAGCTTCTGGACAATTTTATCCAACTCTTCCCATGCGCCAGACTCTGCTGCGGTGACCATAGTCTCTAGCTCTAATAACATTTTTTCGATATCCATTTTACTGCTCATCTCAATACTCTCCTTCAGTTTTGCGACATGACATAATAGAGATAAAGCAAAAGATGTGCCAAAAAATAAAATGCTATTTTTTACCCTTTCCCATCAAACAGCAACCCTTTCATATCTAACTCCCCCCTTCCCTGCTGCATCCGATACTGCATAGACGCCATATACTGCTTAATTCTTGCAGACATCTGCAATACCTCTTTATTAGGGATTTGACGGATTACTTCACCACTACTTTTATCCATAACCGTCACCACATTTCGACCCGAAGCAGAATCCACACTTAACTGCAGAGAGCTCTGCATCACACTAATATGAGCGTTAATATCTCCAACTTCTTTAATAATATCAACTGCCTCAGAAGATTTTTTAGAGCGATCAGAGACCACATCTTTCAGCGATGGCTGTCGAACCTCTGCAACACTTGATGAAGACTTCATCTTATCAAACTGCTCTTTTATATCAACATCTATTTTTGGTGCTGGCTGCTGAACCGCTGCAACATCATTATTAATATCCATTTTCCTCACCTTTTACCCATAAAAACTATAAATTAAGCCTTAACAACTATAGTATCGGCAGAAACAAACGCATCTTTAATAAAAATTTACACAAAATTCACTAACACCGAACATCAGCTCAATTGCAATAATCCCGCCAACTCACGCACCACTCCTCTCCCCCCCATAGCATTCAACTGATAGAGTGCTATATTTTTTATCTCAACATACGCATCCGATGGACAGATAGGGAAGCCAACTAACAACATCGCCTCTAAATCATTCACATCATTACCAACATACAGAACACGATCTAAAGAAATATGATTACCCAGACAATAATCACACAACACCTTCTGCTTATCACTCACCCCATACATTACTGGAATACCAATTTTTTTAGCCCTCATCTCTACCACAGCATTTGTCTCGGTACTAATAATCATCTGGTCTATACCCAATGAAGATATCATTTCAACACCAAGTCCATCTGCACGAGAACAGACAACAGACTCCTTTCCATCTTCAGAAACTAAAACCAGGTTGTCAGTCATTACGCCATCAAAATCGTAAACAATTAGATCAATATTGTTTTTTGTTATCTGTATCATTTTTCTGTCTCCAAACCTTAAAAAGAGAGTATCACCAAGCTGTTCTTCCACCATCTATTGGGACAATAGCACCATTCAGATAACTCGAAGCATCACTCAACATCCACAGTAGCGCTCCCTGATACTCATTAGGCTCGGCGAGTCTTTTCATTGGTATTCTTGATGAAACTTCCACAAGAAAAGCTTTAGGTTGCCCGTTCTCGACGCCCCCCGGACACATAGCATTGCAGCGCACATTTTTATCTGCCCAATAGCTTGCTAAATATCGTGTTAGACCAATCATCCCTGTTTTTACTACCGAATATGTCACAGGCTTGACTGGTTGCTGTTCTTCAGGCAATCCAACTTGCGTATAGAGTTGTTGATCTGGCGCCATTAAACCCAAGTCAGATGAGATGTTCACAATTGATCCGCCCTCTTTATTCTTTGATATTTCATAACCATAATGTTTGGCACAAAGAAAGGCTCCCGTCAGACCAACAGCAACATCCTGGTTCCAAATATCAATAGAGAAGTTTTCCAGCCTTGAGAAATTCTTCTCAGAACTATCCTCTACCTTTGGATTATTGGCCGCATTATTAACCAGACCATCGATCCGCCCGTACCTCTCTAGCAGTTGCTGAACATTCTCTTCTATTCTAGCCTCATCAGTAATATCCACTTGATATCCCGATGCATTTACGCCAAACTCTCTATTCAGGTCATTTGCCAGCGATCTGACCGCCTCCTCTGAAAGATCCAACAAAACCGGATACCCCCCATATGCCGCAACCACTTCTGCATGTTTTCTACCTAGCAACCCTGCTGCACCTGTAATGACAATAACCTTGCCATCCAATCTAAATAACTTTTCTAACACTTACATCGCTCCTACAGTTTGTCCGCCATCAATCACCAAAGTAGCACCCGTAATAAAACTCGCCTTATCTGAACATAAAAATACGACTGAACCTGCGACCTCTTGTGGTGTTGCGAAACGATTCATCGGTACGGTTGATTTGATAATTTCATCTACTCGTTTTTTATCTTGTTTGATTTTCTCATCCCATGATCCGCCCTCAAAATATACATTGCCTGGTGCAATCACATTCACTCTCACATCTGGCGCTAATTTTCTTGCCATATTTTTAGCCAGCGCAATAATGGCTGTTTTGGCGGTTGAATAATCAGTTGGCGCACCAAAGGCTTCTATTCCTGCAATAGACGAAACAAACAATAAACAACCTTTTGATTCCTCTAACATTGGTAAAAAAGTTCTAGCCGTTTGTAAGGCAGATTCAAAATTACTGCTCCATGTTTTTTGCCACTGTTCATCGTCAGGCAAGGCATCTGACACGCTCCGCCCATCACCTACATTAACCACGACGATATCTAAACTACCCCACTTATCCTTAACTCTGTTTTTTAAACTATTAAGTGACTCGATATTGGTGCAGTCGCACTTACAAGCAAAGGAATTTTCCAAACCGTAAATATCTTGTAGTTTTTTCTCATTTTCAAATAATCCCTTAGAACCTCGAGATACTAAACAGGTTTTTGCATCTTCTTGCAAAAAACTTTCAGCAACAGCCAAACCTATGCCTCTTGATGCACCTGTAATTAAAACTTTTTTGTTGTTAAGGTTTAAATTCATATTACTTTGTCATTTCAATACATACTAAATCAGCTAATCCTGATGATTCGACAAATTCAATCCAATTTTGATCAACACCATTACTTAGGAAATCTAGTTTTCCATTGCCTGTTGGCTTATTATCACGTAACCACAGCATCACATTAGACATGTCAAAATTATGTCTGAAAGATATTTTTATATTTGAGAAACTTGCCTGTTCCACCATTTGTTTTAATGTCTTTTCTTCAAAATACCATAAGTGTGCCGTGCGATAGAAAAACTCATCAAAGGAATTAATGTTTAATTCCATTAAGACATCATGAAGGTTGTCTGTTTCCAAATACATTTTTCCACCCTTTTTTAATAAACTGTAAGCATCTTTTAGGTACTGTTGTGGATTTTCAACATGTTCTAATACGCCAAACGAAACAATACTGTCTACTTTGTCTTTATATTTTGATTGAGCTGTTTCCATATTAGAAAATATTTCATGCCCTCTGCCTATTAAAGATTCGTGATAACCAGAGAAAGGCTCAATCCCTAATGTTTCTCCACTCAAGCCACTCACTAAATCAAGAAATGCGCCACCGCCACAACCATAATCTAAGACTATCTTATCTCTAAAAAAATCAGCACCGATTTTATCTAACCTTGGCGGCTGTTCGTTGTCGTGCATTTCTATATAATCACTTGGACTTGATGTCTCATTATAAGCATTACGGTATTCATCAGACTGGTAATATTCCATTGTTAAAGGATTGTCTAATAATCTAACCAAACCACAGCCATTACATTTAACAACCTTATGTTTGATTGTTGTTTTTATACCCACGACTCCATCTCGAATAACATCATCATAAATAACTTCATAATCTTGAGTATTACATAAATCACAACTTGTCATAAAATCTCCACAATTTCCATTAAATTACCTTCATTATCATGACAATATGCCACCTTGACTTTTTTATCATTTGTTAGCGCGGGAGGATTGACTATACTTCCACCTATTTTCTCAATTTTTTTACAAACAGTATCAATATCCTCAACACTAAACGCCATATGTGAGCATCCTAATTGGTTTGATTTCTGTTTTTCTATCTCTTTCCGCTCTGGGTGAGAGTGGTATTGCAATAGCTCTAATAGGTATCCATCAGGCGCTTTTAATTTTACCCATTCTAATTTGGTATTTTGCAAACCAACCACGGCATCAATAAATTCACCCTCTTCTGTGGCTCGATCATCCTCAACAAAACCTAATGCACAATAAAATTCTACAGATTTTTCTAAATCTCTAACAACAATCCCTGTATGCCTAACTGCTTTTATCATGTCGATTCTTTAATGCACTGCTCTATAACCTTTAAACCCTCAAGCATTGCATCTTCCGTAATACTTAATGGTGGCGCTAATTTAATAGACTCTCTTCCTGTATGAACTACCAACAACCCTTTTTGAAAAGCTTTTTTACTAATTTTGTCACATAAAGCACTCAATGGAATGCCATTTTCATCTATAAAAATAAGTGCAGCCAATAACCCTTTGCCAAAAATATATTTTAAATGATTGGGATACTTATCTTTAATTTCATTTAATTTTTGATGAAAAACTTTACCTAGATTTTTTGAGTTATCGATCAAGCCATCTTCCAGCATTGCTATTAGATTTTGATGGCCTGCCACACAAACCAAAGGGTTCGCAGAATGCGTAGAACTCATAGAGCCAATATCAGGCAAGTCCATTACTTCTTTCGAGCCTAATACGATTGCTAATGGCAACCCTGAGCTGGCACCTTTGCCACAACACAAAATATCAGGCTCAACCTCATAATGTTCATAGCCAAACAGCTTTCCTGTGCGGCCAAAACCTGCTTGCATTTCATCAAAAGTTACTAGCATATTATGTTTTTTAGCAAACTCTACTAAAGCTTGAACAAAGCCTTTAGGATAAAAAACCGCGCCCCACCCTTGAAAAGTTTCCAACATGAAGCCACATAAATCCTTATCTACATCCAGACCCTTGTCTTTTAGTAATTTCTCGATTTCAATATTGAAAAATTCTTTTGGGTTGTCAACTTCCCAAGGATAAGGGAAATTTATATGATGAATATCAGGATCTTGATAGCACCATTCTTTTGCTTGCTCATTACCTGTCATCATTTGAGCGCCCATAGTACGCCCATGAAATGCACCATTAAAACAGACAATACCACATCTTCTTTTTCCTTGCTTTTGACCATTAAGACGCATAAGTTTTAATGCAGCTTCTGTGGCTTCTGTACCTGCTGAAAGCAGAAATGCTTTTTCAAACTGCTTGGGCGTATTTTTAATTAAATATTCTAAATAATCAATTCGTTCGCTTGAAGCATAGGTATAAGTATGTAATAACGGCTTGTCCAAAACCCTTTTCAAGGCTTTTACTATACGCTTATTACCGTGCCCTGCGTTTGCTACAAAGATAGTACTGGTGAAATCTATCCAAACATTACCCCATTGGTCATAGATTTGAAAATCATCCGCTCTATCCCAAACCATTGGTAATTGCCCATGCATTGCTTGCGCTTCTATTTCATACATTTTTTCAAGCATAGGTATACTTTCAGGTACAGGAATTTCTGTCTTGATTGTGCGATATTTTGTTTGTATTTTTTCAACCTTAATTGGATGATGTGAAAATCCATTTCCTGCCATTTTATTAACCTCTAACTTGATTCAAATAATTCAATAGTTCTGAACCGTTTTTATCTAATTGATACTGAATATACTCAAATTCTTCTACTGAATCCACCTCTGTACAGACAGGTGATTCAAAGCCAATAATCCTATCACCATGAATTTCTTTGTTATTCATAACAAATGAAGATTTAACAACATCAACAAACCCGTCAGGAATATAAACCTGCTCAAAGGCTTCTTTTGGTAAGTTGTAATCTTCACCATCTACCAAGCCTCTAAAATAGTAATTACTCTTTACAAACCACTTTAAAGGAGATTCTGGCGCCTTGTGTCCAGAGCGTAGAGAAGTTGCGTTATTATCTTGCACAATCTCATTGATAGCATTATCAATAATTTCTATACTTCTTAGTGGTGTAGTTGGGCGTAAATGCACCCAATATTCTGGCACACTACTCTCATTTTCTTTAAACCAATTCATTGCATGAATCAAAAAGTCCCTATCTATTGCCGTATCTATTGAAATCTTGTCAGGGCGAATAAATGGTACTTCCGCACCATATTGTTTAGCTATCTCTGTATACTTCTGAGAGTCAGTAGAGACAATCACTCTATCAATTTTTTTAGACAGTTTCGCTGCTGCAATACTATAAGCGATTAAAGGATGACCAGATAAATACTTAATATTTTTATCTACTAAAGATTTGGAACCTGCTCTTGCAGGAATAATGGCAATAATATCAGACATTTAAATATTTCTTAATCCAGTCTAATTGTTTTTTAAATATCTCCACACCCTCATCATCGCGATATGCCTGCATAATGAAAGGACCCTGATAATTAAACTCTTTTAACTTATTGAAAAACTTTGTAAAATCAGCATTACCTTCTCCCAATGTCACTGGGCCACCACCTGATACTCTATCCTTAATATGAATATCTGTAATCCTATCCCCATAAACCTCTAACTCTTCATCTGAATCAAAACCTAAAGCGGCACTATTACCAATATCATAATTAACTGTGATATTTTTAGAGTTCAACCTGTCTAATAATTGAATAAAAGACTTTGGCGGCAAGTCAGTTTCCAAAGATAGGTTAATATTTTGCTTTTCAATTTTTGGGATGATTTTTGTTATCTGCTCAATAAATCTATCAACCGCTTCTTTAGTTTCTAAGCTGGATTGATCAATACAGGGAATGATCACATCAGTAATTCCCAATTTCGCACTATTCTCTAGAAGCTTGAGCATTACTTTCTGACTTTGATCAGCAACCGCACTATCTACAGAGTGCAATGGTGCTTCCATAAAGTAATCAGCGCACACTGTATAGACAGCAACCCCTGTTTTATCAATAATGGCCTGTAGCTCATCGATACCACTATCTTTTAATAGAGGATTTTGTTCCACATCGTTATAATCAAGAATGAACTCTATGCAATCCAGCCCCAGATTTTTTGCTACGCTGAATTCATTCTGCCAATATCCAATCGGATGTGCCTGGTATCTTCCTTGGTATTTTGGAAGGAGACGCCCTTCCATTACGCCGATTTTATTTTTCATAACCATATTTTACTCAGACTCTTTAGTTGCTAGCTTCCCAATCCAAATGTTCACGCAATTTTTGTGCAATAGGCGTCTCAGCATCAATAATCCGTTTCTCACCATCCCCCATTGCCTGTTCAATTTTTCTTACTCCACCAACCAGTTGTCTTAGACCTGATGGTTCGACTGATGCAGACTGATCAGAGCCATACATTGCTCTATCAAGAGTAATATGACGCTCAAGTGAAGTGATATCTAGCGCTGCAGCAGCATAAGAGACAGCTAAACCGACTTCATGCCCACTATAACCAATATTACAATTAAATTTTTTCTTTAATGTTTTAATCATATTTAGGTTAGCGTCTTCATCTTTCATTGGATAAGTTGAGACTGTATGCATTAATTCAAATGAGCAGTCTGCCTTTCTGAAAATATTGACTGCTTTTTGGATATCTTCATATTGTGTCATACCTGTCGAAATAAAGGTATGTTTACCTTCTTCAGCTATCATCTTCAGCAGATCTTCATGCACGATCATTGCTGAAGCAACTTTATTATATTGACAATCAAACTTTCTTAAGAATTGTTGACTGTTTGTATCCCATGCTGAGGCAAACCAGTCGACTCTCTTTTCTTTACAGTATTGGTCGATTGCACAGTATTGCTTTTCTTCAAATTCCAGCCCCCTTTTTTGCTCACGCTGCGTTGTTCCCCATGGGCTCACGCGATATGAACTCAGGAAATCTTGTGTATACACCTGATCAAGATCTCTTTTTTGAAACTTAACCGCATCACAGCCAGCGTCTACTGCAACATCGATCAACTCTTTACAGATAGAAATATCACCATTATGATTAATCCCTATTTCAGCAATTATAAATATAGACATCCTTTACTCCTTAAATAAACTAAAATTATTATATCGCAGGTACACCTAAAAAGCTATTCAACAGCCGGTCCTCAAATATATTTTCAGAAGAAGAATTAAAATTATCTTCGATATAAAGAAGAGCATCCTGACTTACTGCGTCATATTTAATAGAGTATAGATATGCCTTAACTTTACTTAACTCCTCTACAGATAATCCTTCAATGAAGAGTAGTGGTTTATACTTTTTAACTATTACATCCAATTTATCCAAAACATTAACATTAAATAGCGAGGCATCCACTCTAATGAAATCACACTGTGTAATATTTTCTAAACTATCACCCCAACTTTCCTCTATCAATAGAGTTACATTTTTAATATTATTCTGCAATAAATTTATATAGAGAAGGTTTTGACTCAACTCTTCAAGTTCAACCGCAACAACATTGCCTGCTCCTACTAATTTAGAAAAAACTACTGTATTTGCCCCTATACCTGCACCTATATCTATTACAGTAGCACCAGATTGAATCAGCTGCTCATATACTCCTGGATTACAGCCAGCGTACTCTCCATATTTCTTCAGAGAAGAATATAAAATATCATATGAAGATGGACAAATAAATTTTCCATACCGAGTAATAATATTCTCTCTAGAGACAAGCACCCTATTCAACAAAAAATTACTCTCATGGTCATCTGGATATTGCGTTAAAACCTTACGAAGATATTTTTCTGCCATAATAAATCGGCCTGTACGGATATATTCTTCTACCCATGATAACCACAATGTTTTTAGAGGAACTTCTGCATGTAGTATCATCTCTAAAAAATTAGCTGTTGGTTCAACCAAGCATGCCACATTACGCCACACACCCTCTTCTCTATACACCAAGTTTCTTATGTTAGGATGAAACTGATGATACTCTTTACCCATCCCCCACCACTCACCACCATAATACAGTTGCAAAACAGGCACACCCACAGCATCTGCAATCATATCTACTGCTGTAGAAGGGGAGAGAACGAGATCTAAAACAGAGATCAAAGCCGCTGTCTCATCTAAATCATCAAACATATCCACCTCTTTAAACTGATGAATCTTAACTCCAAACTTAGAAGCAACTAATTTTATCTCATCATCCCCCCCATTATATTGCAAATCAATCCAATCTACTCCTTTAATCTTAAGAACGGAGATCCAATCAGCTAATTTTAAATTATCTTTAGCTGCAGCTCCTTTCTGATTAGAGCTTGTCCAGCAAATCCCTATCTTCAACCCAGCCCCTAATAGAGAAACTTTACTTTTCCAATATTTTTCTCTATTATCATCCACTTTAAGGTACTTAATACACTCAGGAAAAAGATCAATATTTTTCCTGAAAATGGAAGGAAGTGATCCCAGCGCGACTTGATAATCTATTTTTCTCTTTGATTCAATCCATGATACATCTTTTTTACCTCTCACTATCATTGAAGTAGTCTCACCCCCCATTAGTTTTTCATTCAGAGATATCACCGTTGCTTCAGGAAAAGAGCGCTCAAACAACTTTTCCAACTTATATTGAACCAAAATAGTACAGTGTCTAGCTTTTTGAACCACCTCTGCCACACATGATGCGAAAGTAACGGTGTCTCCAATACCTTGTTCATGATACAAAAGAATATGACTTTCTGAAATATCATCCTCTCCCCACCACGCCTTCCACTTAAAACCTGAATGCCCTCCAATATCTTCTGTTCTTCTATATTCATAATAGGGCCATCCAAGATCCAACCTGCCTAAAGTTAAATAATTATACGCCAAGTTTTTTTTTGCCGTAACACACTCTTTTGATTCAGAACAAAATTGCAACGCTCTATTATATGCCTCAATCGATTCCAATATTTTCCATTGATCGTGCAAAACCGCCCCCAAATCGTTATAACTATCATAAGATTCTCCAAACAACTTTAGGCATGTTCTCAATATCAACTCTGACTGAGGAAACATATCTTGAATAGAATAGATATAAGCAAGACGCAAATAAGCAACCTCATACTTATCATTTAATTCTAATGATTTTTTGAAATAAAACTCAGCATTACTGTAATCTTCCTCCTCGAGATATATAAACCCAAGATTATAATAGATCTGTGAATTATCTTCAATTTTCAGCGCCTGTAAAAAATAATCTTTCGCATTTTCTTTATCCCCTTGCTTATATAAGCTACCTGCATACCCATTCAACGCCGAAACATTAAGCGAATTAATAGACAAAACTTTATTATAAATTACTGTCGCCTTTTGATATTCACCTACTCCAATCCATGCCGCACCTAAGCTTACAGATAAAGCCTCATCATTCGGCAATATTTTCAAAGCCTCCTCTAAAAAATGGATCGCGTTCTCATACTCTCCTTTCTGCTCTAATAAAACACCCAACATTGCAGCAGCATCTACTCTATAACGCCCTTGCGCCTCATTAAATACTTTTCTTAATATTTTTTCAGCACTAAAAAGATCATTTTGCTCAATCAAATTATCAGCTTTTAAAAGTTTTCGTTTAAACTTATTCATTAGACTCAACTCACTGTATTGTATAAATTATTACTCACGCATAAATAACATAAAAAAGGCTCCTATAATTGGAGCCTTTTTTATCTATCTTCCTACTTTTACAAAGTAGATTTACTATAACATACTACCTCAATAGTGACAGAACATTTTGTGGTAATTGGTTAGCCTGTGCTAACATTGCCATACCTGCCTGTTGAAGAATTTGTGAACGTGCCAGATTCGTTGTCTCTTCTGCAAAATCTGCATCTTCCACTCGACTCTTCGCTGCTGTTAGGTTCTGTGATGTATTTTGCATATTGGAAACTGTTGAATCTAATCGATTCTGATAAGCACCCAACTTAGCTCGTTCTGCATTCACATAACCCAAAGCGCCATCTGCTGCCTTAATCATTTCAGTTGCCTTTGCTTGAGTAGCAACAGAACCAGAACCCACAGATGAGAGAGTACTGGAATTACTTGCCGCTGTCATTAAAGTAGTCTGATCTGATGCAACCGTATAACTTGAGTTACTAGAAAAATCCAAATAACCTCCAACACGACTACTATCTGCAGCTGTTGATACTAATGTTTGGTCTGCAGTTGCTGTACCACCTGACAATACTCCATTAAACTTTGCTGTCGCTCCATCAGTTCCTGCAGAGTTTTTAAAGTCAGTAATCGCAATATCATCACCCGACTTACTAGTCATTGTCAAACTTTTCTTATCAGTAGATAAAACAGCAGAAATACCGGTAGATCCCGAGTGTGTATTAATGGCCGATACCAAGGAGCTTAAATCATCCTTATTATCAACAACGGCACTAACTGAAACATCCGTGGTATTATTCCCCTTCAAACCAAAAGAGATCGTTCCAGAAGCACTTAAAGTATGTAATGTGGCTTTTGTTGTCGCTGTAACTTGAACGCCTGTATCTGCTGTTTTAT
>Ga0233441_1003107_pt1 | contig 11493 bp, 14 predicted proteins | sample SI_123_September_4_FD_182781 | JGI IMG/M metagenome (GOLD analysis project Ga0233441, IMG submission 182781) | Seawater microbial communities from Saanich Inlet, British Columbia, Canada - SI_123_September2016_135_MG | ecosystem: Environmental > Aquatic > Marine > Inlet | place: Canada: British... | reverse complement strand
AACCATGATGTCAACATCACTAATGCTTCTATCATGATAGAAGATGAAATTGATTTTATTGAAGCACATTTAAACAGTGAAGATGATATTAAAAGCCTTGCTAAAGAGCTTATGAACATCTATATGGTAGCATAAATGACGGTTTCAGTAGAGAGCTATTTAACGCATAATTATCCTATGTTTCACAAGTTTCCACTTCTTATTAAAAACAGTTTAATTACTTTTTTTGAAAACTATTTTCATGAAGATGAAATTAATGATTTTTTAGAAGCTAATGAGCACAAAGACGCGCACGGATTTATTGAAGCAATACTAGACTATTTTGATATTGATATTGGCATTAATAAAAATGAGTTGCTTCGTATTCCTTCTTATGGAAAAGTTGTTATTATTGCCAATCATCCTCTTGGGGCACTCGATGCATTAGCACTATTACATGTATTAAGTGATGTACGTAAAGATATTAAAATTGTTGCCTCAAAATTTTTATCAGAGTTTGAGAACATGCAAGATTATCTTATTCCTATTGATAATGTTCAAGGTAAAATGGATAAAAGCTCAGTAAATTCTATTTATAGTGCGTTACAAAAAGAACAAGCCGTAATTATTTTTCCTTCAGGTGAAGTGAGTCGTGCACGACTTGATGGTGTTAAAGATACAAAATGGCGAAAAGGCTTTTTAAAAATTGCTCTTAAAATGGAAGCACCCATTTTACCTATTTTTATTGATGCTAAAAATTCTGCCATGTTCTACATGGTTCCTATGTTAAACAAGTCATTAGCGACGGCGACTATTCCTCATGAGATGTTCAAATATCATGATAAAAAGATAGCTTTTAGAATAGGTAAAAGTATCCCATTTGAGAGCTATAATTTGCCTTCTGTAACGCTAGCTGATCGTGTCAAAATGTTTCGAAAACATTTTTATAGAGTCTCTAAAAAACATAGTGGTGTTTTTAAAACCTTTAATTCTATTGCCTTGCCTGAAAGTCGTCAGGACTTGAAACAAGAACTGTATAACTCTCAGGCTTTAGGTGAAACTAATGATGGGAAAAAAATTCTTCTGTATTCATGTAAAGAAGAAAATATTGTTTTAAAAGAGATTGGTCGTTTACGAGAAATTAGTTTTAGACAAGTAAAAGAAGGTACTGGACGTAAACGAGATTTGGACGAATACGATTATTACTACGACCACATTATATTATGGGATGATAAAGATCTTGAAATAGTAGGCTCCTACCGTATTGCTAAAGCCAAAGAGATTCTTGACATTCTAGATGTTGAGGGTCTGTATACCTCAACACTTTTTAAATATAATGATAATTTCACACCCTACTTTGAGCATGGAATTGAACTTGGACGTAGCTTTGTCCAACCAAAATACTGGAATTCACGTGCATTAGACTATTTATGGCAAGGTATTGGCGCGTACCTTAAAGTACACCCTGAAGTACGCTATATGTTTGGTGGTGTTTCCATTTCACGTTCTTATAACAATGAAGCAACCGCGTTATTAGTCTATTTTTACACACACTACTTTAGAAGTCAGTATCCTTATGTTGAACATATTGATAAGTTTTTACTCAGTGACAAACAAAAAAACCCGTTTTAAAATTCTATTTACACATAATAACTTTAGTGAAGATATTATTACTTTAAAATATGAACTTCAAACCATGGGGTATGCCATACCAACACTTTACAAACAGTATAGTGACTTATGTGAAGAAGGTGGCGTAGAGTTTATGGATTTTGGTATTGATAGAGAGTTTGACAACTGCGTAGATGGCTTTATTATGGTTGATTTAGCAAAATTAAAACCACAAAAAAGAAAACGCTATATTAAGTAAATTTAAGATAAAATCTTTGGAATACGTTTTGCTTTACTAGAAGTAAAATAACTAAGGAGCAGTTATGGAAATATCACGTTCACACAATCTTCTTACCGAAGCACTCGACTATAGAGCAATGCGTCAAGATATGATATCGTCAAATATTTCTAATGCTGATACTCCTTTTTATCGTCCTCGAGATGTTCGATTTGAAGATATGTTAGCTAATAAATCTCAAGAGATTTTTAAAAAAGAACTTCCTCAACTTGAAATGGCAAAAACTTCAGGTTCTCATATGAAAGTACATAAAGATATCGACCCCTACAAAGCTACTACATTTTTTAGAGATGGTCACATGGCAAGAAATGATGGAAACAGTGTTGACATCGATGTTGAGACCACTGAAATGGCAAAAAACTCGAGTATGTTTAAAGCGCTTATTGCAGCTTACAAAAAAGATGTCATGATTATGAAAAGTGTTATAGAGGCCTCTGCAAAAACATAATTAAATAAACTTCTCTATTCCTATAAAACTGGAACATTTATTGCTTAGATAACATTATCTAAAAGAGAGGTGAATGTCATGAGTTTTTTAAGTAGTTTTGATATTAGTGGTTATGGTCTTTCTGCACAACGCGTTCGGGTAAATACTATCAGTTCCAACATTGCCAATGCTCAAACAACACGTACTGATGAAGGTGGTCCTTACCGCCGTAAAGAAGTACTTTTCAAAGCTATAGACTTTAATGATGTTTACAATAGTGCTATTAAAGATGGTACTAATTCTCTTGGTTTTTCCGATCCTCTTAAAGAGGGTGATTTTGGGAAAAAAGTAAATCCTGCTATAATGAGTGTAGTAGTAGATAAAATCGTTCGTGATGATTCTGACTTTCAAAAGAAATTCGATCCTTCACATCCTGATGCTGATGCAAGTGGTTATGTAGCCTATCCTAACATTAATCCTGTTATTGAAATGGCAGACCTCGTAGAAGCAACACGTTCTTATCAAGCAAATGTCGCAGCATTTGAAAGTTCAAAACAGATGGCGACCAGTGCTATCTCAATATTACAAGCCTAATATTTTATAAAAATATTTTTTGGCCGATATAGTAATAGATAATTAAACAACAAAATATTAAAAAACAAGGAGTCCAGCATGAATAACTTAAATAACATCTCATCACTATCTACTGCTGATCTTCTGAATAAAAAAAGTGGTATTAACAATGCTGCTCAAGAATCATCATCTTCGTTTGCTGATACATTAAACAGTGCTCTAGGCAATGTAAATCAAGCTCAAGAAGTAAGTGAAAAAGCAATGAGTGACTTAGCAACTGGACAAGTAAAAGATCTTCATCAAGCTGCAATCTCTATTGATAAAGCAGAGATGAGTATGAAATTTATGCTAGAAGTTCGCAACAAAGCGCTTAGTGCATACAAAGAAATTACTCGAACACAGATGTAGTGCTATCTTAGCACTACTCTTTTAGACTGCAAATACTTTTTATACCATTAGATAGGCCTATTTTTGTCAAATCCCTCTTCTGAATCCAAACAACCATCCTCTAATATCGACACATCTCGAACCAAAAAAGTAACCCTACTTTTTGTTTTTCTCGTTTTTGGATTTTTACTGTTTTTAGCCGTAATGCTTTTTAATGCCATCAAGCCTAGAAATATACCTTCAAAATTTACCTCAAATAGTGAAAGAGCTAGCCGTGGTGACATTATTAGTTACGATGGTTTTCATGTTGCTTCTACCAAAAAGCTCTATAAAGCGGTTGTAAATACTAAAAATATTGATCCTCAAAAAAAAGAACTTTTTATACAACTTTTTTCTATTTATAGCGGTATGAGCCCTAAACAAATTGAGACAAAACTCAATAAGAGAAGAGGAAGTGTTGTATTAAGTTATGCCATTGCGCCTAAAGAGGCACAATATCTCAAAAGCCTTGCCTACGAACTGCTACGTTTACACGTTTTTGTTGAATATGTAACTAAAGGTGGTCGTCATATTTTACAAGGTCTAAGTATTTTAGAAAGTGGCGAAAAACGTGTTTACGCTTATGATAAACTCCTAACTCCTGTTATTGGCTATCCTCGTAAAACTGAAGATAATGGGTATACACGTGTTCGTGGCATTAAGGGCATAGAAAAATATTACGACGATGAGTTATCACCACAACAAGACTCAAAATCTTTTGCCCCTCGTGATGTTAACAGTTATATGATTATGAATAAACAGTACTCAAAAAAGGAGGCTGTTAGTGGTATGGATGTAAAAATCACCATTCCTGTCACCTTGCAACTTCGTATTGAAAAAATATTATCTAAGTATAGAAAAGAGCTTAAGGCGAAAGAGATAATGTCTGTAATTATGGACTCTCGAACAGGTCGAATATACTCTATCGCGTCATCAAATCGTTTTTATCCTACTCATATTAAACGTAGTGAATACCCCTCATTAAATACAGGGGCAATTGAGTACAGTTATGAACCGGGTTCTGTTATTAAACCTATTGTATTTTCCCTGCTACTTAATGAAAAGCTTGTTAATCCCTATGACCTTGTCAATGTTCATAATGGACGGTATAAAATTGGTAGAAAAACTATAACAGATGAACATAAATATGACTGGCTTAGTGCTGAAAATGTTATTGTTCACTCATCCAATATTGGTATTGCTCAACTGGCACAAAAGCTAGGTCCGGTTGAGTACTATCAAGGTTTAATAGAATATGGTTTTGCTCAAAAAAGTGGACTTGATTTACCATATGAAAAAAGTGGTGTAATCCCTTCAATTAATCAATTAAGTGATAAAATTTATAAAGCTACGGCCTCTTATGGTTATGGAATGCGTATGAATTTAATGCAACTTGTAAAAGCATACAATGCCTTTAATAATAATGGTCGTACCGTTACTCCTTATCTCTTAGAGTATCTTATTGACCCAAGAGGCAATATAATCAAACCCGAACGTGAGGAGAGTGTCCAAGTTATTCGAGCTTCTACCGCACAAAGAATGAAAAAAATTCTCGTTAAAACAGTTATTGATGGAACGGGTAAAAAAACCATTACTCCGGGTATTGAAGTAGGTGGAAAAACAGGTACAGCACACATTGCTCATGCTAAAAAGAGAGGGTATGCTAATCGCTATAACACTTCATTTGTAGGCTTTGCTAATGATAAAAAACGACGTTATACTATGGGTGTTACTGTAGTTGAACCTACAACCAATCACTTTGCCTCATTAACTGCCGTACCTGTATTCAAAGAAATTATTGACTTAATGATTGATGAAGGATATTTAAAGCGTTAAATTAGCACTCTTAATGTATAATGTTTTCTAATATTTAATTATAAGAGAAACAAGAAAAATAAGGACTTTTATGCTTTTAAAATCTATTACATTAAGTTTAGCTGTTGCACTTTTTATGGGTTGTGGTAGCGATAGCTCTGGTGGTCCATCTGAAGCTGCTTTTGAAACACAAACTAAAACAACAAGTAGTTCAGCAGAAGAGGAGCAAGCAAAAGAAGATGAAAGTCTTCTAAACTCTCTTATCTCAACAGCAAATTTATCAACCTCGTTTAACGAATTTGCTTTTGATGCTTTAGCTTCAATTACCCCTCAATTAATTCAAACTATTTTTCCAGAAGCTTCTGAAAAATTTACTGCTGCATTGAATCTTCTCCCTGTTGATGCTCTGTTTGATAATGATTTTATTAAAGATTATCTTTTTAGTTTTTATGAAAAAATTACGTCAGGTCGTTCAGCACCATCTCTTGCAGGAGATGCTAATAATTTAACACAAGAAGATAGAAACTTTTTAAGTGGTTTAATTGAATCTATCAAAGATAAAATTAGAGAAATTATTAACAACGGTTTTAAAAATTTTGGTGATTCTGATGAGCCTACTGTAGAAAACCCTCAGGTTGCCAACCAAGTTCAAGCCGTTTGGAATGAAGTTATTTCAGACCCATTAACCACACTTCCTCAAGAAGAGATCTCATTTTTAAAACTCTATTCTAAATTTAAAGATATTATTTTAGCTGATGCAAAACGTACTATTGCAGAGCAGTCTGATATTCGTCATCCTTTTGAAAAACTCGCACATCCTAATGGTGTGTGTATGAAAGGTACATGGAAAATCAACACCGCGAATCCATATAGTGGTTACTTCAAAAATGAGAGTGAAGCACTGATTATTGCGCGTGCATCTTCTGCTATGAGTAACACAAAAAAAGGTGAAAACAGAGCCTTTGGTTTAGCCGGAAAAATTTTTCCTACAACAGATGCTCACGTTATTAATAACGAGCCAACAGCAAACTTCTTTGTTATTGATGATTTAGGCGGAACTAAAGCAGACTATTTCACTGATGTTGAACTTACTAATGAACCAAAAGTAAGTACAACAAGTGAAGTATTAAAATATATTTTATACGGTCTTAAAGTTGCTAGTGCATTTAATGAAGCTGATAAAAACCCAGGTATTCGTCAAGTATATGAAATTTCTCATCTTGGAGAGACTAACACAAGCACAATCATTACTCCTCAATGGATGAAATTAGAAGCTCAAGAAGGTCAAACCGCACTTAATGCTACTGACTTTAGAGATGAGTTTTCATTTGAAACACAAGAAGAGTTACGTTTTAACATTTCTGTTGCAAGTAGTGAAGTAGATGGTGTTAAACAGTGGCAAACTATTGGAGTAATTACATTTAATGAGTCTGTTGTCTCAACAAGTTGTGACCATAGACTTCATTTTCACCATCCTGTATGGCGTGATGATTTAGTTTACGAGTAGAAGTTTAGAACACTTATTTTAGAACAACAACCCAAACATAATAATACCCTTCACTATCGGTGAAGGTGTCCTTCACATAGCTCTCTTTTACAATATCTTCTGCTTTAGAAACAATAGTCTGCTTAAATTCAGATGTATAATTACCGCTAATACTACTTTTTACTGACTCAGTATTAGAACTAATTTCTACTTTTATAGTCTCTAAAAGTTCTGCTCGTGCTTGAAGTATCGCAACTCTTCGTAATGTTTTATCTTTAACAATTCCTATACCACCATAAAACTGACTGTTAGTAGGATTGTTCATCCACAAGGGTTGAGCAAAAAGATGCACCATAAAAAGTATACTTAAAATAAAAAACTTCATAATATTACCACCATTTTTTTAGTCTAATTATACTTATTGTAATCTTAATTTAAATACAATACTTTATCAATAATATTAAGGTTCACTATGATAGATAAATTACTGATAACTCTATTTTTAAGTAGTATGTTATTTTCGTTGCAAGCAAAAATAATTATTCAAGAAGCAAGCTATACAATGGGCGATGATGATTCTAAAGCTGATACTCGTAACAGAGCAATTTTAAAAGCCAAACGTGATGCTCTTGAACGTTCAGGTGTTTACATAAAATCTAACACAACATTCAAAAATGGAAATTTAGATGATACCATTCAAAGTTTTTCAGCTTCAATTATGAAAGTTACTCTTTTAGACTCAAAATTTGATTATCCAAACTACTGGGTAAAAATAAAAGCAGATATTAATGTTGAACTATTAAACAAAAAATTAAAATCTTATTCAACTTCAGAAGTTGATGACAGTACACTCATTGATGCAAAAAGATCTGAAATCGAAGCGTTAAATAAAAAACTCGATAAAATTTTACATCAAAAACATAAAAAGAATGAGCTGAAAAATTTACAACTGCAAAAGAAATCTTTAATTCAAAAAATCAATACATTAGCAGACAATAAAAGTATTAAACTTAGTACTATAAAAGATAAAAACTATGCCTATATTACTATTACCTCTAATAAAAAAGAGACGGAAATCTATATTGATAATATTTATGTTGGTATGGCTCCAATAAAACGATTTAAAATTCCTTCAAACAAAGAGATAGTAATTAAAGGGGTTAACGATAAACGATACTTCCCTAAAGATATTATTATCCGTAAAAAAGCAAAACGGCTTTCAATTCCTAAAGTAAATCTTAACTTTACAACAGGAAAATCAGAAATATTTTTAGTGGGCGAAAGTGGTGCAAAAGTTTATGTAAACAGCACTTTTTTAAGAGTTTTGTCCGAAGAGAACCGTGTTTTGGAAATCAATTCAGACAAAAAAGTTGAAATTGCTATTGTTCATTATGATGGATGTTATACAACTCAAGAAGATTTATGGGCAAATAATACCTATGAAATTTTTTACACCTTGTCTAAATCTATATGTTCCAAAATAGATACTACAATTAAACATCACGGAATTAGTTATGAAACAGTTATTTCCCCTTACACAGGAAAAATTTGGCTCGATAGAAACTTAGGCGCGTCACAAGTGTGTCAACGTTTTGATGATAAAGCCTGTTATGGAGACTTATATCAATGGGGACGAGAAACAGACAGTCATCAAAAACGCTCTAGTAGTCAATCAAATGAGCAAGCAAGAAGTCTTAGTAATAGTAAAAACAAGTTTATAACCACACAAAGCTCAAATAAATATGACTGGGCATACAATATAGACAGGAATGGAAATCAAAGAACAGTAAACTGGTCAAAAACAGATGGTAGTTCAATTTGTCCAAAATCGTTTAGAGTACCAAGCATCAAAGAACTACAAAAAGAAACTATAAATAACAATTTCAAAGACCGTAATGATGCCTTTAAAAACTTTTTAAAATTGCCATCTTCTGGTTACCGTGATAGCAGTAGTGGTTCTCTAAATGACGTAGGCACTAGCGGTGATGTTTGGTCGTCGTCTGTAAGTGATTCAGATTCTGGCTACTTGTTCTTCAATTCAGGCTATGCAGGCACTAGCAGCGTTTACCGAGCTTACGGGATGGCAGTGCGCTGTGTCAAGGATTGAAACTTAAAATTAACTGCTGGTGTAACCAGCAGAAAAGTTAAATTTTTGAAATATAAAACTTAATATTTACTTAATATATGGATTTTAAAATGGAAACTTTATTTACATTCGTTCAAAAAGAAGATGAAAACCTACTTCTCTTAAATATCTTTGAAGCCTATGAAGATGCTCGAAAAAATAAACGTGCGAAAATATCTCAAATTGAGTTTGAGTACTATTATGAAAGAAATCTAATTAAGCTACATAAAGAGATTATAAACAGAACCTATAAGCCTCTACCCTCTACAGCTTTTATAACAACTAAACCCGTTATTAGAGAAGTGTTTGCAGCTGATTTTCAAGACCGTGTTATTCATCATCTTATTTTTAATGAAATTGCACCCCTATTTGAAAAAGAATTTATTGAAGACAGTTATAGTTGTAGAAAAACCAAAGGCACACTTTATGGAGTGAATAGAGTTTTTGATTTTATTAACAGTAATTCTCAAAACTATACACACGACAGTTATATTTTAAAGCTTGATATTAAAAGTTACTTTTACTCCATTAACAAAGACATTTTATACAAAATAATAACAAAAACACTTTTAAAGTATAAATCTCACTTAACTGTAGATTTTGAAACTATTGACTACCTCATACATACAACAATATTTTCAGATGCAACAACAGATGTAAAACTTTATAAAGATACTAAAAACTGGAAAATACTTCCTAAAAACAAGTCACTATTTTATGCTAACAAAGGCTACGGTTTACCCATTGGAAACCTTACTTCTCAACTCTTTTCTAACATATATATGAATGAACTTGACAATTATATTACAAAAACATTACAGATTGAGTATTACGGAAGATACGTAGACGACTTTATATTAATCCACAATAGTAAAAAACATCTACTATCTTTAATCAAAAAGATAAAACTTTTTTTACATGAAAAACTAGAACTTACATTGCATCCTAAAAAAATTTATATTCAGCATTATTCAAAAGGAGTTAAATTTCTAGGCGCTTATATCAAACCCCATGTAAAATATATTGATAAAAGAACAAAAGGAAATTTTTATAAACTTATTTACAAAATTAATACAAGTTTTGAAACAAAAACTCCTAATGAAGAATTACTCTTTAACATTAGAAACTCAATAAATTCTTACTTAGGAACTTTAATACATTTTAGTAGTTTCAAACTTCGAAAAAAAATATTGCTTACACTTGATAAAAAATTTCTTAACTATTTTTTTATTGATAAAAATTATTCTAAAGTCATTTTAAAAGATTATTATTAATTATGTCGAACTATTATCATCTTAATGTTTACAAAGCATCATACAAACTCCTTGTTGAACTGTACAAAAACTTAAATAATCTTAACAAAGAGCATAAATACACTATTGGTGAAAAAATAAAAGAAAAATCTTTTGAAATTATTTTAAATATTTATAGAGCTAATAGAGTAAAACAAAAAGTACAATTTATTGATACAGCACTGGATGATGTTGAATACATCAGACTGTCATTGAGACTACTAAGAGACTTAAATGTTTTAAACAATAAAAAATTTGTTTCACTCAATCTCATAATCGAAGATGTTTTACTTCAATTTGAAAAATGGCGAAACTACGAAAATCATAAAATATGTTAAAATAAAAAGCCAGAGTTGATTTTCTGTTTTGAATATCAAGTGTGCATTTTAATCCTAGCAAAAAACTTTTAATATTAAAAGTAAAAAATAAAATTTTTGCTCTTTTACCATCTTCTGGTAACCGAAATAACAGTAGTGGTTCTCTAAATAACGTAGGCACTAACGGTAATGTTTGGTCGTCATCTGTAAGTGATTCAAATTCTAACAACTTGAACTTCAATTCAGACAATGCAAACACTAACAACAATAACCGAGCTTACGGGATGGCAGTGCGCTGTGTCAAGGATTAAAACTTAATTAAAATAGGAAAAAAGATGCCAGAAATAAGTAGATTTTACGGAATTAGAATAACCATATATTTTGATGACCATCCACCCTCACATTTTCATGCTGAATATGGAGAGCATGAAGCAGTATTCTCTATTAAAGATGGAACAATGATTCAGGGTAAATTACCAAATACTGCTAAAAAATTAGTTAAAAAATGGTACGGTTTACAAAAAGAAAATATTCTAAAAGCGTGGGAGCATATTCAAAATGATGAAGTTTTTGAAAAAGTGCCTCCTTTAGACTAGGAGAGTTAAAATGATACTAAACATAACTAAAGCAGACTATATTGAAGAGTTTAAAATAAAAATTATTTTTAATGATGGATTGGAAAAAATTGTAGATTTGAAAAACTATATCAACTCCAAAAAACACCCTTTTTTTCAACCCCTAAAAAAAGTTGAAGAATTTAAGAAGTTCCATGTTCATAAAACATTAGTGTGGGATAATGGAGCAGATATTGCACCTGAATACTTACATGATAAAATATAATTTACAGTTTTTTGTGTCAAGGATTAAAACTTAATTCATCTCAATAATTCCTACTTTACCCTCAACTAAAATAGTATGAACTGTTTATGTGTGGGGGAAAATCATAAAGAGTACACAAATCATTAAAATCAGAATCTTTAGTCACAATAATATAATCATTTTCTTTAGCATAACTCCATACTTCATAATCACTCGCTCTATCTAGTTTTAACCCAAATTATGCAATAGCGAAACCTTAAGCCAATAAAAAGTACCCTATAGACGAACTAAAACCGTATTTGTAAGGAGTCACCCAATGGGTGCA
>Ga0233441_1003105_pt1 | contig 11504 bp, 29 predicted proteins | sample SI_123_September_4_FD_182781 | JGI IMG/M metagenome (GOLD analysis project Ga0233441, IMG submission 182781) | Seawater microbial communities from Saanich Inlet, British Columbia, Canada - SI_123_September2016_135_MG | ecosystem: Environmental > Aquatic > Marine > Inlet | place: Canada: British... | reverse complement strand
AGTTTTGAGAATTCTATCTCTGTCGATAATGTCGCAGAAGTGGACGAACACGATAGAATTCTCAAAACTTACGGCTGTCAATGGGGCGTGAAACTTATCAATATCTAATTCTCCCTGAAAAAGAATCTGGTATTGTATAGGGTAGTCCTAACAAAGAAAGGTTACAAAATGAGCAAGACAGCGACTATTACTGCGAGCGAACAACTCTTTATCGACACTTCTGGCCAGCAGACGGTTATCGCCATTGATGAGTCTCAATTGGTTGCGATGCTGCGGGCCAACAAGGGCGCCAATTTCGTAACGGTCGTAACCAAAACCGATCCGAAAATGCGGAAAACTGGCAATCCGTTTGTCGGCAAGATGTTTAAGGTTTCTCGCGTTAATTGCATGATCGGCTGGAGTTACGCCAACTCGGTCAACAACCAACGCCAGCGAGAAGGCAATACCGACGTTTTCGTCGCCGAGCCTCGAAAATGGGGAACTCGGATCGACGGTACGCCGCTGATCGAGCATAAGGGACAATTCTACGTCGAATTGAAGGTCGAAAAGTCCCTTGACGCCAAGTATATCGGCCTCGACGGCAAGGAATTGGACGCTGCGACGTTGGCCGATGCAAGGGAATTCTTCAGCAAGCCGCGACGGGCGGCAACGCAACAGACCGACAAGGAAATCATTCTCCGCGACTATAAGGTCGCCAGCATCGTAGCGATTACCATGAACAAGCAAGCGTATATCGTTCGGCGGTAAGGGGAGCCGTTTCCCCTGACCAGCAAGCGAAAATTGAAAAGGGTAATGCTAAAAGAGAGCAGAGGACGCAAAGGACGTACAGTTTAGGGGAGAGGAAGCGATGCCTGTTAAGCTAGACACCTCGGCATAGAGCTTCCTCTCCCCGACATAGCAAGGACTAAAAAGACAAGTATCTTGGTACTTTTAACAAAAAGTTAAAATACTAAACAAACAAGAGAAAATCTTCTACGAAAATTGATAAATAATTTTTGTCCTTGTCTCCCTGAAAACAAGTCAGAAATCGTAATAAGATGTCAGCAAGGGCTAAGGAAAATTCCTGATGGGGCTTACAGCGGAGTAAGCCTCGCCCTTGCATTTTTCTTAAAAATGAATTTAGGCCAAGGGCAGGCATAGTCCTGTTGCGGCAAGTCGTTATTGGATATGCAAAGGTCGCTGGTTCGAGTCCAGCTATCTCGGCAAAGCCGGGATATAGCTCAGTTGGCAGAGCGCTGACAAGTCCAATACTTGAGCCTAAAAGGGAGAGCAATCGTTGCTCTGTCGGCCAATTATGAGCGTCGGCAGAGTTACCTAACCATAGAGGTTAGGGGCGATTGATTGCAAAAACGTTCGGCCCTCTCTTTTGCGATAGGGGGCTGAACGTTCTCTCTTATCTTATATATTCTCCCTGATTAGAAAAACAAAAATGGTTAGGGTATGAGAATAGAAGAAGCGATTAAAGAGTGGAAAAAGAAAAAAAGACGTATGGGCTGCGTTTCGGCTGCTAATTGGTTCTGTACTAGGGTTAAAGGTTTTCATCCTGAACGTTTGGATAGGTACACAAAAGATGGGGAAGTGTATCAACATGTTGTGGCAACTAATGGAACGATACGGATAGATTTTGCTCCGTATGCTGATGTTCCATCTCCCTGATAAAACAATTGAAATCATAAAAGGTAGTCGCAAAGGACAACAACAAAAACCTTTTTCTGGGAGAAAAGACAATGGCAAAGCAAAAGAAGGCAAAGAAGCGTAAGGTCGCCAATATCAAGTTGGGCATATCGGAAGTTTTTTGCCCCCGTTCCGCTCTGAGAGTTATCAAGCATAAGCTCAACGGCCCGAAAGCCAAGGGCAAGACGTTTGACGTTATCAATATTCTTGTTGACGGCAATGCTCGGCTTTCCATCCTCAAGCTCGCCCGAACGGATGAGGATACGCCAACGTCACGCCGATACGCCGTAGAGGGCCTTGGGCGGCGGTTGGTAGGGACTAAGGGCAGTATGATTGATGAGGCGGCGACCCGCCTTGTTCTGTAACAAGGGGGCTTAAAACAAGCTGGAGGAGGGTAAGGGAAGCTGAGAAATTGGCTTCCCTTATTTTTTCGCCTAAAATAATCTCCCTGACAAATCAAACAAAATAGTAAATAACGTTATGCCAAGAAGATCAATAAACTTTCTAGTCGGCAATGGAGTAAACCAATCAGACCGAGATGCGTTTTTCGGCCCGATCCCTGATACAGATGAATGGTTTACATTCGTTGTCGTCGGCGATGCTTTTTGGTCTGACTTGCTTGTGGCTGCTGGACTTTACCCGTCGAAAAGTCAAGCCAGAAAACAAGGATGGCACAAACCAGTCAAACATGGTTTTGATCATTTCTTTTTTGGCCTGGCGTCTAAGTGGGATGAAGAAGACCACTGCTATTGGGTCAAAGAAGCCAAGTTGATTATTACTCCCTGATACAACAATCAAAATGATAAAAGGTAGTCGAGAACGAAACCCCTTTTCAGGAGTCGAAAAATGGACCGTCCCAAGTATCCCTACAAGACGCCGACCGATCAGCAACCGAGTATGGACCAACTGGAAGAATGGATGTTTGACGGCGTTTGTGAAGCCACAGACGGTTGCATGGTCGAGCCGGACGGCTGGTGCGAACACGGCCACGTTTCCTGGCTTATCCATGAAGGCATTATGTAAAAACGTCAAAGGGGAAGGCTTGGGAACACCTGAGCCTTCCCCTGTTTTTTGCCCGAAAAAGGAAATAACCATGACAAGACAAGAAGCCCAAGCAGAGTTCTGCCAAACAATCAGACCTTCAATCCTGAAACAACATGGCAGAAATGACAGACCAGCAATGAGGCAAGCATGGGTCATTTTTCTTGACGATCTTCACAGAAATGATCGTATAACGGACGATCAAGTAAATAACTGGTAAACCCCTGAAGAGGATATCAAAATGTCTAAAGCTACGATCAATATTCAAGTTAAGTTTGCCAAAGAAGTAGACAACGACCAATTCCATCTGTTCGATGTTGCCCCTGCTCGGATACCAGCTATCGGAGAAACGTATATCGTACAGTTCCCTGGTGACACGCTGGCTTTTGGTAAGGTCACAGACATTGTTAGTTCTGTCGATCATGATGGCGGGCATACGCTCGTAACTATCAATATCGACAACAATTAGCATCCCTGAAAATGTGACAAGTATAGTAAAGTATGGTTAAGAGAGATAGTAGAAAGGAAACTATGCCTCCCTGACAATTAACATAAAATTACTAAGTATACTATAGAGAAGAATGTCAAGTATAATTTGCTAACCCACGAGGAGAAAAGTCATGCTCTGACAACTCTAAAAAATAAATAATAAGAGATTGCGATTAATTATGGTTTTGAGAAGGGAAGTCGGCTCCCTCGGGGTAGCAATTGCGGCCGGCTTCCCTTCGTATTTTTCCCCTGCACAAAGAAAGAAAAAAGAGAAGTAATATGAAAATGACAAGTTTCTACAAACGACCGTCGAACAATTGTGGGACTATCACTGGTTTCATTAACCGTGATGGGGCTAAGTTGTTGGAAGTCGATGACTTGGGAGAATTCCACACCAGTTGTTGCTGGGGGTTCGCTCCGTCTGTCGGCGATGCTGTTGAAATGTTCGTGCATGAAGATCCCAAGGCGAAAAGCTGTTGGGTTCTCAGAAAAAGGAAATAAAAATGAAATTCGACTTGACGGCCCCGGCCTGGATGTTTATCGCTTGGATTCTGTCGTTTGCTTACCTTCTGGTGACCAAGTTGGCAGGTGTCCATGCTTTCACATGGTTTGTCGTTTTGTCGCCTCTGTGGGGCTTTGGTGGCCTTTTTATGGCTGTCGTAATCCTATTGTTTATGATTATTCTCTATAAGCTAGGCAATAGGTAACTTCCCTGAAAAGACGCGGAAAAAGGATAATCTGTATGGATATGAAATACATTGTTGTTGAGTTGTTTACCGATCAATTCTCCGTTGTTGTCTTCTCGGCTGACTTAAACCATGCCGCAATGGTTCCTAGCAATTGGGACCAATCCCTAGTAAGATCGGCCGGCTTCTGTCGTATTATGGCCGGCGAGATAGACCCAACAGAAAAAGAATTAGAAAGAGGAATTATCGACCCCCAAATCAAGTTGGTTGTCTCTTGTTGGGGAAAGTCTGTATCTCTCAACAAAGAAAATCACGCCGATGATGAATCCCTGATCCTAAAAGAACTAAAGCGTTGGGATAGGTATTAAGATACTCTCAAAGGAATAATGCTATGACGATTGCTATTCTAATCGGAGCTTTAATCGGCATATTCGCTGTTGGAGCGTGGGCCGGCTACTGTCTTGGCCGCGATGTTTCAGAGAAAATGTTATTCCAGGCTTTAGACAAAGTTTTTGATAAGCAAGCTAAAGAGAACAATTCCCCTGAAGAATAACAACAAATCTCTTCTGGTCGAAAGGAATAAACGATGAAAAGTATGGTATTTTTGTGGTTCCTCGGTATGTTCAATTTTTTCAGCGGCATTGCCAATGCTGTTTTTGCTATTCATTCTGCTTCATGGTTTAATGGGGGAGTATGTATTTTCAACATGGCAACGGCACTTTTTACCTTTGCTGTCTTGAACAATGTCTATAATTCCCTGAATCCGACGATATAATTATTAACGGTAGGCTAACAAAGGAGATAAAGCCATGACCGCAACGCAACTCAAGGAATCGGGACTTCTCACCAGCAAGACGGATGCCGCCCTTCGCTACGATCTGACGAATGCCGAACGCGAGATTAAGCGTTATACCAAGGGGTCGCTCGGTTACAACCACTTCGCCGACGTTATCGACCTGATCCAGGAGGAACAAGCTCGGAGGGGCTAACCCCCCTCCAGCCGCACCGGCCCTTAGCTCAACAGGTTTAGAGCAGCGTTCTCATAAAGCGTCGGTTGCTGGTTCGAGTCCAGCAGGGCCCAGTTTCCCTGACGAATAATATTCAATTGTAAAGATCGAAAGGATAAGAAAATGATTCGATATACTCTTGATGACGAAATTCGTAAGCTCTGGAATGGGGAACATGGCGAGGCTCTGCGATATACTCCACTGCCTGCTGTCAATCATCATAAAAATGAACATCGTTTTATAGATATTTTAGGCTATCATTCCAAGACTGACAGGCTTCTTAGGGTTAAGGTCCATTTTCCTAATGGCGATATTTTCGAGGGTTGTGTCTCTCTCGATTTTGTTTCTTTGCATCATGTGGACGAACTTTTCGACGGTCGGTTTAACTCAGATCAAGCTATAGTTTCTCCCTGAAACCATAACAACAATCGTTAAAGGCAGAAAGGGAATAAACAATGAGAACTTTTTACTTCAATACTGGCGTTCGACCAGAAAACTGCGACGGCAAGCTGTGGGGCAAGCAAGTTTGGCGCGGCGGCGTGAAGCAGATTCCCTACGATTGCGAGAATGTGCCCGCTGGAGCCGTCGAAATGTTTTTGTGCGACGACCCGAACCTTCCAGACGCAGAACTGGACAACGTAATTGTGCGTAAGGTCCATAATAGCGATATGATTTCCGATTATGCCTATTTTCGGCTGTTGAAAAAGTTTCCCTGAACAATCCCAAACAATAACAAAGGGTAAGAACGAAAACCCCTTACAAAGAGGAAATGAACAATGAACAGCTTTACCATACAAGCGATGGACTTGAGCCGAAGCATTTTGGTTTGCCCTTCGGCGTCGATGACCCGCGATATGCGGGAGCAGGCGTTGCGAGTTTTGGAAGAGGGTCATCTTGCCAATCAGTCGCTTATCGTCATCGCCGATTTTTCCATCGAACGCGACGATCACGCCAAGATGCAGCATCTTGTCAGTTCCGGCCGCAAGATTCCGGCAATCAAGTATCTCCGTCACTTGACGGGCCTTAGTTTGCGAGATGCAAAGAACGCGGTCGAAAATAAGATGTTTTTCCTTCAGCCGAACGAAATTGTCGAACCGCCGGCGTAACAATATCTAGGGTCGCAGCAAGGTTTAGAGGGATTCCCGGCCTTGTTGCGGCCCGGATTGGTGTTGCCGAGAGTCCCTGACCAGAATGATAAAATTGCTACAGAATGGATTGAGCATCCAAGCAAAGACCTCTTTATCTCATACAACGTTTGGTTGCGGCCATGAGATAAATGTTTTTGCGAAAAGGAAAGGGGCCTGAAGGCAAGCGGGCAGAAAGTGACGGAGTAGTTCCTTTCACCCTTTCCTCTTTTTTATTGGGTTGTGGCGGAATTGGCAGACGCGCCGCCGGAGAGGCGGTTGAAGGGTTGCGCATCCTTCGTTTGTAGGTTCGACTCCTACCGGCCCAGTTATCCCTGAATAAGTAAGGAGTTTTCATATCAGGATGAAGCATGTACGTTTTAGAACAGAAGATGGGAGAGGAACAATTGTCAAGACAGAACCTAGATACGGTTCTCCCTGCCCGTCTGTTGTCTATCTTGTCTCAGTAGGGAAAGAAGCCAGATGGTATTATCCAGATGGCAAAAGATTCCCGGCGAAGAAAACAAACGGAGATAAAAATGCTTAAGTCACATTTTGCCAACGTTGCAGGAATAAAGGTCGAAAAATTTGTTTTCGATCAAATGCTCCCTGATGGCTCGCCAGATGTTCCAACAGATAGAGAATGGCGTAGAACACAACTTGCCGATATTATCGAACGAGAAACAAGAATCGGCGACCGACTGCAAGACCTCGACGACTTGCAGATATCGGTTAGTAACCTTTCTGATGCTTTGGATGATTTTATCAATGCTCTCGGAAAGACTCCGGTGCCAGCGAATCTTATGCAAAAATTACTCCGAGCACAAACAAAGGCCAATGAAAAGGCTAATCAGTAACGTTCCCTGAAAAATAAATCAAAATAAAAAAAGCCGAAAGGATCTGGGAATGACTCCACTAGAAAAAGGACTGGCAATTTCCTTAACGATTGTCTTTTTAGGGATTATCGACTTGATTTGCTGGTTGAAAAAGAATCCCTGAATAAAAAACGCAAAAGGGAAAGAGTAGAAAGGACAAACAATGGATCAACTCAGAGAATGCTCTTGCGGAACACTGACAAACAACTTCCGCTGCCCCGATTGCGACAAGCCCGCTTACCCGCTCTGGACTGTTCACACCCCGTCCGGTCGCTGCGTAGGTTACGTATCCGGGGTAGATGCGAAAGATGCCATAGACAGCATCCAGCTTACTTCTAAGTTCGATAAACACATGGCTTTACAACCCCGGCCCAGCTACAATACACCGGAACAAGGGCCGCTGGGTTGATTTTCGTCCCTGAATAAAAAACTCAAAAGGGAAAGAGTAGAAAGGACAAACAATGGCAACGATGCCCGGAAGGAAAAAAGGACTCGGAAAGATATATCATAGATATATTCACTCTGGCCCTGGTGGTTGGCATTGCCCTTGTTGTAATCCTTGGAGAACTTCTGTCCGGAAAATGAAAACCCTTGCCCGAAGAAAAGTACGACGGGCTATGAAGCAAAGACTCCCTGAATAAAAAACACAAAAGGGAAAGAGTATGAACGAAACAATCCAACAAATTGCAGACCAGTACGCCGGCGAAAGCTGCTTACTGAACGATCAACCAGCTATGATCGCTGGAAGACTCCACGACTTCGCTCATGTTGTCGATATTGAAAGCGGAGCCAGCTATGAGTGGGCCTGGCCAACTGTCAAACGAATTATGGAAAGAGATAAGAAATTCAGAGTGGGATAATATCCCTGTAAATAAGAGGATAAAGAGATGGCACTAGCAGGATTGATTCTTCTGATTGTCGGTCTATGTACTGGCAATATGGTTATGTGGGTTATTGGGCTTGTTTTGATGTTTTGTGCCGATTAAATCCCTGAAGAACAAACATAAAAGAAATAGACTGAAAGGGAACAAACAATGGAACTCATGACAATCCTCGATGTTGTCCTTGCAAGTCTGTTAATCATCGCTGGTCCCGGCGGCATGATCTTGCTCATTCTCTCTGTATGGATGGATCGTCGGCGAGCCAATTCCCTGTTATAACCCTATCTATTGTTTACTACCGAAAGGGAATAACAATGACCGACAAGAAGCAAGAAGAACTCCTACAGACTCTCGCTGAAGCCCTTAACGTCATCGCCAAGGAATACGGCGAACCCGCTATCCTCGGCCAAGAAAAGGGTTTCGAACGTCCCACGCTCTGTTGGGATGGACCTTTCGAGTGGATCGCCTGTTTCGGCGGAACGTCGATCTGGGCTGGCGACACCGGGCGATACGGTATGCCACAAGAGCCAGTCTTAATGAGAGCAATCGAACAAGTCAACGCTGCTGGAGGCATGATCGAACCCCTGAATAACTGCCAAGTATGCGTTTATGAGGCATAAGGAGAAAACAATGGCTTTGATAATACTGATTGTAGCTTTTACCCTACTGTTCACCGCCTGCATCGTCGGTAAGATGGGCTGGACAGCTAACCGTACAAGAATAAAAATAGGAATAGTTCTCTATCTTACTGCTCTTTGCCTTTTCATCAGCAATTTTATCTGGTTTCTTTAGTCCCTGAACAAGAATAAAAAATCGCAAAAAGAGAAGTGAACAACAATGAAGAAAACAGCTTTCACGTTGATCGAGCTTATCATGGTTATAGGCTTTGCGTCTTTTGCTGTTGCTGGCGCTGCTGTTGTCGTAGCCCTGCTATTCTTTATTCCCTGATAAATAACGATCAATCATAAGAGACAGTAGAGAAGGGTTTATGTTCCCGAGAGTCAACTATCGGCTCTGGCGAAAGAGAGTTGGATTGTCCCGTATTGGCCTGTAAAAAGGATATGGAATCGCCTTTTCTCTCTTTCCCTACTATCTCCCTGATAAATAACGGTCAATTGTTAAGGGCAACAAAGGAGCTACAAAATGAACACTTCCCGAATTATGAACGCCCTTGAAACCATGACCGCCGACGCCTTGGAAGCCCACCGGAACGAAGTCCTGGCCTCTACCGCCGACCACAACGAAAAAACTTGCACAAAATGCGAAGAACTTGCCGAAGCTGATGCAATCCTGAACGCCCACGACACCGGCGACCGGGGGACCTGGAAGGATACCAACAGCGTCCCGGACCCCCTTCCGGAAGTCCCCTGCCCCGCTTGCAAGTCCACCCGGGTACTCTATACCCTGAATACCCGGACTGGCGATGCCAGTTGCAAATGCTCATCCTGCCGGAATCGCTGGCATACGACGATCAAGTCCTGATCCCTGAAGCGTAACGGTCAATTGTTAAGGGTAGCGAAACAAACCTCTTACAGAAGGAATCGAAAATGCCCGAATCACACGAGACTGTCTGCGACCACGACGACTGCGAAACTTGCCCCTTCCATCTCTGCACGGACAGCGAAGAGGACGGACTGGACGACTAGAACCATAGTCACAGAGGCGAGAAGTCGCCCCTGACCTCCCGAAGATGTAGCCCAATCGACTAGCAAAAGCTAGGGGCTACATCTTTTTTTATTGCATTTATTTTTCGCCCCCTGAAATAAAGCCAATAATTAAAGAAGGCAGAAAGGGTAAGACAATGGCTAAAGTTGGACTCTGCACACTAGACAACGGACAGCAATTCACTCTGTTGGATACGATGGGCAATAAGCACAAGCCCACGATGGTCTGGACGGTAAAAGAATCCATAAGGGTCTATGGGCAAGCTGAACGGCATACGCTCTGCCAAAGCTCACTGACTGGCCTACACCAAGCCTTCCCTTGGGCAATGGACGTTTACCCTTTCCCTGAATAAACCTCTGCAATTGTTAAAGGCAGAAAGGATATAATCATGTGGGACTTCTTGGCAACCATCGCTATCATTATCGTCTATTGGAATTTTGAGGAAAATGTTTTTATTCTGAAACTCAAAGCGTTAAGGTTTTTGGATGAACTCAAGCAATCCCTGAACAAATAGTCGCAATTGTTAAGGGCAGAAAGGGATCAGACAATGACAAAAGGCGAATGGCGACAAGAAATAGAGCGGCTCTGGGGCAGCAAGATAGAGCATAACGGACTGATCAATGGTATGGTCCGCACCGCCTCGATCATGGGACTGACGCCAACACAAGCCGTCGCCAGAATGAAGAGGAATCTGGCAGAGTATGCAGAGCGGCAAAAGGCTCGGTTCCCCATTCGCAAGCATCCCCTGACGGTAGCAGCACAAAAGAAAAGAGCAGAACAAGGGAAATCCTAATGAACAATGAACCTTACGAGTCGCGTTGTCATCAATGCGGCACAGAAGAACAGCAAGCTTGGCTGTATCAATGCCAACGCTGTCACGCTGAAGTTTGCGTTGACTGTATCGACAAGCAAGGCCATTGCCTGGCTTGTCAGAACGAAATTGAGCAAACCGAATCTCCCTGACACGACAGTCACAAAAGAAAAGAACAGAACGATAGCGAACCTAATGAAAGGGTAGAGCCATGCGGTAGGCCGAAGAACTTTACGAACTGTTAAAAATTATAATTAATAAAAACCCTAAGAGCGAGGAAGGTTAATAGCCTTTCTCGTTTCACATATACCTATAGCGGTAAATAGTTGGGATATGTTCAGGGAAATTTTCCTGTGTGCCACCCCCCTACCCTACCCTGTTCATATATAGTAACATCCATATATACTAATGGATACCTTGATTTTCCATCACACCACACAAACTTTTTTCCAGCAAATTCAAATATTAAATATTTTATTTATCCGACTCATCCGACTCATCCGACTCATCCGACATATTAAACATATTAGCTATTTCTAATATTTTCTTAGCTACATGATCTTTATGAAATAAAGTACAATTAGAGCAGTCCCAAACTTTAGTTTGTGATTCATTTTTAATAAAGTGGCCTAGTTTATTATTTTCGCAGGGATAGATAGGACAAAAGCAGAGCAGGCAGTTTTCCAATTCATTTTTTTCGTGGCAAGGATAATGTTTACAATTTTTATTAATCATTTTATTCCTTTGCTTTTCTGTGCTTTTCTGTGCTTTCCATTGTATACAATATTGTTGTTCTATAGTTGGTCCTGTGGGATCATCTTCAGTTTTTCTGGTTGTATTCCATTTATTACCGCAAGTCTGGCAATAGCGAGGACGATGTTTATTAAGTTTTCTATGTAGCCAATCGTGTCCTCCCCAACTATACAATTGAGCGAATTGATTATTATGATGTATCCAACGACAATAGAATTCTCCCTTTAATCCTCTTAGGAAAGGAAGTACAACTCTATCTCTAATACATTTATATGTGGACTTATAATATTTAAAATAGTTTATTATGTATGTAATTTGATTTTTGATTTTGATTTTAAGAGAACGTTCGGATGTACAGTTATCCCAAAAAGCTTTATTTTCATTTTCTTTTTGTTTAATATATTTTTTGGAGAAGTTTGGTGGTTCTTCGTGTTGTTTTTCGTAAGCATCATTACAATCTGGGCAGGGTTCACCGTTTATTTCGCCGGTTGATCCGCT
>Ga0233441_1003097_pt1 | contig 11532 bp, 10 predicted proteins | sample SI_123_September_4_FD_182781 | JGI IMG/M metagenome (GOLD analysis project Ga0233441, IMG submission 182781) | Seawater microbial communities from Saanich Inlet, British Columbia, Canada - SI_123_September2016_135_MG | ecosystem: Environmental > Aquatic > Marine > Inlet | place: Canada: British... | reverse complement strand
TTATTCTCAATGCGCTAGAAGGTAAAGATTTACCAATCTATGGCAATGGCAAGCAAATACGAGATTGGCTATATGTTGATGACCATGCAAGAGCATTATTACATGTAGCACTAACTGGTGAGATCAGCGAAACTTACAATATTGGCGGGCACAATGAATTACAAAATATTGATGTTGTTAAAACTGTCTGCAGTATTTTAGATGAGCTAGTGCCAAGTAAGCTTAATGGTATTGATAAGTATGAACAGCTTATTACCTATGTCGGTGATAGAGCGGGACATGACGTTAGATATGCCATTGATGCTACTAAGATCGATAAAGAGTTGCATTGGACCCCGGATGAGACCTTTGCAACTGGCATTAAAAAAACTGTGCAGTGGTATTTAGAAAACACTGTTTGGTGTGATCGAGTTAAGGATGGTAGTTATCAGGGTGAAAGATTAGGGGTTATAAAATTATGAAAGGAATTATATTAGCGGGCGGTTCTGGCACAAGATTACACCCCATCACCAAAGGCGTATCGAAACAATTATTGCCAATTTATGATAAGCCGATGATTTACTACCCATTATCAGTATTGATGTTGGCAGATATACAAGATATTTTAATTATTTCAACACCTGAGGATTTGCCTAATTATAAAAAGCTATTGGGTGACGGATCTAATTTTGGAATAAGATTGGAATATGCAGAACAACCTTCACCAGATGGCTTGGCCCAGGCTTTCATAATTGGTGAAGAATTTATCAATAACGATAGTGTTTGTCTCATCTTGGGAGATAATATTTTTTGGGGGCATGGATTTTCTCCATTACTAAAAAAAGCAGCCTCTAAATCAAATGGTGCCACTGTATTTGGGTATCAAGTTAATGATCCTAAGCGGTTCGGTGTTGTAGAGTTTGATCAGGATAACAAGGCTATTAGTATTGAGGAAAAGCCAGATAATCCGAAATCAAACTTCGCTGTAACAGGGTTATATTTTTATGATAATAATGTGATTGAAATTGCTAAAACAATTAAACCCTCTCATCGGGGAGAGTTAGAAATAACAAGTATTAATCAAGTGTATTTAGAGCAGAAAAAATTAAATGTTGAGCTTTTGGGTCGTGGATTTGCTTGGCTAGATACCGGTACTTTTGACAGTCTACTTGAGGCATCTATGTTTGTTGCAACTATCGAGAAGCGTCAAGGCTATAAGATCGCCTGCCTTGAAGAAATTGCTTGGAAAAATGGCTGGATTGACAATGCTCGAATGCTTGAACTTTCTAAAATATTTTCTAAAAATTGTTACGGTAAATATCTATATGATGTTATGAATTCTTAATACATCCATCCATTAGTTTTCACAAATTTTATGCCTTTATTTCAATAAAGGCGACTAGCCATAATATAATTTTAATATGAATGTGTGGCAAAAGTTTATTGCGCAAGTATCAATGTTATCTTTGATGCGTTAGAGTAGTAACATAATTAGTATTATTACCTAGAATATATAATTTAAATTATGAAAGAAATACAAATACAAAATATAAAAATAGGAAGCCAGCACAAGCCTATTGTGATAGTTGAAATAGGAATCAATCATGAGGGGGTATTAGACACAGCATTTCAAATGGTGGATGCAGCGTATAAATCTGGTGCAGAAATTATTAAGCACCAAACACATGTAGTTGAGGATGAAATGAGTAGTGAAGCCAGGAAAGTAATACCTGGAAACGCAGATGTTTCAATCTACGATATTATGGAACGCTGCGCTTTAAGTGAAGAGGATGAAACTAGGTTAAAAAATTATGTTGAATCTAAAGGGATGATCTTTATATCTACGCCTTTTTCACGGGCTGCTGCTGATAGGCTTGAAAGAATGGGTGTGAGCGCCTACAAGATAGGGTCTGGAGAATGTAACAACTACCCTTTGATTGAGCATATTGCATCCTTCGGCAAGCCGATGATTGTTAGTACCGGTATGAATAATATTACCTCAGTTCGAAAGATGGTAGACATTCTCGAAAGATTTAAAATCCAGTATGCATTGTTGCATACCACTAATTTGTATCCAACCCCTTCACGCCTTGTTCGTTTTGGGGCGATGCAAGAGCTGCAAAAAGAGTTTCCAAATGCTGTAATTGGATTATCTGATCATACCACCTCTAATTTAGCCTGCTTTGGCGCCGTTGCCTTGGGCGCTGATATTTTAGAAAGGCACTTTACTGATTCTATGGATAGAAGCGGCCCAGATATTGTTAATTCAATGGATCCCCAAGCGTTACGTGAGTTGATTGAAGGTAGTATTGAATTGGCAAAAATGCGTGGTGGAAAAAAAGAGGCTACCAAGGAAGAACAAGTAACAATTGATTTTGCATTCGCTACAGTTGTGTCGATCCAAGATATTAAGAAAGGTGACAAATTTACAAAAGAAAATATTTGGGTAAAAAGACCTGGGACGGGTGAAATTCATGCGGAAAATTATAATGATATTTTAGGAAGAGTATCCATAGCTAATATTCAGTGCGATAAGCATATTAAATGGTCAGATGTTGATAAATAATAAAAAAATTGTTTTTTTAACGGGTACCCGTGCTGATTATGGGAAGCTTAAATCGTTGATTTCCATCACCCAAAAATCGGATTTTTATGAAGTTCATTTATTTGTAACGGGCATGCATATGAATTCACTGTATGGTGCTACAATTGAAGAAATAAGAAAGAGTGGATTTGACAATATTTATCCGTTTATAAATCATGATTCGAATGAAAATATGGATAGAACCTTGGCCAAAACTATTGATGGGTTTTCACATTTTATTTCAGGAATAAAGCCAGATTTAATTGTTGTTCATGGCGATAGAGTGGAGGCTATGGCCGGTGCAATAGTAGGTAGTTTAAATAATATATTGGTTGCACATATTGAAGGTGGAGAGGTATCAGGGACAATTGATGAGCTAGTCAGGCATGCTGTGAGTAAAATGTCACATTTGCATTTGGTTGCTAATAAAGTGGCTAAACGAAGACTGATTCAGCTTGGCGAATTGTCGGATTCAATTTTTATCTTAGGATCTCCTGATTTAGACTTAATGAACCCAAAGTTTTTACCATCATTAAATGAGGTAAAAAAATATTATGATATTGGTTTTGAAGATTTCTCAATTGCAATGTACCATCCAGTTACTACGAATTATGAAAGAATTGACGAGCACGTTAAATATTTTGTTGATGCGTTAGTTGATGTCGGTGATAATTTCGTTGTTATATTTCCCAATAATGATTTAGGGTCATATAAAATTCTTAATGAATACAAGAGATTGGCGGGTAATAAGAGAGTTAAAATTTTTCCATCGCTAAGGTTCGAGTACTTCCTAACTTTATTAAAAAATGCAGATTATATAATAGGTAACTCCAGTGCGGGTGTTCGAGAGGCGCCTTATTACAGCACGCCTTCTATTGATATAGGTAATAGACAAATTAATAGAGCATTAGGGCCATCTATTTTTAATGCAAAAGATGATTATAAATCTATTTTAAAAGCTATCAAACTTTCTAAGAAGTTTAAATCTGACAAGGTTGGTCTGAAGAGTGATTTTGGTCATGGAAATAGTGATAAGATGTTTTTAGACCTTCTTAATGGAAAAAAGATATGGTCTATTGATCATCAGAAACAATTTCAAGATTATAAAAATAAGTAAGATTGCGGTTTTATGTATATAGAAATTGCATTTACCACTCAAACACTTTTAAAAAAATAACAATAAGATTCTATTTTAGAAATTGTTAAAAATGGAATGATTGCATTTTTATGATTAAAAAACAAACTCTTTTTTCTGACTCTATCATTTACGGAATTAGCTCCATATCCCCCCAATTAGTCAACTTTGCGCTTTTGCCGATTTATACAAGATACTTGACAACTGCTGATTATGGCATGATGGCATTATTGGCTATATTTTCATTGTTTTATATTTTAATTGCTGGATTAGGCTTATCTCAGTCAGTTTTTCGTTTTTACAGGGATGACGGAATTGATAAGGATGTGCTTATATCTAATGCTTTTTTGGTAGTAGTTATTTCATCGATATTAATGCTGACTCTAACCTTGGCCTTTTCTGATGTTATTGCAAGTCTACTGCTAGGCTCTAAAGACTATAAAACTTTAGTGATAATTGTACTTTTAACATCCTCCGTGACTTCCATATCGGCAATATTGCTAACGGTTAAGCGTGTAAAAAGACAACCTATCCAGGTATTAGTCGCTAACTTATTTGGCCTTGGGGTGCAAGTGCCGGTTAGCTTATGGCTAGTTGTTACTATGGAAGAAAAGTTGCTGGGAATGCTGGTCGGAATATTTTCGGGTTCATTGGTAATTCTTATCATTCATTGGGTTATGAGTAGGTCGATTATTAATTACAGACTGAATATCAAGTTACTCAAAAAGCTTTTCAAATATGGTATACACATAGTTCCAATGGAGATATTGTCATTGTCAAATAAGAACATAAGTCAAATAATATTAAGATCATTATCTGGCTTTAATAGTTTGGGTGTTTATAGTATTTCTGCAAGGTTTTCATTGCCTTTAAAAAGTGTTGTTGATGCAATTGCATATGCCTATACTGGATTCTTTTTTCAAACTGTTAAGGAAGATAAAGATTATAGTAAAAAATTAAGAATTTCAGCCTCTATGTATGTTTTTTTTATTAGTTATTTATGGGTTGGGGTTTCAATATGGGGGCAAGAGTTGATGTTAATAATAACCCCGGTGCAATTTCATGAAGGCGTGAGGTACATACCTGTAATTTCAATGGTTTCTTTTCTTTCAATAATTTATATGTATCTGTCTTCCGGGATTAATATGGGGAAAACCTTAAAACCATTCACATATGTTAATTTTTTAGGCTTTGTAGTCAATGTTATTAGTGCGTATCTTTTGGTGAAGGCATATGGTGCAGTCGGTGCAGCATACGCCTCCATAGCCTCCATGACTGTTATGATATTAATATCAACTAAAATTGCTAATAAAGTTTTTCGTATAAAATTTAATACACTTTTAATATTAATTATTACTGTACAATCAGTTCTTTTTGTTTTATTTTATATGTATTTTTTTGAAAATAGTCAGCCAGTAATTCGATTAATTTATGGTTTCTTGCTAACTGTTTTGTATCCAATTTCATCACTATTAATAATTCTTTTTTTTGAGATAGAAAGAGATGTTTTTTTTAAAAAAATAAAGGAGGTTTTTAATGTCAAGTTTTTTCCTAACAAATAATTTAGATAGTTATAAAAAATCAATGGAAGAAATGTCTGGTAGAGGACTAGAGGTTTCTGGAACTCATGAGGTGGATGGAAAATACTTTGCCAGTTTTAAAAAAAGAAGTATTGATAATAAAAATTATTTAAAAATTGATAATAATAATTTTATAGCGGTCAGTGGGTCATTTATCTATAATGGGAAGGTGGGGCTTGAAGCTCTTCAAATTGCCTTTCAATATTTTAATGGTAGCATGGACTTCATTTACCATGACTCTTTGTTTCAAGGCGCACTTGTTATTTGCAAAGATGGAAAAATTAATATTGCAGTAGATAAATACAATGTATATTGGGTTTATTATTACAATATTAATAATAACTTTTATATATCAAGCTCGCTATCATCAACAGTTCGTAGTCTAGATGAGAAAATTTTAGATGTTAATAGATATATTGAAGCAATAATTCAAAGAGGAACTATTGGAAATAAGATGTTCTATGAAGGCGTCTATAGGCTGTTTGGAAATGAAATTATATCAATAGACGAAGGAGGATTAGATGTAAATAAAGTTGATCACATTAATGGAAATAATTTCTCCGATCTCAGCGTAGATAGTATTGTACAATCATTTTCAAAACTACTGCTAGAGAAGTATGGGCAAATTTATAAAGCATTTGGCAATGATATAGGCATTCATTTAACAGGTGGTTTTGACTCAAGATTACACCTTGCTGTATTGCTTAAATTAGGTTGTAGGCCAACTATATTGTACGCAGTGGGAAATAATTCGCTAACTAGCCAGTTTAATAAAGATAAGGATATAGTTGAACGATTGGTAAAAAAGTTTAATTTAAAGGTTCATTATATGGACTGGAGTATTGATGGCATAGTGGATAAAGAGCAAACTAGACGAAATGTAAATAAATATGGATTTAATGCAAATGAAAATTATTGCAATGATAGCTGGTACAAAGAATATATTAAAAATACTAGCAATGTAAAGGTTATATTAGATGGGCATATGGGAGAGTTGCTAAATATAGAAGGAGAGGATGGTATTTTTGGAGAGATAAAACCGGATAAATTTAATCCTGATAAAATCTTCGAAGTATATCAAGGGATATTTTTTAATGACTTTCATTGGAGATCGGATAATAAAAGAAATGCACATATTAAGTATTTAAAAAAAGAGACCAATAATATTGCAAAAAATATTTTTAAAATTCCTGTAGACATTAAGGAGATAGGTATGCAGTATTATCAAGAGTACTGGCATACTAGATATAGACCAGCTGATGCACATCCTACAAACCTATTTAACGACTTTATGTATGCATATAGCCCTCTGGGCGACGCCGAATTGCAGGATTTTGCTTTAAAGATACCATTTGATATGATTACTAAGAGAGGGTTATCAATTAAACTTATTGAAAACATGATGCCAGGATTGAGTAAAGTAGAGTTTTTCTCTCGTGCAGGAAAAATAAAAATTGTGAATAATAAAATTATTAGAATACAGGGGTCATCAATGTATAAATTACTAAAATTTATTCATAAATTAACTCCTAGATTTTTGATTAGTGCATATAGATACTTTAAGAAAATGTATATTGCTAAACAGCCTGTTACTAGGAATATTCAACGGGAGTTTTATGTAAAGTGGTTGAATAATGATAAGTTGTTAGGAGGGCTATTTGATTTTAGTAAGCAGAAAGGAAGTGTTAGGCGTTTAGCCACATGTGCTATTTACTCCGATTTGGTTAATTCGATTGGATACGATAAAAAGAAATGAAGTTAACTATACTGGATTATTTTCTTTACAAGATATCTAAAAAAGTTGTCACGGTAAATAAAAAACTGCACAATAAAATTGGTTGTGACAGCCCAGGATCTGAAGAATATGCTAAAAAATACGCACTAAATCAGTTTAATATTTGTGTGGAAAATGGCATTAAAGTTCCTGTATTAGGCAAAGATGTGCTTGAAATTGGCTGTGGACATGGCGGCATAACTTGCTATTTATCTGCAGCTGGAGCAAAATCAGTATGTGGCATAGACATAAATGAAGAGAATTTAAAATATTCAGATGCAATAATGCAAGAAGTTTTTAAAGAAAGTGTTGAAAATGTTAAAAAGAGAACTAAATTTGAAATTATCGATGCATCTAACACTCAAAAGAAAGGCGAGTCATTTGACATTGTTTTTGCCTTAAATTCGTTTGAGCATTTTGATGATCCAAGTGCCGTTATGAAGGAATCATATAGACTTTTAAAAAAAGATGGAAAAATGATTGTCCATCCTTTTAGTTCGATCTATTCAAGGTATGGTGCACATATTAAATATGGCGTTACCATTCCCTGGGTTAATTTATTTTTTACTGATAAGGTTATTATTAGAGCCTTGTTAAGGGCAGCTAAAGACGATGACAATATCTATCAAATATATCCAGGTCTTCTTAATAATCCTAAAACAATTAGAGATATAAGAAAATATAAAGACTTGAATGATATAACCTTTGTTAAATTTAAAAAAATGGCGTTAAATTGCGGATTTGTTATTGAGTATTTTCATCCAATCACGGGTGGGGGTATTTTTGGGTATATTGGCAAGGTAATTAACAAAATACCACTACTCAAGAATACTATCTTTATGGATATTTTTTCATATAGCGCATCAGCAATTTTAGTAAAACGTTGATTTTATTATTTATACTGAAAATATGATTAACCTTCTGCATAAAAAATCTGTTGCAATTATTACTGCGCGTGGTAAGTCTAAAGGGTTGCCACGAAAAAATATTATTGATTTAGCTGGTAAACCATTAATTGCATGGACAATAGAAGCATCCCTAAATTCCAGATATATTTCAAAAACCATTGTAAGCTCTGATGATGAGGAAATTTTAGATATTTCTAAAAAATATGGAGCAGAGATTATTAGACGACCAGACAATCTAGCTAATGATACTGCAACTTCAGAGTCAGCTGTAAAGCATGCCATTGATTTTTTGAAATCCATTGGCGAAGAGTTCGATATTATTGTCTTATTGCAACCTACCTCCCCATTAAGAACTTCAAAAGATATAGACAAGGCTTTTGAGGCTATGTCTAATTCCAGTGCTACAGCCGTTATCAGTATGTATAAGTATGATAGTAAAATTTTAAAGGCTTTTACAAAAAAGTCTAATGGATTTTTACAAGGAGTTTCCGATAATAAATCTCCTTTTATGAGAAGGCAAGATTTACCGGTAACTTACATGGGTAATGGCGCTATTTATATTATTATGGTGAGTGAGTTTATGAAGAAGATGTGTTTTTTGACAGATAGAACGGCACCATACATAATGGATGTAACTAAAAGTTTGGACATTGATACATTTAGTGATGCACAAAAGGCATCTGACATTCTACTAAAATCTGTTTGATTTTCTTGTGATTACCTTTCTTCGTAATATGTATAAGATAGCATTTCCAATGTTGTATATATTTTCGATGTCACTGGATTTTATTGGCCCTGAGTTTTTTGGAAACGTGGCAACGATAGGAAAAATAATACCTGCCATATTGTTGGGCTGGTATTTAATTAAAATCAAATTTAGGGTTGGGTTGAAATCCTATAGTTTTTTTATTCCATTATCATTGTTTGCTATCTATTTTTCGTTTAGTGCATTATGGTCTCCAGATATTGCCTTAGCCTTTCCAAGGGTGTTTTCTTTTCTTTTTCTTTTTATATCATTCTGGCTAATTTCACATTATATTCAACATCAAAAAAATGGCCTTGAATATATTTTTCAGACTTTTGTTTTACTTTCAGTGTTTATTGCGCTACTAACACTAACTAATTTTGCGGAATTATTTTCCGGTGAGGCTGTTGTGCGTACAGGTGCTGCGGGTATGCATGCAATACATACATCTATGCTGATATTAATAGGCACTGTTATTATGCTAATTGGAGTTACTTATAAAACAAATAACTTTAAAATATTTAAACCTACCTGGTACGTGTATTTAATATTATTTAACATTATTGCACTGCTTTCAACTGCTACCAAAACACCTTTTGCTTTGTTATTTTTTATTATTATTGCGATTTATATTTATAGTCCTTCTAACTTAATACGGTATGTCAAAACAAAGGTAATATTATTTATCATGCTTGTTTTGCTAGTGTTAACTGCTATTAATCCCTACATTGGTGTATTAGACAATATTTATAAGCGTATAGACATTATTTCGACTAAAGATAATGTAGTGGATAAATACGGAAAGGTTAGATTTATAATTGCGGAATATGCTGTTGCTAATGCAATAGAAAACCCAATTATGGGAGTTGGTTTGGAGGGTTTTAAGAGTAATCTTATACAATCAACAAATATAGATTTTAGAACTAGTACTCATAATACTACGCTCTGGAGCTTGGCAGAAGGCGGGTTGATAGGCTTGTTATTATGGTTAAATATCGTATTCTTGTTGTTTTTTAGTTTGAACAGGTTATTGAAAAAAACTAAAAACTCTGAAAAACTTGAGATTCATGAGCTTTCTGTAGTTTCCGGTATGCTTATGAGTCTATATTTAATTGCATCATTGAGCTTTAATATCGAATTTAATAAATTCTTTTGGATAATTATGGCTACATATGCGTCTACAAAAACTGCTTTAAACCTAAAGCTAATTGGAATCAAATATAGAAAATAAAAAACAGTCAATTTTATGGCTGTATAAGTTTATTTATGTCTTTAAAAATTATATACTTACTTTCTACATATCCTTCATTAACAGAGACATTTGTTGCTAGAGAGATTAACCAAATATCAAAGTTGGGAAGTAATATCGGGCTTTGCATTTTAAGACCATCAAATAATACGGTAACACCCCTAAAAGCCATCAAGGCCGACAATAAGTTTAAAGTGTATTGCACTCAAAATATTTTGGAACTCCTTTTGGGGGTGTTGTATACTCTATTGACTAAGCCAAAAAGACTCTTTACATGTCTTTTTGAATTTCTGGATTCGATTATTAGAAAGCCATCAAGAGCGCATCATATGCTCTACTTTCTTTTGGCCGCTATATGGTTTTCTCGTCAGAAGAAACTTGAAGGTATTGATTATATTCATTGTCATTTTCTTCATTCTGAAGCGATAACAACAAGATGGTTAAGTATTTTACTCAATATTCCATATGGCATTACTGCGCATATTTGTAAAATTCGTTTAGATGAGATAATGATAAAACGAGTAGTTAAAGACTCTAGTATTTGTATTGGGGATACAAGAGAGACATTTTTATTGTTGAAAAAATTAGGAAAGAAAAAGCCAGCATTAATTAAAAATGGCATAGATACTTTAAAAATTAATAATAGTATTGATACAATAAATAATCCTTTAGATGCTAAAGTTCCTATATTAATACTAGCCGTAGGTTCGTTAATTATATGCAAGGGTTTTCATATTCTTATAAAGTCTTGTTTTGATCTAAAAAAATCTGGAATTAAATTTACATGTAAGATTGTTGGTGAGGGCGTTGAGCGCCAAATTTTACAATCTCTGATCTATAAGTACAATCTTGAAAAATATATAATAATGCCAGGGGCTGTTTCAATGGACGAACTTATTGGACTTTATAAGTCTTCTACGATATTTGTAATGCCAAGCATTAAATCAGATGTTTGTACAGACGGCCTTCCTACAGTTATTATTGAGGCCATGGCTATTGGCATTCCAGTTATAGCAACACAACATGCTGGAATTCCGGATATAGTGGTTCATAATAAAACAGGCATATTGATTGAGCAATCTGATAGTGAAGGCCTTGCATTGGAGATTAAAAGGTTGTTAAAAGACCAGTTATTGTATACTTCAATATCTATAAACGGGAGGAATAAGGTCAAAAAAGAGTACGATCTTATCAAGAATAGTGGCCAATTATTTGATTTAATTCAGAGCGTAAGCGAGCAATAGATATGAGGAATAAAGAAACCAGTAGAATTATCGAGGTTTATAAGGACTATCTTAAAGATCCAAAATGCATAGAAAAATGGCAACGTACAAATAAAGGGAATTTGTGTATTTCCAATGAAATACGTTTGCAAGTGAAGAAATACTTTCTAAGCCAGAATATATCGTTAGCTGGTAAGAAAATTTTAGATATTGGCTGTTCTGGTGGAAATATTTTTGGGTCATGACAACTTAAGCATGTTTAAAAACCTGTTAAAGTACCGTCATGAAAGTAAAAAATAAGTATGTAATTCGTTCACGTATTTCAGAGGCCAAATTTAGGCAAATAATTTTGTTG
>Ga0233441_1003087_pt1 | contig 11552 bp, 2 predicted proteins | sample SI_123_September_4_FD_182781 | JGI IMG/M metagenome (GOLD analysis project Ga0233441, IMG submission 182781) | Seawater microbial communities from Saanich Inlet, British Columbia, Canada - SI_123_September2016_135_MG | ecosystem: Environmental > Aquatic > Marine > Inlet | place: Canada: British... | reverse complement strand
GCTACAATATGATCAGATAGAATTCTACTGGTTATTAGCACCGTCAATGGGACGGGGGACCCAGGCGCATGTACAGAGAAAGGAGAAGTGGGACAAAACGCTATGGGAGGCTATGGCAAATGACCCAGGAGGAAGAAAAAAGGTTCTTTTAGGAAACTTCAACACCGTTCTGAGTGATGACGATATCACTGACTGCCCGGAGTTTTGGATGAAGCAGGGGCAGGTGAAGGAGGGTCAAGTAGAAGAAGTCAAGGAGATTGGAGACGAGGGGTTCGCGGCTACCACGGCAAACGAGAGATTACGTTTTGATGAGGGAGTTACGCACGCTAAACTTTTGGATGCAGCGCGACGCCCAGGGCGCAGACAAACTCACACCCAATATACTTGGCGGGGGAAAGGAGTAAAATTCCGCGACAAAGGTTTTGTCACGACTTATTCGCTCGTGTCTTCAGATATTGTATTGTCTGGGGGTGTGGAATCTACAGCGATTATTGAGCCAAACAATACTAAAGACGCTTTCTTGGGATCATCTCATAGACCCAGATGGTTCAGTTTGAAGAGAAATTGGCAAGACAGATGGGAGGAATACCAAAGTAAAGAGAAGGAAGAGAGTGTGGAAGGAAAGAAAGAAGAAAAGCGAGACTCATTATTGACCAAACTAACTTTGAACACGATGTTTAGAAATGTTGGCCACAACTTAACACCAAAACAAGGAACAAGGGTGGAGGTTGGAGAAGAGGAAGAGATGGAGAGATACATGGAGGAAAATAGAGAAAAAGAAATAAAAGGAGAAGACATCAGACCAGATAATTTCCCAGAGGAATTGTGGGAATTAGTGAATGCAGACCAAAAGGGATTTGTACTAGGGAGATTTCAAAAATTTGTGAATCAAGAATATCTGGACGAATGCGTGAGGACCATACTGGAAGAGTTGGATATATTAGAATGCGAAGAAGCCCAAGAGATAAAATGGTTGGGGGAAGGAATAAAAGGGGAAGAGAGTATGGTGATGCGAGCCCAAGCACTGGCGAACATTGACATATTCTTCTTTAAAGAACCAGAGGCTGCAGCACTAGCAAAGGATGTTGTCGCAGAAATAAACACCACGGATGAGAAGGCCATGAGAAGCCGACCGAGGAAACTTTCAGTAGTACAACAGGCATTCTTGCAAGCTAAGACAAATATCATGGAGAGATTGGGAAAACTGGAAGAGAGTACAAGTCAGTGGTGCCATGGTTTAGTGTTGGTGGCGTATGAGGAGAGAATTAAGAAATTCATGGATAAGAGAGGAGACACGGCGATGGCGGACATGTTCTTGCCAGAGTTCGAAAAAGAAGTAGCGACGTTTTTCAGATTATGTATAGACTTGAGGATGCTGAATGCCAAGACGGTACCAGACATATTCCCACTCCCAAGGATTGATGATTTAGTGGAATCCATTCCGAGAGGGTGCTCGAGATTCAGTCTATCGGATATTTGTGACGCATTTTTCACATGTGAGCTGAAGAAAGAACACCGCCATAAGACGGCATTTAAAACGCACAATCGGCATTTGCAGTTTGCCGTATTGCCGCAGGGGTTTATAAATTCTCCAAGCATATTTTGTAGAATGATTGCAAGGACATTCAAAGGGATGGAGAGAGAGAAGTTCTCAGCATACATTGACGATGTCTTAAACCATACGTCAGATTTTGGGGAACATCTGGATGTCCAACAGGAGACCTATGATAGGTTGAGGAGTAGTCAACTGACTCTCAAAGTATCGAAGACCCATCTTAATCAGAAAAGGGTGAAGTTCTTGGGACATATACTTACCGAAGAAGGAAGGTTACCAGACCCAGAAGCCGTGGAAGCTATAAGAGAATGGAGGAACCCGACAACGACTAAGGAAGTAAGGTCGTTTCTAGGAGCGACACTGTACTATCGAGAGTATATCTATAATTATTCTGATAAGGCAATGCCTCTATATGATCTGATAAAGAAAGGGGTATGTGTGGAGAAAGAATGGAAAGATGAAGTACACGGAAAAGCAGTCCAGGAATTGAAAGACATCCTGACCAGTAAACCGGTACTCATGAGTGTAGACAACACCAGACCATTCAGGTTAAAGGTTGATGCATGTCGAGTGGGGAGAGGGATTGGGAGTATATTGGAACAACAAAATAAGGAGGGGAAGTGGCAACCGGTATCGTACTATTCATCGTCATTGAATGAGACGGAAAGGCAATACTCGGCTACAGAATTGGAGTGCAAGGCTCTACATGACTGTATAGTTCATTATGCTATCTATCTAAAGCATACTCCCCATTTTGAAGTATTCTCAGACCATAACGCCCTGAAATACATGGTAAAGTCTGACAAGGCGTCGACGAATGGGAGATTGATGAGGTACTTGATGAATTTGCAAGGATATAACTTTTCATTATATTACCGAAAGGGGAGTGAGAATGCGGATGCTGACGCAGTGTCAAGATTGTTAAGGCAGTCGGATGACCCATCCTTTCTGAATGAAGATGATCTCAGGGATGAAAGCGGATTAGTATCAGATGAGAAGCTGAATGCTGCCAGGAAATTGAATAAAGTCACCCTGAAAGTAGAGTTGGCTGCGAGGAAGGAATTCAGACGAATAAAGAAAATTGAATTGAGAGAGATGGCGGAGATAAATGATCGAATATTAGAAGAGGGAGTAGAGAATTTAGAATCCGAATCAGGAAGGCAGAGATTTTACGAAAATTTGTCCAGGGAGGGTGTACAAAGTTCCAGGGAGACCGTGGAGGAAACTATAAAGGAGCTTATGCCAAACCAGTTAGTAAGTAACATAGTGGTGGACGGGGAGAGGCAAACACCAGACTATTTGAGGACGTTATTGGTAAACATGACTAAAGTAGTAAAGGAGGAGAATGATGAGAGAGAAAGAGTAAATGCCCAAAGGTACAAGCCTAAAGAGTGGGAAACTAAGAGAGAGGAGATCAAGAAGAGATGTCATGAGTTAAACGAGAAAGTGGTGAGAAAACGAGACAAGCGAAGGAGCCTTGCAAACTGCGTCAAGAGATACCCATTGCGGAAAAGGGCAGAGATCGACTATGACTCGGCGGATAAGGTGCAACCTAACCTAAGGCATCTAAAGAAACCACCTGAGAGAGACCAAGTAACTATAGAAATGGAAAGGAGTCGGAAGAAAGGATATAAGCTTTGCGAAGTAAGGGAGTCGATGATAGAGGGAGCTGGAAAAGGACTCTATATGAAGAAAGATGTGAAGAAAGGGGAGGTAATCTGTAGCTATGAAGGGTTGGAAGTAGAGGAGAAGAAACTAAAGGAGGGATATGGTGACAGAGACTATGTGGCCTCTGGATACAAGGATGAACTGGGAGAGGAATTGACCTATATTGACTCAAATGAAGAGGGGTCTTGTTATGGGAGATATATAAATGACCCAGTTGATGAATTGTTAGTAAATGCTAGGATAGTATTCCAAGAGGGGAAATTGGTAGTGGTGACAACGAGTGAGCTTGAAAAAGGAGAGGAGGTGTACGTATCCTACTCAAAGGAATATTGGGAGACCAGACTCCATCTGTTAAATGAAAAATTACAGGGGAGGATAAGGAAGAGCTATCCAGATGAAAAATGTGTAAGATTCAGGGATACGGGGATTCTAGAGGTGTACAATGACAAGAGCACACTTAAAGAAGTGATGAAACCGAAGAATAGAATTCGAAAGGGAGTAATCATAAACAGCCCAGCTAAGAATTTGAGAACCAGGAAAAGGATGGAAGAGATGAAAGAATTGATGAAAGATAAGGAGGAAGTGCCTGAGATAAGCTTGAATGAGGAAGAGTTTGACCATGATAGTGTGGACCAGTGTGAGGAGTTAGCTGATAAATTGAACCAATTATTAGGGGGGAGGAAGTTCATCGACAGCGAAAATGGAAGATTGTATTCGATCTACCAGATAAGGTATGATGAAGATCTAGAATTGATCATTGGATTTCGACAACCATTGTCTGGGCTTGCTGATCAGAAAGATGGGTCCGCCTATGCGGTGTATGGAAAGGAAGGATTATATGAACTTTCAGAGATGTATCTGTTGGAACACCCAGAGGATCGACTATCTATTGAATGGCCAACTTCAAAAGAGGAGTGGGCAGATTTACAACTGGGAGATAATGAATGGAGAGAGATAATAGATGAAGTAAGAGGGGAAGGAAGGGAGAAGACTATCCAGAAGAAAAGGTACCGGCTCATAGAGACAAAGGACAAAGAAAAGGATATGTTGGTGAGGATGATGGACAGCAACAAGGGGATAGTGGAGAGATGTGTAGTCCCTAGTTGTTTGAGGAAATTAGCTATGATGAGTTTTCATGAGGGATTCTCTCATTTGGGGAGTGCCCGAATGTATGCTACTATGTCTCTGACTTACTACTGGCCAGGGATGGAGGGAGATATCAAGAATCATGTTAAGGGGTGTATAAACTGCAAATTGCGCAAGTCATACCAAAGAAAGCCAAGGGTTCCTATAGTTCAATATGGGAAAACTGAAAGAGTGCTGGATAGGGTGCATATGGATCTAACTGGACCACTACCGACAACAAAGGAAGGGCATAAGTACATCCTGGTGATTAAGGACTATTTGTCCAAATATGTGTGGCTGATTCCATTAATAAAGAAGACAGCGGAGGCAGTGGCACTGGCATTTGTAAATGATTTCGTTTGTCAGGCTGGAATACCAGACATGGTGGTGAGTGATAGAGGAAATGAGTTTGTTAATAAAGTGATGAAAAAAGTAGCGAGGGTAATGAATATTTCAAGAGTGAGTACCACACCATATAATCCGAGATCTGATGGATTCGTGGAAAATCATAATAAAACCTTGAAGGATCAACTATTTCATTATGTGGATACTTTAAAACAAGATGATTGGGATAATTACCTACCAATAGTGCAGTTGATGTATAATACTACAGTGTCATTAGCTACGGGATATACACCGATGTTATTGATGACGGGAAGGGAAGCTAGGATGCCGTCTACTGAGCATATAAATAGTGAAGAGCCGAAGATGAAGAGAGAAATGGCTGACAACGAATATGTCTTGGAGATGATAAAACAAATGAGGGCATATCAGGATCATGCTATTGAGCATGCGGGGATGAACAAGGAGAGGACAAATGTCAAAGTGAGTAAACCATTAGAGTATGTGGAATACAAGGAGGGACAATTATTTATGAAAGTTAGGAGACCATTGTCAGCATTTCATTCGATTATCGATGAAGAAGAGTGGAAAGTTTCGATGAAGCTGCTTGAGAGATACGAAGGACCCTACAAGATTGTGAGAAAAATCAATCCAGTGTTATATGATGCTGATATTGAAGGGAAGGAGGTACGGGTACATGCTGTGAATATGAAGCCGTTTTGAAGAAAAGGGTAAGGTAAGTGACAGGTGAGGTAGTTGTGGGACACTACAGCTATCAGTTTATCATCTGAGAGGGTTATGTAATAGTGTTGAGGTTATAGTGAGAAGAGAAAATGGATAGCTGTGTGTGAATTAAGAATGAATATAAGAATATATAATGGGAGGTTAACATGACCCAGCTTTTAGATTATTAAGTGTGTACAAAGAAGTAATATGTGTGATAGGGAGAAATATGTAGTCTGGAGTGAAGATCAGCTAAATTATATGAATAAGTTGAGTGAAGTGTAGAAATTCGAACTAAGAATATGAGTGGAGGATATACGTAGAGAAGAATGTAACGGATGTAGCATTTCTGAGTAGAAGGTATAAATTTGCGAGTTAAGAGAGTTTTGAATAGAGACAACGTTTGATAAGTTTTTGTGTGTGTTTGTTGTTTGTTGAGATTGCTTTGTTTGACTGTTCACAAGTATTAAATAAGATAGGAGAATCATTGTTATTTTGAGAACTTTATTGAGAGGATGAGTGACACTGAAGATGAGAGAGAGCTAAGAGATAGAGCAACTGTTGAGAGAGTAATGGAAAGACATTTGAGTATTGTTAAGGGAGGTGAAGATTCTATTGGTGACGATCATGATGAAGATTCTCTTGCTGAGCATCCTTTGAATGTTGAGATTGAGAAGAGTGATGAGTCTCTAACGACTCCGAAGCATGGCCTGTTTTCCGACAGAACCAAGAGTGGTGACTTAGGGGATACCATTTCATTTTTTAACAATGGCCAAGGAGAAGTGGAGAAGTCGAATGAAGGTGATGGGACCATCATCTTTCGCAAGGATAAGGATGGCAACGCCACACAGAGCGAGGATTCCGTGGAGCTATCTACCATTCTGGAACAGAATTCCCAGGAGAGAGGGAAAGAGAGAGAGATCAGAGAGAAGGGGATTGCAGGAGGATTGAAGACTGCAGCCCAAGGAAGCGGAGAAGAAGCCGAAAGACAGCGTACGCCAGGGGAAGTTTTCATGCCCACTGTCAAGCGGAAGGCTTCTGATACTGAAGGTGGGAAGTTGGTCACGGGAGTCAAGGGCACTGGGCTCCCGGATGGAACTGCACCACCAGCAAAGGTGAAAAGTTTCTCGGTGCCTGAGAAGAGAGAGAGAAAAATCGTCGACCTAACTGAGGAAGACTATTTAGAAGAAGAAGGGGATTCGGTATCCAATTCAATGGATACAGAGGATGAGTGGGAGAAGCAACTCAGATTAAGAGAGAATTTGGATCGGATCCAAATGGAGATCAATAAGGATTTTGAGAAGAGGCAGATCCTTTTGAATGACCGACCCGAAGTTTGGGGAGGGAAATTAGCCGAGTATCGCGAAGAGGTGATCGAGGATATGCAAGAGGACTCAGCAATGGCAATTATTGTTGCCGCTCCGCTAGGGAAGAGAAGAGAGATGATGACCGCGAATGACTATCTAGTCGCCAGAGAGACTATTCCCACGAGAGTTTGGCAGGTGAACCGAACCATGGAAGATCTGGAGTACGAACAGGAGAAGAAGGGACACTATCATCCGGGGAAGGTGTGGAAGACCATTCGGGCTCTACTTACAGGAATGAAAGAACTCCACCATGAAACCCTAGTACAATTATTTGGTGGGGAGATGAAGTACCAGGAGGTCCTGAAAGAAGTCAAGGCGTTGGAGAAGTTACTTTCAGATATTAAAGGGGGACGAGTTTCGAAGATTCCCAGAAACCACCCGTTGTTTCATGTGGACTATATCCAAGAATTAGTGGAATGGTACGATGTTATGCTGATGGTGATAAGTGAGTTGGTTTATTCCCGCCGAGTGGAATACCGGAAGATTGAGAAGGCGAAGATCTATGCATGGAATCACCCGATCCTGAAGATGCCGGAGGAGGTGCGTCAGGCCAAAGGGCTGGGAGCGAATTGGTCGGCAAAGACTAAGCCACTGCGAATGACGGCAGAGATGTGGAAGGAGAAGTTTGCAAGAGATGCCGAAGAAGAAGCTCCAACCTGGGTCCATACTAAAGCAGAACCGGGCCAGCAAAGAGTCATTCATATGGACGAATATCACGACGATTTTCTCCGACCCAGACCTGGTAGCGATGAGGACTATGATGAGATGGACATGGAGGAGATGGATGAGAACGAGAGGGTCTATCGAGGACTGAGAAGAGATTTCGAAACCCATTTGAGGGAGAAACAGGCCAAAAAGGATCAAGAGGCTAACCAGTCTCAGAGAATCAGAGCCAAAGGTTGGAAGGGAAATGACGAGTATGGGGATCAGCCCTCTGCAAATGAGATGATGAAGAGGGAGTTCAGTGATGGAGGCTCGACCCAAGGTTCTCACGGGAGTAAACGACGAAAGGAAGACGATCTAGGGGGGACTGAATCGGTCACCAGCGATAAGCCAGGAGACGACGAGATTTCACTGAGTGGAAGTTCCACCTATTCGGGCAGACCTGGAGGCGGGCGCACGGAGACATTCCGGCAGCGGATGCGAAGAGATGTTGTGGTGGCTTATCTAAAAAAGCACAACAAGAACTACGATGCATTGGCGGATGCCATCCTGGATATGTCAGTCCCGTTCATGAATTACATGAATGAAACCAAGAGAGGGGGAGAGCAGGCCCTAGTGGGAAAGTTCAAGTCCATGGGAATGGATTGGAGACATGGGACGTTCAATCTAAGAGAACACTTCCGGATGTTGGACCTCTCGCTGGACATGAATGGAGTCTCGAGTAAGCAGAGGATCAAGATGTTGATCTATACGGGGGGATTTTCCAAGGAGGCAGAGAAAGACAAGAAGATCAGTTCCTGGAAGCAGAAGATCATGCTGAGACTAGGGAAGGTGTATGAGAGGGTGCGGTATGATATGAATGAAGTCGCCGAGTCGGATTTTGAATATTGGACTGAGATGTGGATCCGTGTTAAGATGGACATCATCGTGTACTTTTGGCAGAGGCCTAACGAGAGGGAGATCGAGAAGAACTTGGTGGCACTAATGGAGAAGACGGCTTTTGTTGAAGGCGATACGTTGAATAACGCTGCGCATCGACTGCTGGAATGGTACAATGAGGCTACCGACTTCCAAAAGAACACGGGTTCAGAGAGGGCTGACCATGGATATTGGTTGATGGACAAGTTCAGGGAGATTTTGAGAAAGAAAGGAATACTGGGGAGCCAGTTAGAAAGAATCTTGTGGACAAGAATTGACTTAGTAGTGGAGGACCCAGCTAAGAATCTGCCAGCGAACCATGGCTTCCTCGACGATGAATTGGCCGAAATGTATGGCAAGAGTGCCAACAAGCTCACGGAAGAGGTTTATCGGGTGATCCTACGGGGCATCGATGAAGATGGGCACGCCAACAAGTTGAACATGATCATCCAAGAGGAGAAGGACTTTACTTTAGTGAGTCGAAAGAAGAGTAGCTCGAGTTCGTCATCCGGCAAAACTATGGTGGTGAACAACGTTAAGGTTACCCCGAAACCAGCAGGCGGAGGAGGGAGCTCGAGTGGGGGGGGAGATAAAACCAAGCAGGAAAATAGTTGTGGAGATTGTGGTCTGTACTGTCACAAGAGAGAGGGGAAGTGTGCTGTATTCAAGAATAAAAAGATCTCGGTTAAGGACTTGCTGAAGATGAACAACAGTATGTTCAAGCCCCAGGGGGGAGGGAGATGGACCCTCCACAATGGAATGCAGGACAAGCTGCAGAGATTTGGGTTTCCGAGAATGGGTATCCAGGGGGAGGACGTCAAACCAGCCCTTATTGAAATCCAAAAGGGGATAACGGACCTATGGGAAGCGTCCAAAGACAGTGGAGGTAAGGCGGTGGTCAATAATGTCTCTACAACGAGCGTGACTGCTGCCGAAGCCGAGGCTGCAGCGTTACTAAAGAAGTACAAGAAATTGGAGCGTGAGAATCAGGAACTGAAGAAGGCTAAGTCAAAGCAGGAAGAGGATGAGTCAGACGATGACAGTGATGATGAAGACTCTGGCACTGATTGACAATCGCCAGTTGAATCCAAAAATGAGTGTGTATGTGAAGAGGGGAGAGTGGAAAATAATTATAAAATTTTTAATGTTAATATAAGATATGACCAGAGTTCAGAAGAAGAGAGCGATGACACGGAAGAAGATTCTGATCCAGCCGGAGACTGGGAAACTGATTTCGATTGGATGGCAGGGAAGCATCTGGAGGATGTGGAAAAGGATATATACACTGGATATGGATTCGACACGGATACAGTTGAAGAGGGGGAAGAGGAGTTACGGATGGTACTTAACAATATCAATCAGATCAAGATGAAAGTGAAGAGGAGCAAGAGGAAGAGTAAGAGTAATAAAGCCACACAACCAATGTTGGAAGATGACGAGGACGATGGCTGGGGAGAAGACATGACAACAATACCCAATATCCGCAGGAGTAGATGGCGAGAAGAAGCCAAACAAAGACGGGCATTAATGGGGGAAGGTTCAGATAAAAGAGAGACAGAGGGCTTGGTCGATGAAGAAGTACGAGTCCTACAAGTCGAAGGGGACATGGGGGGCGGTGAGACGGGGGATGATGAAACAGACGAAGAATCAGTGGATTTGGTGGACAACCTTACCTACAGTGAAGATTCGTTAAGTGTTCTGAGAGGCCGAATCACGACTCCATTGGGGAAAGATCTTGAATGTTGGATTGTATCAGATACTGGAGCCATGACTCAGTTGATGCACCGCGACTATGCAAGGAAAATGAAATTACCGGTTACTCAAATGCCGGAGAGTCAACAATTTACGATCAGTGGACCCGGAGGGGGAAGCGACAGGGTCACCAGTAGAGTGGTCATGGACGTGACATTTGATGCGGGAGAGTTGGAAGGGAAGGAAGAGGAGTATGTCCATGAGAATGGGACTTTGCCGGGCCAGATTACTATTCCTATGTCTTTTGGATTGGTGGAGGAATTACCAGTTCCAATTTTGTGGGGGGGAAACCAAATGAGGAAGTACCACGCTCACGATTTGCATGAAAGGAAGATAATGACGTTTAAGAAAAACGAGAAGATCTATGTGGTAGAGACGAAATCATGGTTAGCATCGTGTGTGCAAATGAGGGAGAGTGAAGACAAGAGAGTGGTGAAGGCAGTGAAGTCTTTTCTACCCAGCAAAGAGCGACTTGTCAACATGATCACGGGAGGAAGGAGTACTTCGAATGTGAGTACACCGTTGTACCCGGGGAAGGGAAATATTGTTCGACTGGCGAGACAAAATGCGAGAGTGGATGAAGGACTGAACCTAGTGGACCTCATAAATGAAGAGGATATTCGTAAGGAGTATGGGGACATGATCACGGTGACGAGTTGTGTGAATACGGGAGAGGCATACATAGTGGTCCATAACAATACTAGTAGGGCATTGAGTTTACCCGGCGGCAAGCTGGAGATTTCGGTGAAGCCCATAATGAGCCTGCCGATATGTAAGAGTTCGTCCACAGAATTCCAAGAGTTGAAGGACCTGCACCAAGGAGTGGCTATGGAAGGGCCCTATGCGGAGGACGCTGACAATGAGGAAGGTAGTTCCCAAGAGGAGGGGAGGACATCAAAACCACTACCGCGAACTAGCGTAGTATGGTCGTGTGATGGATTGACGGACCGAATCAAGAACGGGGACATGACTAAACTCAGAAGTTATTTGAAGGAGTTTAACCCTGATATGATGGGGTTGTTGGATGTGCGATGGACAAGAGAGGGAAATGACCATACCCAAGTAAAGAAGCTCAGTGAAGGGGAGGAATATTACCAACTGTTGAAGAAAGCGGTGGGAAAAGAGTATTTCATACTATTAAATTTGGGCGAGAAGGAAAGGGGTGGACAGGCTATATTAATAAAAAAGAGTTGTGCGACACCCACAGTAACGTGGGGTGTTGAGGGTCAGAGTGGAGTCTTTCCGCATGGGAGAGTTACACGGCTACAATATGATCAGATAGAATTCTACTGGTTATTAGCACCGTCAATGGGACGGGGGACCCAGGCGCATGTACAGAGAAAGGAGAAGTGGGACAAAACGCTATGGGAGGCTATGGCAAATGACCCTGGAGGAAGAAAAAAGGTTCTTTTAGGAAACTTCAACACCGTTCTGAGTGA
>Ga0233441_1003083_pt1 | contig 11562 bp, 12 predicted proteins | sample SI_123_September_4_FD_182781 | JGI IMG/M metagenome (GOLD analysis project Ga0233441, IMG submission 182781) | Seawater microbial communities from Saanich Inlet, British Columbia, Canada - SI_123_September2016_135_MG | ecosystem: Environmental > Aquatic > Marine > Inlet | place: Canada: British... | reverse complement strand
CTCCAATCATCTTAATAAACTTTTCACTGTTTGAATTTTGGAGGTTTAAAACTTATGTCAAGAATAACTTTTTTCTTTACATATTTGCAATACTAGCTCTCTTAGAGATTGTATCGTATAAGGAGGAAAATTTTGAGAAAAATATTAATTCTGCTAGTAGTAATAATTGGTTTAGGAGCATGTGCAAGGCAATCGGATCTTACTATTTATAATGATACCGGACAATCAATTCAAATTATTCTTGGAAGCACAATCCATCAGCTTTTTCCGACCGATCCTCCTGCAGTAGAAACATGTTATCTTAATTCCTTTATTTTATTTGGAGAAACAAAAGAAGTTCCTATTATTATTTATGGTCAAATTTATCTTGAGCATAAAGATTTTCATATGAAGATGAAACCTGGAAAAGATAGATCGTATCATGTAGAATTAGATCGGGCAGGTATTCAAATAAGCAATCCTTCAATATACCCGATAACTGATGTACAGCTTAAAAAAGAAGATGGCGATTGGGAATATGCTCTTGGATTTCCTTTTGGTGTTTTTTCTGAGGAGTTAAGTCCAACAATATCTGTGTCAGCAGATTATGACTATATCAAAATAGCATATAATATTGGTTTTGAACAACATGAGTATTTTGAAGATGCAATTGAATTAAATATTGGAGAAACGACAACATACGTTTTTGAAGGTAATTAGATTATATTTCTAAGGATCTCTCTGTTTTTTGTAATATCAGGATGAGTTTGTTTTTTGCCGAATTCTATTCTACGAGAATCAAATCTTAATATTATCTCGGGAATTATCAATTCCCACTCCAATGGATTTATCATTCTTTTTGCTTTATAAGTGCTGATAACTTGTTCAAAAACATGTTTGAACTTTACAGAGTTATAAGCTGATGCCCAAAATAAAAGGAAATGTATTAGATCAGTTTCCGGATAATCGTATACCCACTCACTAAAATCAAGCATATAGTATTTCCCTTCTGCAAAAAGATAATTTTTAGGATTGTTATCGTAATGGCAGATACACTTACCATTTTTAGATTCAAGTGAATGCAGGTTAATAAACAATTCAGTGATCTTTGCGAAATTGGGTTGTGCAAGATCCATTAAAGGAGTACCCTCAATATACTCTAGCATCAATGTATTTTTACCGTCATTATCAATAAGTTTAGGTGTAAAAGGAAGTCTCTTTTTATAAATATACATTTCTTTCTTAAACATTTTTGGTGAATCGCATATTTTAATAACTTGTTTTTTTTCTTTATTGATAATTATTTCAGTTTTCATGATCAATCTCGAATCTTTATATCTATGCTATCACCATCTTGATAGCCTTTTAAATTCTTTACATAGGCCTTTATAACATCCCTTAATGTCTTTTGAACATAAGGAACAATATTTAGATCTTTGCCACCTATCTCGATTTCAATATCAAGATTTCTATCTGTTTTGCAATCTTCACGAGAATTTCGTCCTGCTAAAATGCCAGAAACCATTTCCCTGCAATTCATTCCACACTCTCTACAACATTCAAGGTTAGGAAGTGGAAGTACATGAAATACTTTCTCAATTACCAGATCTGTAAGTTCTTTCATTTGGTTTTTAGAATTAAACGTTTTAAGATCTTTATATTTATCATGATCATTAGCATAAATTCCAGAAATTGCAAATACAGTACCATCGATAAGTTCTTCTAGCTGTTCTTCATCTTTTGCACAAATGATGCGGGGAAGAGCAACGTTTTTCATTCCTTCAACAACTACAAAATCACTTTTAAGATTTGAAAGCATTTCGTTCAATGAGAGCTGTCTATTCCAAATTTGATATGTTTCAGAAATACCTCTGGCAATAACGGTATCACCACTTGCCTGCGCATGTTTCCAACTATTACTACCCTCTTTTTCCATTGTGAAATTTTCGTTATGGATATCCTTAATAGAGGTGACTGTAAACCCTCGCTCTTTAAGATTTTTTATTAGTTCTACTGTAACTGTAGTTTTGCCAGTATGGTGATATCCAGCTACGCTAAAAACTTTCATATTTATTTGAGCTCCATAAGTTATTTTAGTTTATAATATTGGACTATATTATTTTTCCCAATTCTTTTTCCTTCGTATAAAGCTTTATCTGCTCGTGTAATGCATTCATCAATTGTTAATTCATCAGAAAAAGTACACAATCCAAAAGTCATGGTTATTTGTAATGAGTCATCCTCATATTTTATTGCACTACTTTCAATTTTTTCTCTTATCTTTTCTGATATTATCTCTCCACCTTTGTGATCTGTACCTGGTAATAAAAATAGAAATTCTTCTCCACCCCAACGTGCACAAATATCTTGTTTTCTTATTGTTTTAGTCATAAGTTTAGAGAGTGAAACAAGAACCTTGTCACCAGCATCATGACCGTATGTATCATTAACTTTTTTAAAATCATCAATATCACTAATAACAAGTGTAAATGGTTCCGCATTTCTTCTGAATCTAATTATCTCGTAATCGATATTCTCTAATACTGCGCGTCTGTTGGGTAGTTGCGTTAGTGGATCAGTTTTTGCAATTTTTTCAAGCTCGATAGTATGTTTTTGTTTCATCCTGAATTTACTAATGAAAACAATTGCAATAACTAGTACTAATATGGCAACAATTACAATTGCAATCATGAATAGACGTGTTGTTCTTTTCTCTTTTTCCTGTTGAATTATTTTTCTGTTATTATCTTCTCTCTCTTCTTTTAGATTTTCAATTTGTCTTCTTTTTTCATCATTTTCTAAATTAGCAATTCTTTGTTGTTGATCACTTTCTTCTTTGAGTAGCTCTATAGTTTGTTCTTTTTCTTCAATTTGTTCTACTGCTTTTTTTGTGATCTTAGTTATCTCTTTAGTAGTTTCAGCTTTTTCCAGTTCATGTTTTATCTCAATATCGCTTATAATTGTTTCAACATGTTCTTGGGCAAGAACAGATTTTAATGAATCTTGTTGCTCAGTATATTGCTTAAAATAGGCTAAGGCTCTATCCTCATTGCCAATAATATTGTAATATTCATAATTAAAAAGAATCTTATTATTATTTATCTCCTGATTCAATTTTTCATTTGTATCTGCAAATTTTTGTATATATTCATATGCTTTTTCTTTTTTCCCTGTTTCTTTGTAGATACTGCCTAAAGCTTCATATGTTCTAACCAAGCTTTCAAGGTTATCAATTGCATCATAATTCTCTGCGGCAGTTTTATAATGCTGTTCTGCAAATTGAAAATTTTTATTATGAAGGTCTATTTCTCCTAATTTTTCATTAGTTAAAGCAAAACTGCTTTTATTATTAAAATTCTCGTGTTGTACTAACGATTGCTCAAAATTCTGATATGCTCCTTTAAGATCTCCTAATGCATAATATATTTCTGCGATTATGAAATGGCACTTTGCTAATCCAGGATGGTTTTTATGCTCTTTACTAAGATCTAAAGCTTGCACAGCATATTTAAAGGCTTTAACGTTTTCCCCGATATAATTATGATATGTTGCTAAATAATAAAATGCAGCAATTTGAAGATCAAGGTTATTGATTTCTTTAGCTGTATCTAACGACATACTCATGAATTCAATTGCTTTATCATAATTATCTAAATACTTATATGATTCAGCAATATTTTGTAGTTGCTGAGCTTGCTGTAACTTGTTCTTTATGTCGGATGAAGTTCTTAGAGCTTTGATCCCAAATTCTAAACTTGCCTGAGGATAAATTTTCCAATACGATCTCTGTAATTCATCTAATATCAAAACTCTTTTTAAGCCATGAGCTGAATTCAGTTCAAGCTTTAGATTGTCTAATCTGGTAACACTATAAATATTTATAGTTAAAACAATTAATAATGCAATAAATAATGATCTCTTCAAAATTATCCTCTCAAAAAAAATATATTATGGTTGGATTATACCAAGCCAATCTCCCAGAAGAAATTGTAATCTTCCAATTAGGAGCGAAATACGAGCCATTGCAGTGTAACCAAAAGCAGCACCAAAACTTACCATCAGAAAATAAATTCCAATTTTTGCAGAAACTCCTAAAGCACCAGTATGTTTCTTACTAAAATAGAAATAAATGACTCCGGTGATTGTTCCAACTATTAAAAGAATTTGACCAACAATCACAACCCAATTTTCTCCAATAAAGGGATTTATCATTGTTGCAGTTAACTGATTTAGTACATCAGATTTTAAATAACGAAGAAAAAATACACCTGAGGTTGTTCCAATTACCACCGATATAGGGAATCTACTTACCCACTCAGTTTTAGGTATTAAACGCATGAGCATCATTATTCCTAAAATTGCAGGAATGATCTTAATCCAGTTTGCACTGAAATCTTGTGTTAAGGGGTCGTAAAGGTTTGGAATAAGTATAGAGAATACTGTATAAACGAACCAATAACCAGCTGATAGTCCTACGAAAATCTGTTCTGCTGTTTTATAAAAAGGGTTGTCTTTATATAGGAAGCTGAAGATAGCAAATGTAAAAAGTGCACCCAGCCAAATACCTAATGTTGCAAAAAACTGTTCCATTACTTACCTCCCTTTTTCAAAGCTTTCCTATCTCGCCAATAGTTAATATTACCTATTGCGATGAAGATGATTATAATTAAATGCGCAATAGATTGAGCATCCATACCTTTTGTTGCAGATCCGGGAGTTTTAATTAAAGTTTCATACTCCGCTGCTGCTTTCAATCCTGCCAATAATCCCGTAAGCTGTTTCTGTTCATTTATGTAGGGAAGCATAGCAGGTGCGCTTACTCCGGTACATCCACCGGAAGTCGGTCTGCCGTAAGCATCGTGTGCAATTTGTACCCACTCTTTTATTCCAGGAGCTCCTGCAGAAAGCGAGAAAACAAATCCGATGTTACTGAAATTATTTATTCCCTCCATAATTGGAAGTTCATCAATGCTGCTTCCATTCATATCTTTTGGAAAAACCTCGCGGAAGTTTTTTCCCATCGATTGTATTGTAATCATCCCTCCTGCTTTGAAACCAAGATTCACATAATCTTCACCATATTTCAAATCAGGATAATCATCTTTTAGTTGTTCAATGATATCATCTGCCATTTGTACTCCCATTGGCCACATTGCAGTAAAGATGATATTTATTTCTTTATCGAAGCAATGCTTAACAACTGCTTTTGCCATTGGGTGTAATTCCGGCATACTGGCAGGATCATAATCAAATGATAGAAGAGCCCTAGATCCTTTTGGCATACCATCAATAAGGTCGTATACCATATGCACATTCTTTGTGGTTTCTAAGGGAAGTCCTATTGTGAAAATGAGAGGAAGTGCAACACCAAAGAATATTAGTAGGAACAACCAGCGTCTGTCTATCTGTTTAGTTTTCCTCATTATTCACCTCCCAGATATGATCTTTCAATTCCCAGTATTATCCTCAAAGAACTTCCAATAATTCCTAAACCTGCACCTATCATAATTGCACGTTGCCCGGCTGTAGTTGGAAATGTCATAATAAACTCAGATACTTTTGGAAGATGAAGGAAGTTTAATGATTCTGGTAACCAGCCAGTTAGGAGACTTCCAAATGTTGTATTTCCAAGCATAACAAGTACAGCAGAAGTGAGTAGAAGGTTAGATTCTACGGTTCTTCCAATAAAAGCTCTGTATGCTGCTGATGCAATGAAGAAAGCTAAAAGAGAGAACATTGTGGCTTGTAAATGCTGATATACATTATGAAAAAGATAATCGAAAGGTTTATGCCCCAAGGTACTTGTAATAATCTCTCCATGACCTAACATTCCGGCACTCTTTCCGGTTCCCCATAAAAAGCCGAGTGTGACCATTACTACGAAACTAATAAGTGTAATTACATAAAACTGCCAGTCACGTTGTTTATATTGAATCTTTAATATATTTACTTTAAATAAACTTAATTGTCCTAATAGTATTGCAAAACCGGAAATTATTAAAAACCAAATCTCCAGTTCACCCGATAATTGCCCAAATGGTTTGTGCGGAATGAACTCTGAAATGATTAGAATAATTCCAACAGTGAATGTTATTAATAATGGTATCTTTCTTTTCATGTTCTTCTCCTTAATGTAACGCTAAGAAATCTTTGAGGAAGTGAACACCCGAAATTTCCAGTATTATTCCAATTGTTAGAACTACAATAAATATTGCCTTTCCAAAGTCCTGACCCTTAAGGCTTCCAAGTTGATGCGGATCTTTTGATAGATAAGCAGAAGCTGCAAACAGCTCCTCACCAATAAGTGTATAGTCGCAGGCTACCACAAAGAATGGCAATTGGCTTGGCATTGCCGTTCCAGCTGTTTGAATAGCTCCACTGGAGAATCCAGTTTCAGCCAGAATCAATGATTCAGCATAGAATGCACCAAGAAAGAAGTTAGCAGCTGGTTTCTCACGAACAATAATACCATCAACCCCTGCAACATAACCAAACTGGTCATCTGTAAGATAGAAAACCGAATCTGGGTCAAATGCATCGGGACGCCCAGCTTTCATGTAAGCTTCTTTAACAACTTCTTTTGCAGTAGAAAGCACCATAGACCGGCAAACAGGAACGATAAGCTTAGCATCGTATTCTGCAGCTTTCTGGGCTAATCTTCTAAGTAGAGTTAAACCTGCAATTGTTTGCATGTCATCGAGGTCTAATGTGCCTGGAATAAATAGGATGGGTCTGCCCATTTCTGTTGCTCGTCCAACAGATTCATCCATCGATTCCAAACCACCAATCTTTCTTATGTAGAGATCTTTACCGCTTTTAGCCGAAAAAATATAATATACAATAGAAACACTGATTAATAATGCGAGAATAAGAAGTGATATCTTTTTCTTATTAAACCATTGAGAAGATGAGCTTGCAGTTGTTCGAACTATATGTAATACTTTACCATTCTCATCTAATGCGGATAATCTGTAATTATATTCGATTCCCGGATCTATATCAGTTCCGTCTTCAAAAGTTCCTACAACTTCCTGTGAACTTGTAATGATTATTAGATCAGAATCTGGTGCTTTTCTCTCAATAATGATCTTGGATGCTTCAATTTGAGATGTATCCCAAGATAATATCAATGCTGCTCCATCATCGTTTGGCTTATCTTTGATATTAAATGAAATCTCTTGAGAGAATAAAAAACACGAGATAAAAATGAAAAGAAAAATTAATGTTTTCTTCATATTTGCTCCATTTATAATTTTTGAACAATATTGAAATATTAAAAAAGTAAATAAGATATGTTTGTCAAATTAAAAAATATGATAAGATTAATATATTTAAAAATATAAAAAATATAATAATTTGAATAGTGAGATCATACCACTTTAATTTAGCTTCATAAATGAATGTTCTTTCTGGGAATAATCTGAAAGCTCGTAATTCTAATGAAATTGATCGATATTTAACTTCGGAGATAGCTCTAGCAATAACCGGAAATACAAGTGCTGAGTATATCTTAAATCGTTTTATTATTGGTGATTTTGAGATCTCTATCCCGCGCAGGTTAAGGGCTTCTTTACTTACAATAAACTGCTTATGGAATATTGGAATGAAATGAATGACAGAAGCAACCAGAAAGGAAATCTCATACGGGATCTTCCAACTGCGAAATGCAAGAATGTAATCGTAATATGGGATATCTAAAAGCAGACCAGCTATAAGCACAATAAGCATAAGACGTAGGGAAGATGAAACACCATAATTTACGCCCAAGCTGGTTATCTTGATAATTCCAAATTGCCAAAGAGTTTCTCCGCCATGCCTGAATAGTATCTGAAATATCATCAGTGTTACAACAACCCTTGATATTATTTTCATTCTATGGGCAAGTCGTGTAAATCTATGTTTAGAGGGTTGAATAATTAACAGTAATATAATTGAAAAAAAAAGCAAAGAAGCCTGCATAATAATTGTGTTATAAATAACAGAAAGTGTTGTAATTGCAGAAACTATAACAATAATTGTACGTAAATTTAAAATTGTTGATGAACCGTTTAATACAATTTTTCTCTTCTTCTTTTCCATTATTAATCCATTAGATCTTATTAGAAGAATTCACCTTCTAAACTTAGTACAAAGTTCAATCCTTCACCCGGGAAACCATATTCTTCATCATAATTCAAATCGAATATGTTCTCGACACCAAACATGATTTTATATCTGTCTATCTTCTTATTAAAATAGATTGAATGCAGCCAGTAAGAGGGAAGATCAACATTTTCTTCTGTGTACCTAACGTCCTTCCAAAATGCATTGTATTCCATTTTTACGGAGTATGGAAGTGTAACTCGTTCTGTAAGTCTGGCTGAATGACTTGGGGTTTCAAGTAATTCAGCATTGCTTTCATCTGAATATTTTAGATATGAATAATCGGCTTGATGTTCCCAAATAAAAAACATCTTAGAAGATACTTCGTAGCCGTACGAATAAATCTGATCTATATTTGCGTAAGAACTACCAAGTTTCTCAATTAATCCGGTTATTTGGTTATAAAAAATGGATTGCTGTAGTGAACCGGAAATTAAACCTGCAGAATATGGTATAAGCAGATTTAACTCACTTTTTAATGCTCTTTCTTCTATAAGTGCTTCGTTTCCGCTGCTGGAACTGAACAATTGATGCATTGTTGGATATTTTGTGTTGGAAGAAATTGCGAGCGAGGATTTCCAATTAAGCGAGCTTGTATAATAAATTCCTGCTGATGGTTCGAAATGCGATATCCACTTATCTCGATCATTTTGTTTGAAGAATGATACTCCGCTTCCAAATGTTAAATTGAGTGATCTGTACTCCAATTCTGCTTGCCAGAAACCATTGTGCTTATATTGCTCATTACCAAACCAATCGGGATAATCTCTATTATCTTTTCGTAAATACGACTGCTTTTCAAAACGATATCCAAGTGCAGAATTTAAGTGATCATTGATTTGTAGATCAAATTTCTGATGTACTCCTAAAATCGAGCTATTCAAATGTGAAGGCCATTGAGAATACATTTCACCGGTGTAAAGATTATATTCTGCGTAAGTGTCATCATAGCGGTCGTAATACATGTTTACATCAGATGTAAGATTGTATCTTAATTGGAACGAACCGAGTGCTGAAAGCTGATAGCGTTTCCAGTCGATAAACTCACGTTTTCTATTCTCAAATATGCTGTCCGGAATTTCTTTGGTGTTCATGAAAGAGTATCCTGCTTGGAAACCAATAGAGTGAAAATCGAGAAATGTAAAATTAAGTTTTGATTGCAGATCCCATTGATCTTTAGCGCAATTATCTCGCGCTGATCCATCCTCAAAATTTGTAGGAATAAAATCATCTGAAAGCATAAATCCATCGGTTTGAAAATGAGATGCGTACAACCAATAATCCCATTCACTAAAATCACGAGTAGAAGAAATATATGATTTGTTTGTATTACTTCTTTTGAATTCAGTACCAATTTTTAGCCAAGAAGTATTAGAAGGAGAATCTGTTATTATATTAATTACTCCACCCATTGTATCAGAACCGTAAAGTGATGAGACAGGCCCCTTTAGCACTCTAATCTCTTTTATGTCTGAGACCGGAATCGTGTTGAGGTCAACATTCCCAAAATAACCACCACCAAGCGGTCTGCCATCAAGCATTATTTTTATTTGATCGTTATCAAATCCTCTAATACGCAAGGTGCTACCAGATTTTCCACCTGTGGAAACATGTAATCCATTTATTTTTTCAACAGCTTCTGCAATGTTCGTTTCCGGAAGTGAAAGTACAGGATCAAATTCAATTACTTCAACTGCACCGATAGTCTCTTGTGGCTTATCTGCAATGATTCTAATGCCGTCTAAGGTATAATGCCGCATTTTAGTTTTGAGTGAATCAGCCTCTACTGCAAAAGTTGAATTTACGAATATGAATAACAAGATGAATATGTAAAATATTTTCAAAAGTTCCTCTTACTAAAATTCTTAAATTTTCTGCTTTCAATTAAATAATTATTATCTATAATTTTTTGGAAAAAATCTGCTTTATGGGAAATTATCAAACAGCCCTTTCCTAACGCTTTTCTCTCTTCTAAAATTGACATGAATATTCCGATTAAATTGTTATCGAGTCCTGCTATCGGTTCATCTAATATCCAATATTTATCATAATTTATAAGCAGTGCTGCCAGTCCAATTCGCTTAATTTGTCCTCCGCTCAATTCCCAAAATGGTTTATCTCTCAAATGTTCAATCTTCAATTTTTGCATAATTTTATCTCTTAAATTGGAAGATGTATCTTTCTTCTGTACTTCAAAACCGTGTTGCCATAAAGTAAGATCTTCATCGGGTGTTGTCGCAACCACATTTTGTAATGGTTCTTGTTTAAGGTAGATAATAGAATTTGCTCTTTCTGCAAAAGAAACTAGCTTGAAATCTAGATCATTAAAATGAATATTACCATTGTAATTTACTTCTAATCCACTTAAAATGCGGCAAAGTGTTGTTTTTCCGGAACCATTTGCTCCTTTTAATAAAGTGATTTCATTAATAGGAAGCTCAAGTGATGCATTTGTGAAAATTGAATATCCGGGCTGATAGGCAAATGATAGATCTTCAATTTTAATACTTTTCATTTAAATTTCCCATCTCAATTGTCTTGTTTGCAAATTTAGCAATATCATTTGTATGGCCTGCAAGAAATATGATCTTCCCACTTGTTGCTAAAGATTTAATCCCACTTGAAACTAACTCCACATACTCTTCAGAAAGTCCTGCAAATGGTTCATCAAGTAGGTAAATGTCGGGTGAAAGTGTTATTATAGAAGCAAGTGTAACTAATTTCTTTTGTCCAAATGATAATGAAGTTGTCTCTTTGTGTCTTAATTCTTCAATATTTAATTTTGTTAGAACATCATCAATTCTACCAATTATTTCATTGGCTGGTACTTTAAGATTTTCTGGAGCAAAGCTAAGTTCCTGCTCGACAGTAGGGAAGAAAAGTTGATTATCTGGATGTTGCATTAATAAGCTTATTTGAGGTGCGATCTCAGGTAGAGATAAACCTGAAATATCTTTTTCATTATGAGAAATAGAACCATTTAGTTCTCCGGAGAATATTTTTGGAATAACGGTGCAGATAATGTTCAATAGTGTAGTTTTACCGGATCCGCTATCTCCGAGAACAGCAACGATATCACCATTTCTTGCAGTGAAAGAAAAGTTGTTTATGAGCAGTGGCAGATCTGCATTATAGCGAAAGGAGATATTTTTTAAATTTAGCATTTCCCTTATAAATTCCTTTTTTTTATATCTCAAACAATATGCTTGAATTACTCTATTTCTATTGCAACCAAATATTTAATCCAACGCTGGCTAAATTCATCTGTTGGAACAACCAATCGTATAAACTGGCCACTTGCATCTTCCTGAAATGCAAGATAAAATATTTCATTCTCTTCTTTAATTAAATTTAATGTTCCACCATCTTTTGAGTGAAATATGTACTTAGAATCACTATTTACAGGTACAGCAATTGAGTTTAAAATACCCAGTATATCGT
>Ga0233441_1003079_pt1 | contig 11566 bp, 15 predicted proteins | sample SI_123_September_4_FD_182781 | JGI IMG/M metagenome (GOLD analysis project Ga0233441, IMG submission 182781) | Seawater microbial communities from Saanich Inlet, British Columbia, Canada - SI_123_September2016_135_MG | ecosystem: Environmental > Aquatic > Marine > Inlet | place: Canada: British... | reverse complement strand
TTAATGAATGAATAATTATGATGATGAGTTCACCATGATTCTTATTCCAGGTTTTCTAGCTCTCGGAAGTAGCTGTTGATCGATTTTGTGGTATAAGAACTATATGAGATATTTCTTTGTGTCTCTTGAAATCAATCTTAATGAAATGAGGTAAACAGATGACATTACTGCTTCACAGTGGTGGGGAAACTGCTAGTATGGAAGAACTGGCTGCTATCCCACTTCCCAAAGAAACCCACAGCTACAAACCAGTTTCACATCAGGCATTAGCAAGCATGCTTGGTGCTATGGCTTCTGACCTACTTCCAGAGTTTGAGTTAGTGAATACACAATTCGGACTTGCTAGAGATGGCCAGCAAATGTTTGGTGTGCATACCTTTAAGAATGGTAGTTCAGCAATGGGCTTATCCATAGGCTTCAGGAATAGCTATAATAAAAGCTTATCCGTAGGTATTGCAGTGGGCGGTCAGGTATTTGTGTGCGATAATTTGTGTTTACAAGGCGATGTTACCGTTTTAAAAAAGCACACGCTTAATGTAGTTGCATCGTTAGAATCATTAGCACTATCTGCTATCTACAAATCCAGATCTGCATTTAATCAGATACAAGAAGATGCTGAAGTTATGAAAGGTATTCCGCTTTCAGATGAAGATGCTTATCGGACAATTGGTTTGATCTATGGACATGGGATAATTACTCCGAGGCAAATCCCAGTAGTGAAGAAAGAATGGTTGGAACCATCGCATGATGTCTTCGAAAACAGGAACCTTTGGAGCTTCTATAATGCCGTAACGGAAGCCCTGAAGAGTTCTCCACCACAGTCCATCATGGAACGTCACTTAGCAATCCACAAACAACTCACGAATCATGTCGCTGCATAAGGTTTTGCAGGAGCTTGGTCATATCAATTACACAATATTAACAAATGAAAGGAACTGTATCTATGTTCAAGATACCTAACATCGTTATCAAGGTAGTAAAGGAAGTTGTGAAAGTCCTCGTCGGAGTAAAATGAAAAACACCCGCATTAACAAAATTGTAAACCATGCTTCAAAGCTTGTTCGTGAGCTGATGAAGGAGTGGTTTGGTGAAGAAAAAAAGGAGACGCCCGATGACACGGTCAGAGATAAGGAGCCAGATTAGGCTTAGGCAAAGTTCCATCCGTGATTTCATGCTTTGTGGAAAATTATTTGAGTACAGGCACCTTGATGGTATTGAAGCAAAGACCCGATCAGCAAAAACTTTGAACGGATCAGCCCTTCACATGCTCATGTACGATCTACATAATCGAGATTGGGATATGCATGTTGAAAGTGCGTATCCAAAAGCCTTTGCGTATTATGAATACGAAAGTGATGAGAGCCATATTCCAGTGAGGTTTCAGAAAGGTCGTGAGGCTGATCTAAAAGCTTTCACTGCAACTGCTGTAGAGATTGTGGATGGATATCGTCGGAGAACAGAAAACGAACTATCGACCATGCTGTTTCAAGAGGTACGATTTCGTGTGAAAATTCGTTCAGAGTTATATGAAGGAACTATCGATGGAATTCGACAACTTCCAGATGGTAAAATTGAGCTATTTGACTTTAAGAGCGGCGCAATCCGGCCCAACGTCCATGCAGTAGCTGCTGATATTCAATTAAACCTCTACACTTATGCTGCTAGATTTGGTGAATTTAAGGTTGGAGATGATTGGATTTCACCACGGATATTACCAGACTATAGTTCAATCTATTATTTGCCAAACCACCGAATCAGAAAGAGATCCTCACCTCAAGGTCAAAAAGGAGAAGAGTTTGGTTATCCTCTGATCCGTACAAGTAAGTCAGTAGAGGATCTGAGAGCCTTCCGTAAGGAGGTTAGCAATATCCTCAAATCAATGCTGAAGCCGTGGTTTTACAGGAATAATTCTACAGCCTGTGTGTTTTGTCAATACACAGATCTATGTCAGAGTGAGAATGCTTTGGTTTCGGTAAATACATCATCAAAGGCAAATGCACTACTCGCTGAACTTGAGATGAATTAAACAATGAAAGGAAACAATATGGAACAATCACTTATCGTTCCTGATGATGTTCGAGCTGCTCTTACGGTTGCAGGCTGGGATGCATCTCACGAAATGGAGGGACTTCAATCGGAAGCATCTGGATTTGAGCTTCCACGTGTTCGAATAGAGCACAAAAAATCAGGAAAGCACAACATGTATATTGACACAGGAGAGAGCTACTTGGATAGCGATACTCAGGAGGTTGATATCCCTGGAAATACGCTTACGGGTATTGTATTCGCTGAGCAGGGAATACGGGCACTGTGGGAGGAGGGGGCTGATGTTCCCTTGTGCTCTGCAATTGATGGTGTTCCTGGAGGTAATGAACCTCTGGCCTCGTCATGCAATCAGTGTGAACACTCCGCTATTGGCAAGTCTTGTAAACCCAAAGTAAGACTGTTCCTGTTAGCTGAGATTGATGGAGAGGTTAAGCCATTGGTCTTCGCACTTAGTCCTACCAGCATAAAACACTGGAATGCGCACAAGAAAAAGCTGCAGCGCTCCAATCTGCCTGTTGTTGCCGCCAATACAATCTTCTCATTGGAAGATGTAAAACGAGGTACATACAGGTGGGCCGAGGTTCGTGTTGGAATTGATGGCATCGCTTCTAAAGAAATGTTAATGCTCGCGAAACAAGCAAGGGATCAATTCGAAGAAGTGACACGAGTGATCTCAAGTCATGACTTCGCAGATCCTGGTGATACCTCCGCAGAGCCGTTTTAAGTAACGGGAAAGGAGTGCGTTTTTCGTGCTTCTTTTAGCCTATTGTTTTCCATTGAAATATCATAAAACTACCTGACTCCAATCGTTTTAGTAAAGGACATATGTCCATAACTAAAAAAGGAGAAAAAGATGAACAAAATTGACGAAGCTATCCAAATTGCAATTTCAGAAAGTAGCGCAACGCATGTGGGTAATGTCGGCGTTGATTCTGGAATGATTGAAATTGGTGATTGTGGAATTATCCAATTTAGTATCCCTGCCGTCGGTGGTGATGGCGTATATCCAATCTGGGATCTAGGTGATTACCTCATTATTGAAAAGAACATGATGAAAATATTTGAGCTTGATAAACAAGTAAAAACTGACTGGTTTTGGTCTATCATTGAAGAGATCAAAGATGAAGAACATCCAGAAAAAGCACTTAAAGTCGAGTTGGAAAAGCTATCATTAAAAGAGCTCCTAGATTTTCAGCAACATTTTGATACTTTTCATCGGAATGCGTATTTCTGGAATCTGTGGGGAGCTGCCAGAATCATAAACAAATACTGTTCTGATGATGGGTTTGATTATTTTTGTTCCGCATTGATATCACTGGGTCGATCTGCGTATGAGAATGCTATCACTGATCCTGAATCATTAGCTGAGATAGAGCTACCAAAACTATTATCAAATGAATTATTTAGTTACGTTGCCAGTAGAGTATATGAGGAAAAAACTGGAGTAGAAATGCCTCGAAAAGCGTCTACTTCTACTAATGGTCCTATATATCCTAACTGGGATATTAATAATGATAAGGAATGTGCAGTTCGCCTTCCGAAGCTTTGGAAGAAACACCGTACTAAGTAGAATTAGGTCATAAAAGTAACAAAAGGGGGCATTTCGGTGTCCCCTTTTTGTATCGACCACCTCTATCAAGTGCCAGACCCTATTATTTTGCTATAGGGACTTCCCCAAAAAAATATAAAATAATTTTAAGAACCACTTCCCTTACAGAATTCGAAAAAGACCTTTACTGTCGATTGAAGTACCTGGTACTTCAAAAAGGGGTATGGTGGACCCTAAATCGAAAAAGCTTGGGCGGGATTAATTATTGGTATTTTGAAAATGAAAGGATCACATGATTTCTTACAAAGTATTTGATGGTAACGGCCTAGAAATATTCATGGCACCTCTTTCCTTGGCACACACCTCAATTGTAACAATGATGGCGCAGGATGATAGTAAGTGGTTATATATAAATGGGAAGCATATCGATATTAAAGATTTGACAATCAGAGCATTAGCATCGGCTGATTCCATAATTCTTGTGGAAATGCTTAGGGGTGGCTAAAATCAACTTACATTGTTTGTAGCCAGTTCCGTAAATAGGAGGAAGAGACTTTGTTAAATTTGCCAAGACTTGATGACATGGACCTACAGGAGCTGAATGCACTTCACGCAGAGTTGTATGTGGCACTCCTTTCGTTTCATAGTATGGGGATTGGTGCTATTAAACACAAATTCTTACGAGACCACCTTCAGGAAACCATGACCGATATGCAGGAATTGATGAGACAAGCAGATAAGACTATTGATTCGATGTCAGGGACAAACCGGTAGAACTATGACGAAGAAAATTAAATTAACCATAGCCCGCTATAGACGAGCACTGAATAAAGAATGGAAAGATCACCAATTTATCAGTGATGGAGCTGGTAAACGCTATTTGATTGGTCCTCTTTATCTCCGTATTGACGACACAAAAGGGGCCATGGCTCATTATCACTGGTTTGAGAAGATGTTCGATGATGATTCAGGCGAGCCTTTTCACAGAATGGGCTGGACACTGGCACTTCACCGTAATGGCTCTGGTGAGGGTGCTGAAAGAATGCTTCTGATCGCTATGCTTAAAAACTTGTACCTATTCCCGATCCTATTCGGTGAGGATCCACCTGTAGTAGATGGCTGGCAAGGCTCAAACTGGGAAGTGCTTGAATACATCACTGATGCACCTAAGTGGATGCTAAATCTCTGGACCGATGAAGAATTAGAATGGGCGAAAGGCATCTACAATGGTGAACAAGCTGTGAAGATCCGAGATCGTTATATCACGATCAACCAGTTCCTTGAACTTGAACGACCAGGTGAAAAGCGATCAGCACTAGTAATGGAATCTTCCAAGCTAGAACGTGGTGATTATAGCAGTCTAGAGAACTACCGCACTTTTAACAGAAACACCAACCACATTTCGTAGTTTTTGATACGATACTGTTACTCAGTAACGCTTAGCGCCGATTTCTGATCATGTTGTTATTCTAACAACCCTATAGTTTAGAAAATGGAAGAGGCCGAATACACGGCCTCTAAATTACTATCTCTGATCTTCTAGATTCAGATGGATGCGTACTCCCGAATCCATTGAATTGCGGAAGCATTGGTAATGGCAGAAAAACGTCTGTTCTTTCTGATCCTGCTCGCTCTTGTCGACTTTTGAGAAAATTGTCACTCCGCAAGGATCCAATTCTGAATCCCTGTTAATATTATCTCCGCAAAGGCAACATTGGAAATTTACTAGTACCATTATTTTTTATTGGTTAGTTGGGCCAGGTCTCTGGTTTGAAATCTGGTTAAGGGGCTGAATACCTGCCCCAGCTTGTCTTTTTGCATTACTTTGTGGCTTTTTATCATTGAGCGTAATAGCTCTTCTTCGCTTATTATTTGTTCTGGTGCCTCCACTAGGCGTGAGCCTACTGTTGGTTTACGGTTGAAATATTTCATGAGTTTATCCTCGGTTGTGGAAGTTGGGGATAGAAAAACATCCCCAACCGTGTAAGTGTAGTATTATCATATATATAGCCAAAAGTTGGGGTTGGGGAGGAATTATTGACTGGAGCCAGAGCTCCATTAGGTATATATAATATTTTATTTCTATCAATATTAACTATTTCCCCAACTTCTACACAAAAAACCCATTTTATGTTACTGTGTAAGGGCTCCAGCGGTTGGGGAGATCCCCAACTTTCCCCAACCATCCCCAACTTTTTAGTCATCTTTCTTTGTTTTCCAGTCAATCATGAACCCTTGCGAGGTCTTTCCATCAATTTTAATTGTCTTGGGAGTACCCAAGTGGCCTGCGGCTATACGACCGAATGACACAGTTGTTAAGTTTTTGCCATTGATATTGTTGTAAAGGTCACACAGGTTTTTGCTTGAAACTTTATCCTTACCGTCAAGATTTTCAAGGATCAGCTGAATTTGTACATTGCCCAACTCATCTGAATCCCATTTGGAATTCTCTAAAATCACATTTTCATTTAGCCATGATAGGTCGCCTGCTTGGACTGCATCAAAGAACATCTCCATGTTTGTTTTGGACATTGTCTGCAGTATGCGCTTGGGTTCGTTGTCAATAACTTTGCCAATGAGGCTTTCATCCACCTGATACTGTTTCAAATACCAGACAAACTCCTGCAGTTCACTTTCAACAAGGGTCAACAACTGCTGATAACCAGGCCACCAACTAGTATCATGTAATTTCACTTCCTGTCTAGGGGCAACATTGAATCTGCGATCATTCTCGGATAAGGTGATAGCATCTCTGCGATTGGTAGCGAACAGAAAAGAACACACGTTCTTACCATTAAATCGATCTCTGTTTTTACCTTCTATTTGAATATGCTCATCAGTGATGGCGATTTTCATTTTCTCAATGGTCGAAAGGTTTTTTCCCTCAGAAGCTGAGAAGTTTCCGGAGACTTCATTTATTAGCACCAAAATATTATCAGTCAGAAAAGAATTAAATTGAGTCCCAAAGGCATCTTGATCCGCCTGGGCACAGTAAAGTGTCCCAAAGATTGGCTGAAGTACTTTTGAAAAGAAGAATCCCTTCCCCGTTCCTTCAACACCTTGCCACAAGTAACTTGTGATTAATTTGCGTCTATTCTGAACGAACCAGGCAAGATCATTATAGAACCTTTCAATAACCTGAGTATCATCAGTCATTATATGTTTAATGAGATTGCCGATATACTTAGGTAGCTTGGCTACATGTCCAACAGGTACTGGAGCCCTAAGCAGATCAGTTACTGAATATTTGTTTACATAACCTTTTTCAAACTCTGCTCGCTCATCACTGTTAAATACCAGTTCAAATCTTGCTCTGGGATATATGCTTGGATAAGGAATCTCATGATATTTACAGAACTGAAGAGCTAGTTCCTTACCACCAAGGTCTCTAACTACAAAATCAGTTAGACCATCTTCATGGCACCCGCCCATATATTTACCCTGCAGCGTATCAATGAATACCAGTTTATCATCCAGTGCTATCCGGTAGATGTATCCATCAATAGCATGGAAATTGTAGACACCCTGGTTACCCTGGCCGCGTGACTGACAGCTACTGCAGAAGAGGAATGGTAGATCATCACCATTAATCTTAATTACTGCGTTGTGTCCATCCCCAGTACGCTCCTCTGATTTACCACAGTATGGGCAGTAGATTGGAGCACCGGGCAAAATATCACTTATCAATCTTTCCTGACCATTGGCATCTAGAGCAGCATCATTTAATCTGATGACTATATCCTTTTTCTGTCTCCATGATGGTTTTGCTGAAATAGATTTTCGTGCCTCAGCAAACCCTGGTAGCCCACTCCATTCCAGAGGTCCCTGACTATTTCTATAGCTTGACACCTCTGTTGTCCCGTGAGCAAAATATCTTGCCTGTCCCATGAAAGATTTATCGATTTCTGGAAACATCTTCTCAAAAATCTGTTCTACTGCCTTAAGATCTGATGTTCCTATAATCGTTTTGTCCAATGGTATCAGCACCCGTAAGCGATCCCATGCTGGTTCGATTTCGCCGTCTTTCTCTTTGGGTTTCTGGTGATTCTGACTTGAGTAGACATAGCTATCGAACTGCCATTGGGCCTGTTCAGCCAATAGCCTTTCCTTAGTCATAACACCATTATCAAAATCCAGCATAATGGCATTGGTCCCTACCCAGTTTTCGTTGGATCTGTGATCAGTAGAATACTCGTTACAGCTGATGCCGTGTTGAGTGGTGAGGTTAAGGACAGAATCTTCTGTCCAGGTGTAATCAGTAAGGGACCAGCCATAGGCTACCCTATCGTTGTTATCATCCTTTCCTTTTGTTGGATCGTATTTTGAACAAACACTGATCCGCGTTTTATAATTTTCCATATATTTTTAATTGGTTTCACCATAGTCTTATCCCTCTACGGTTAGGGCCTTTAGCTCGCGGATTGCTTTCTTGAATTTCAAGGGATCTACTTTAGCTTGATGCCAGTAATAGTCCCTTTTTAATAGTTGAAATGCTTCGCTATCCTCGAACACAAATAGTTTACGATCTCCTAATTTTCGAAGGTCGCATAGTTCATATCCGTTTTGGCAAGCCACTGCAGCCAGCCATATGTCTTGAGTCGTTGTTTCAGTTGTTATTTTCATAGTTGTTTTAAATTCGTTTTCATTGGTTCGCCACCTGAGGTGGCATAAAAGCCGGGAGAAAAATCTCCCGACTAGCAATATCAAAAAGCCCATTTAAGGGCGTCTCGTCTCTTCAATTTTCAGTGGGTTTCTTGCTTCGTTTTGCGGGATCAAACTTGCTTTCTGATCATAACTTAATATAGTACATTTTCGCTGATTTGTCAAGCGATATTTGCTAAATGCATGTTATATAACATATTATTAATACTATTACTTATGATATGTCAAGCTGGCAGTGTTTTAGGGCTAAAAATGTATTAAAACTGTCTAAAATTCCGTTTACCATCCATACCAACATCCCTAAATTTTAAATCATCGCGACCTCGTCCATCCTGGGAGGTCATATTTCCTGGATGACCCTCTAAAACTGGCTAGAAAACAATAATCTTGGCTTAAACCAGGGCAACGGCTAATTTAAACCCGCGAAACAAACAGAATAACTAGGTCATCCTCGATCTAGCACAATCCGAAGAAACTCAGGTGGACGCTTTGTCCCCTGAAGCAACTCTCTTCGGAGTTTAAAATCATCTGTTTGTTTCGCAACTACACTTGAGGCTTCGGGGGCATTCTTTATGCCGGTCTCGGGTAAGTCTTTACTTGAGGTGGTTTCCTGTTTTGTCTACAATTAAAATCAGACCGAATTCACCAATCCAATTGGGTAAAGAGTAATTGATGATGAGGGAGTGTATATGATTAAACGACTGAGTTTGCTGCTGGTGTTTGTTCTTGGTGGCGTATGCCAAAATCTAGATTCACTAAAATATTTAGCTGAACAAGGAGACAACGAAGCACAATTATCTTGGGGAGTAAAATACTATTATGGTACAGAGGGTGCAGAACAAGATTTAGAAAAAGCGCTTTATTGGATGGAAAAGTCTGCTCTCCAGGGAAATCATACAGCACAATATTATGTGGGAAGTTCGTATTTAAAGGGCCATGGTGTTGCTGAAGACAAAAAAAAAGGGGTTAAGTGGCTTGAAAAATCTGCCAACCAAGGAAATTCTCACGCCCAATTAACTCTTGCTAGAATATTTTTTCATGGTGAAGGATATTATGATAACAAAGAAAGAACTTTAATGTGGGTGGAAAAATCAGCAAATCAGGGGAATGCTGAAGCGCAACTATTCTTAGGAAAGATGTATTATAATGGAGAGGGAGTCGTAGAGGATGATTGGGAGGCGCTTATTTGGTTTGAGAAGTCGGCTAAACTCGGAGAGGCTGAAGCGCAATATTTGACTGGAACAATGTATTATTTTGGGCAGGGCACTTATCGCAAGACGAAGAACATTAGGAAAGCACTCTTTTGGTTGGACAAAGCTAAAAAGAATGGTGAAACCAGAGCGGATGAATTTATAAAGGAGTATGGCCTTACTCTTCAACTATTGCTTTATGACAACTGAATGATGTTTGGAGAATAAAATGGGTGAAGCAAAAAGAACAATACTAATCCTAATCGTTGGTTTTTTAATTGTTGGGAGAGGATACAGTTTAGGCGATACAGCTCAAACGTTATATGAATCTGCAGTATATGCTTATGAAATCAAAGACATTAAAAAAGCACTACCATTATTTAAACAGGCTGGTGAACTTGGGCATCTCGAAGCACAAAACAGGCTGGCTAACTTTTACCTTTCTGGCGATATTGTATCACAAGATTATGAGGAAGCGATGAAGTGGTTCAGGGAAGCTGGAAATAATGGCGATGTTCAGGCATTAAGAACACTATTCAATTACACTAACAGTAGAGGCGGCAAAGAGCAAGCCTTAGCTTTAGCTATTGAAATTGCGAATCATGGTGATTATGAATGTCAAGTATTACTGGGAGACAGTTATGCAGTGGGAACAAGGCTTGCCCAGTACAAACAGGATTTTGACAAGGCTATTGAATGGTATTTAAAAGCAGCTAAATCAAAAAATATGGATATATTTGAAAAAATAATATCCTTCTACCAAATATATGTCAAAGATGATGTTGAACAATATGCGTGGGCATGTGTTAAAGCGAAATACGGCGATTCTAAAACAAAGGATTATCTTTATAGCGTTTCATCCCCTAAAATTGTAAAAGCTGGTTACTTGCGTTCACTAGAACTTGAAAAATTGTTAGACTAGGAATACAAAAAAAAAGCCCTCGACCCACATCGGGGGTTTATCTTTTATATAACACACCCGCCGACTATTTTCCTGCAAGTTTAATTCATAATCTGGGGGTTCAAACTGAGTACTAGGTCCAAGTATAAATGTCATTCCTGTGGATATTCCGCACTAGTCTGGGATGCACCAGATTCAGCACCAATCGCCACGGTGGATACAAGGCACTGCCTGGGATGTAAATCCCTGATCGAAGTTCCGATAGAATTTCATGGTGGAGGTCTTATCGGAGACTCAGATGTTGTACCCAGCTTCCTGAATCGATGTCCTGATTGTGATTCGTCTAATGTTGTGCCTTGGAATGTTCGGCATGGTTGTCCGAAGTGTGGCGAGCATATGACACAGGAAGTAGGTCTAGCTTAAGACATTAGCTAGAGTTAGAATTTGCTGCCCAACAAGGAGAAAGATGTGGAAATCTTAGAACAATTATCCTCTCAAGCTGATGATCGAAGGGGCAATTTTATCTTAGCCTCAAAATGCATATTAGAAAAGATTTTCATAAATTTTAAAAAAGGGAAATAACTTATGAATATAGTCTGGACACTATTCGCATGGGTAATTGGCTTGCTCTTTATATGGGGTGGAGTACAACATATATTCTTTGAGAAGTTGCCTGAGTATGAGCAATACAATGAAATATTTGGGGTGTTTGCGATTCTTATTGGCGCAACAATACTTTATTCATGGTACAGACAAAAAAAAGGTGGACAAAAATGATTAAGGTTGGCTGGGGGCTAGTTCTTTTCAATGCATTTGTTTGGGTTGCATATTATGCGCAAGAATCTTCACAACCTTTTGGCACCATTCTTCCGATGATTCAATCAGCTGACTTCTCTCAGTTTGGTTCGACCTTGTCTTGGCTTATTGGAATGAACATCTTTAGTGTGGTGTCAATTTTAATCAGTTTTATTGTTTATAAAAAAGAGAATGACTCCACATCCTTGAGATTAATGATTGCTGCAACCTCATTGCTTGTGATTTCAATCATTACTTACTAGACTTAAGACCTGCCTAACGGCTTAGAGCGGACTCACTCCAAGGGCGTGCAAATCGAAAATGACGTGGAGGGATACAATTATCGAACAAAGCGAGCCTGTTTCAGGAAGCAGCTCAAGCCTAAAGCGTTATACCGACAAAAATAATGACTGAAAAGACATA
>Ga0233441_1003075_pt1 | contig 11576 bp, 11 predicted proteins | sample SI_123_September_4_FD_182781 | JGI IMG/M metagenome (GOLD analysis project Ga0233441, IMG submission 182781) | Seawater microbial communities from Saanich Inlet, British Columbia, Canada - SI_123_September2016_135_MG | ecosystem: Environmental > Aquatic > Marine > Inlet | place: Canada: British... | reverse complement strand
CGGTCTTTGTTGGGGGACAACAATTATTAACCTATTTTTTGTCACGCGCCTTAACTCTATAATAGCTTCAGAAATATTTTGAACATGCTCAAGTGTATGAGTGCAAACAACCGTATCATATGAATCAAATGTTAAGGGACTCTGAAGTGCGGGATGTTCAATAATTCCCACATCTATCATATTTACCATGTAGCCTTTTTTTAATAACGTTAATGCAGCATTCGCACCCGCAACACCTGATCCAATTACAGTATACTTTTTAGTCATTAGAGTCTAGCGCCCTATATTTTTAATGTTTTTAAACTCAATCTCTCTATCCAAAGATAGTCTGTACTTTTTTTCAGCTTCATCATAAAAAGTTACATCCTGATCAATGTTGATACACGATGGGTGAACCGTTATCTCAACATTCCCATTAACCTTCCTTTTATAAAATTGAATAGCTTTATTATTAATAGATCCAGTATAAAGTATCGAAAAGAACTTTATTTTATAAGTATCATTATGTCTTTTAATATTTACCCTGGTAAAAAATGTTAGCAATAAATATTTAACTAGATTGCCGTTAAATAAGAAGTTAACATTCTTGTTAATTTTTGTCGACTCAAAAATATTTTCATTAATAAGTCTTACTCTAGGTATTCTATATTTTTTAGATATCTTGACCACTATAGTATATAGCCCAGGAATTAAATGTATATGTCTATGACTATCAAGGTGTGTTATCAATATACCTTTATTTACTGCTTTCTCAATTTGCAATTCAAACTCTCTTCTAACTTCTTTCAAGAATTTTCTATCAAACAAACTTTTGTACAAGATACCAATATAACCTAAATTAAAAATTCCATAATTATCACAATATATTGGTGAAGGGTTTAGCGATTGTCCATAAGTTAAGTTTAAATGAATGCCTACATTTAAACTATCCCTCTCTTTTATTCCTGCAACCGCCTCATTAAAATAATCGCAATTAGTCATTAAGCTAGTATGCGTTATAACCCCATCATCATATCCAAGAAATATGGCCCGATTTGTTCCAGGTGTCATGCCCAAATCGTCAGCATTAATAATTACATTATTAATCAAAATTAATTAGTTCCTTAGTTGTATACAAAGGTCTTTGCTTAGACTCTATATGTATCCTTCCAATATACTCACCAATAACACTTAAAACAAACAAGTTTCCAGATCCTAACAAAATAATTAGCATGACTTGAGTCATGAATCCGGCTATTTCAACACCGTAAACTAACCAATATACAATTAGGAAAAAACTGTATATTATTGATACCAAAAAGATTACCAATGACAGTATTAACGCTATCCTTAATGGCTTAACAGAGAAGGCCAGGATACTGTCCATTGCCAAATTAAACAAACCAACTAAATTATATTTAGATTCACCGGAAAACCGCTTTGGCGCTATAAAATCTATAGTTTCTATATCCTTTTCTGAAGCAATTAACTGCAACAACCCCCTGAAAAGTCTCGAATTTTCATTAAACCTTTTCAAGATACCTATGTAGTATTTATCCACCAATCTAAAATCAGGTGTATTGGATTTAATAACAGAATCAGATAAAAATCCTAACAGTTTATAAAATAATAAGCTAGCAATTTTATAAAAAATTGAATTATCCTTATTATCTACTCTATTGGTTAATACAATTTTCTTGCCTTGTTCCCATTTTTCAATCATATCTCGCGTCATATGAGGTGGATGTTGTAAATCTGCATCCATAAATATCACTGCGTCTCCTGTAGCTATATCCATACCAGCACTCATCGCAATCTCATGGCCATAATTTCTTGTAAAAGTTATGAGTTTGATTGACGAGTCAAATTTGCAAGCTTTTTTAATAATTGTCTCGCTCTGATCCGTACTACAATCGTTGACAAAAATTATCTCGTATTCATAATCTTGTATCTGCGCATTGCCAATCTCTTTCAATAATTTGGTAATATTGCCTTCTTCATTAAAGACAGATACAACTAAAGATATTTTTTTCATATTTATATCCTATCACCCATTGTATTTAATTTTATTAATGTAATTTTTCCAAATCCACTCAGGATTAACTTTGGCAAATTTAGCGCCTTGCTCACTCCACCCTTTGGCCACCCATGAAATCAACTCATCTCTTGACTTATCAGGCCTAACCTCCTTCTCTCTAAGCGCATAAAATACCTGCTTTCGTAAAAGTCTATCAAAATCTACATGGTTAAAATGAATACTCACTACATCATCTAAATCTTTGACCGATTTATTTACACCAGACGGAAAAACTCTACCGTAATTAGGTTTTAACTTGTCACCTCTAACTACCCGCTTTACAATCTTTTTAAACCACCCCCCTCTGCCATTAGTCCATCTAAGTTTTTTAGTAGATCGAACCAAAATTGGATTCAGTACATTTTTCGCTGGATGATTGTATCTTGGCTTGTCAACTCTATACCTCTCTATACCCATCCACGGTGAAACTTTTCTAAATCTATAAACATCGACATCTGTACACTTTAACATTCCTCGAATCAAATCTTTTATTTTTGGCTCAACCATTTCATCAGCATCTGTATACAATATCCAGTCAGCATTATTCTTTTTTGCAAGTCTGGTCAATTTATTCCAGTCCCTTGGCTCATCAATATCATTTTCATCTGATGGTTTGTTAATATGAATGTCTATCACTTTTGAATATGATCTTGCTATTTTAATACTGTCATCAGTAGAGCCATCATCTACTATAACTATGCCGTCAACAAATTCACTCAGGGCGCTAAGTAAATAATGCAAAATCCATTCTTCATTTTTCATTCTAATTGCGGCAATAAGTTTCATTCAATATATTCCTTTTTATGTAAAGTGCAGTAACAAGTGTCAAAAATCCGTACGCTACATTGATATAGAATAACGCATTAATATAGTTCGTATAGTTAGATAAAATCAAAAATACAAAGAATTTTATAAGTATAAATAATATAGTTCCCATATTATGAAACAATGTTTTTTTATTGGCTATAAAAAAATTTCCTAAAATATTTCTTATAGATAAAAATGGCAAGCTAAACAATAGAATGTTAATTAATAATAGCGATTCAATATATTTTTCCAAGTAATTACTGACTAAAAATTCAAGCATCTGGTACCCAATAATAGCAATAATCAATGAAACTATGAAATTAACTGTTGCCACTTTCAATGCAGAGTTTATATTACTTTTTATTTCCCTAGAAAACATAGAATACATATAAGTACTAATCGATGATGGCGCCAAAATTACCAAATTCATGAAAGACAAATATATACCAAAATAACCCGCATATTCCAAGCCGTAATAATACGAAATAAGCCATAAGTCTAAATAGATAAATAAATAGTATACAACACTTGGAAATATTGTTACAACGCTATTCTTAATAAATGTTCTGAACTTTTTGGAATGAAAATCAACATTTCGATGGAGAATTTTAGGATTCAACCTTTTGAAAACAATAAAATTGACAATGATCAGGCTAAAAATAAAAGCGACAAATAATCCTTGAATATCAAAATAATACGTGAATAAAACATACAATACAAAGCTCAATAACGAATACTTAACATCCAGACTAGCAACTTCTGACATTTTTCTTTCTATTTTCAGCCTTGTTATATTTGTTATATAAACTTGTTGTAAGACTATCGAAAAAGAAAAGATAGATAAATATAAAAATTTTGATTCTTCTATAAATACACCAATCAGGAAATAATAATATATCGTAAAAATTATTGATATTGGTATTGTAATTCTAACAAAGGATAAGTACAGGTAGTCTTTATATTTATTTGTATAATTACTGAGATTTGCACGGTAATATATAAAAGCCGATACTCCAAAATTAGAATATCGAAAATAACCGATAATAGACATTGTTATCGTCCAAAAGCCAAACGTTACAGGCTCTAATATAGCCGCAATAAAAAAACCCTTTATTGAATTTATTATTGTAGCAATATATTTAAATATTGTAAATATTACAATTTTATTATTCACTTAAAACTCTTAATAATAACTTTTGCACTACAAACTCTTCCGTTCTCCACATTGACTCATAAGTTGCGCCTGCAATATGCGATGTAAGTATGAAATTTTTGTCATCAGATAACTTCAACATCGCCATTAGGGTGTCGCCATTCAATTGTGTTTCATCTGTAATAACATCCATTCCAACACCTTTAAAGTGGTCTTCAGAGATCTTCTTAAATAAATAATTTTCTTCAACTAGCTCACCTCTAGCTGTATTAATAAAATATTTATCTTTCATTTTATCGATATCTTCTTTTGTAATCATCTTTTCATTCTCCTTAGAATAAGAAGCTGTTAAAAAAATAATATCACTTCGTTCGATTAGTTCGCTTTTTCTCTTTATTTCTGTGCAATTTTCTGGCGCTTGTAAATTACGTGTGTCTGTATACAACACACTAGCGCCAAATGCCTGAAAATACTGATTAAGGATTTTTCCAACACGCCCCAAACCAATTATTCCAATTTTTTTACCATATATTTCATGGCCTTTATATAAATCTCTATCCCATTTATTATTTTTTGTATTTAAAAAAGCTTTATTGTAATTGCGTAATAACGATAATAATAGTCCTATTGTGTGCTCCGGAGTCGCTCTTATTGTTGACAAAAACTCCGTTTCCCCTTTGAGAGATATAATTTCAATTCCTCTTTTTTTACACTCTTCTAAATCAATATGGTTAAGCCCGGTAGTTGGTGTGCATATAAATTTTAACTCCTTGGCCTGATCTAAAAAATAAAAATTGATTTGATAAGATAGTCTAATAAAGATTACCTCCTTATCATTCAAAAATTCTCGTAATGCGGTCTTTTCATTAAGCTCTAAAATGCCTATTTTTTTTAGATCATTTTGAGCTTTAATTGAAAAATCTTTAGACTCTAATATTCCTATTATCATTATTGTTGCTCAAATAATTTTTACATTTCTTTCCAAGGGGGCGCTCTACATAATTATAAAAAAATATAGAGATTATAATCATTGCTATACAGGTTATCAAAATACTCCACCAGTCGACATATGGATATAAGGCATATATCATTATCATTCCTATTTCATTATGTAGGAGATACAAAGAGTAAGAAATAGTGCCTATATATCGTAGAGATACATGGTTAATAAGGTTCAACTTTTTATAATACATTAAAATAAAAAGCAGGATAAAAATAAGGTTAGTTATTAATGATAAGGTGTGCCCACTTCCATAAGTGAGCACTATAGACAACAAAATAATAGCAATCCTTTTATAATCAAATCTCTCGTCTCTATACAGTAGAAATAGGGCAATTCCCTGAAAGAAATACCAAGTGTAGTTATTTAGAAAAAGTAAGTAGTCGGCATAAGCTGAGCTTTCTACTAAAAATTTAGATGTTATAATTTTAATTACAATTGTATATATCATAAATGCAATAATTACAACTTCAATCTTCACTACACGAAACAATATAGTCATTGTAATGAAAAAATAAAAAATCAATTCTCTTGTCAAAGTCCAATATACGCCGTCTACATGTCCAACATTAAAAAACTCTTGCATCATACTTAGATTAATCATAAACATTGAAAATGGTATATTTCTATCACTAAAAAAAAGCAATACGCCATAGGTTACAAATAAAGCGCCCAGGTAGGCAGGGAAAATTCGAGAAACTCTATTTATTAGGAACTGTTTTATTGATTTGACGTTTGACAATGTCATGTAGATAACAAAGCCACTAATTGTAAAAAAAAGATTTACCCCGTAAAAACCTAAATGAAAAACAAACTCACTATCGTTAAGTGTAGAAACAAAACTAGTGTAGTGATATAACATAACAAATATCACAGCAATACCTCTTAAGGAATCAATTTCCGAGATTCTCACATCTTTTCCTTAGCATGATAAGATCATCCATAGTGTCGACATTGATTGAATCACTTTTTTTCATTTCTATGTATAACGGAAAATCCGAAACGATCATCTTATTCTTTTTTACATAAGATATTTTTGTTAAGTATATTGCACCATTTCTAACATACACACTGCCATGATCCTGTCTTCTCACGCCTTGATTATGTAGTTTATTAAGTGGTGTTAGTTCATTTAAATTAATCGAATTATACATAACTAAGTCGCTTATATATTCTTCTTTATAAACGCTTATCAAGCTATTGTTATTGTTATTATTAAAAATTTCGATAGCTTTGAGTAGGGTTTTATAGTCTCTAATAGGTGAAGTTGGTTGAAGCAATAATATTGCATCAAAAGATATCCCTTTATTTTCAAAAAACTCTATAGTGTGTGTATAGTAATCTATAGATTTAGAGCTATCAGATGCTATCTGCTTGGGTCTTAAAAATGGAACATCAGCGCCATGTTGACTAGAGACTGATGCTATCTTTTCACAATCAGTAGATACAATCACCGTATCCACAAGATTATTTTTTTTTAATAACAATGCTTGTTCAATTGAATAAGCTATCAATGGCTTTCCACATACATCGATTATATTTTTGTTTTCTATTCCCTTAGATCCACACCTTGCGGGAATTATGGTAAGTATTTTCAAATCTTCTTCTCTATTAAGGAATGTATAACGGTTATTTTTTTCAGAATTGAATTTATTTAAAAAAAATTTTACCTCTAGTTCTTTTAATTGTAACTTACAGATTAATAATTTATTGTTTTATGTGAGCGTAACACTAAACTGCTCAAAGCGTCCGCTATATTTTTGCCTGAACACCCATCCCCATAGATGAATTCTGACTCATAATAACCATGCTCTAGTTGCTTCATTATTACTTCTTTTATTTCCTTATGCTGATAATTGCAATCAATTACATTTTTACCTCTTTGACGACCGCGTTGACGAGAGCCAATGTTTACTACAGGTATGCCTAAGTAAGAACATTCACGTATACCCACACTTGAATTTCCAATTAAAACTTTTGAGTTTTTAATAAGGCGTAAAAAATCAATCGGCTCCATATTTTTAAAAAAACGAACATTTTCTAAATTATACTGCTCCCGGTAGCTACGTATCCCTGCAGACGTTCCATCTGCACCCGCATCAACATTTGGCCAGAACCAAAATGTAGGGATATTCAAATCATGTATTGCTTTTAATGTTTCTTTGATTTGTTGCTTAGATTTTGAAAACTCTGTAGTAACAGGATGCTGCATTACAACTATATAATCATCTTTCTTCCAATCTCCTATCACTCCAACTCCGCCATATTTTTTTACAGGGTCAAAGTTTAAATGCGGATTATCTAACACTTCCTTTGCAAGGTCTATTGATGGGCAGCCTGTATTAATTACATAACTTCTATCTTCTCCCATTCTGACAACACGCTCTGCAGCCTCTTCCGATGCGACCAAATGAATATCTGCTAGCTTTGTATTAGCATGTCGTACTTTTTCATCAATATTTCCGGTCACCTCTCCACCTTGAATATGCGCAAGGGGAATGTTCTGATATGTTGCAGCTATAGTAGTGGCAATAGTTTCAAATCGATCAGCAATACTTATTACAACATCTGGCTTTATGTTGAAAAAGACGTTTGAAAGCTCTATTAGCGCAATACCCGTTGTCTTTGCCATTGCAGTCGGTGTTTCACCCTCTAGCACATTGTACACTTTCTCAATAATCCTAAAACCATCGCTCTCAATCACTTCAACGGCGCTTCCATAACGATCTAATAATGCCGAACCTGCAACCACAAGTTGTAATTCAAGTCCAGGATGATTCTTGATTGCTTGCAGTGCAGTTTTAACTCTTGCATAACTTGGCCTTGCAGTAATTACTACGCAAATTTTTCTCTTATTCATAAAGATCTTTATAATTTATAAAATCCCACTGGGATATATTTTTATTAATTCTTCTACCAATTATAGCTTTGTATTCTTTAGTAGAAATACCATGTCCAAAAGGTTTTTTAGCCTCTAAATCATTAAAGGTAATAACATCTCCCGTGTTCAAGTTTTTATTAACAGCTAATGATTTTTCAAAAATATTTTTTAATTCTTTAAATTTACTATTATCTGTTTTATCAATTTTATTATTTAGTGAGGTTTCAATAAATCTTACGCCTTCGACTAATTGTCTTATTTCATCAATATTCAATGACGATTTGCTATCTGGACCAAATATATTTTTATCAAATACAGCATGAAATTCAATTAGTTTTGCTCCCAAACTCACAGCTGATAAAGATGGATATATATAGCTAGAGTGATCAGACAGCCCTATTGGCAAGCCATACCTTTCTTTTAATTCACTTATTACATTAAGCCCTATATCTTTAGCGCCAGTAGGATACATCGTTGTACATTGGAGAATTGATACTTTAGAGTTAAATTGCTTTAAAAATCTTATTGTTTCATCTAATTCATCAAAACTACTCATGCCACTAGATAAGATTATATCTTTTCCAGTTTTTGCTATCTTTTCTAACATTAAATAATTACTCACTTCACCTGAGCCAATTTTATACTTTTGCACACCTATTTCCTCAAGCCAATCTACTGCCATATTTGAAAAAGGTGAACTTATAAATTCCAATCCCACTTCATCGCAATGCTCTCTTATACCCGTCCACTGGCTTAGACTAAATTCCATTCTTTTCCAATAATCAAATCTAGTTTTATCTTCATAACTAAACTCAACTCTAAAAGGCTCATACTCAGAGCTTTCGGCTTCTGCTATATGTGTTTGAAACTTTATAGCATCAATACCTGTATCTGATAAAGCATCTATATATGAGTGTAAAATACCCAAACTACCTTCATGTGCCTGGCCAATTTCCGCCATTATAAATGTTTTCATTTTTCTTATAATCGCCAAGTTGGATTTTCCAATATACCTTTAACATCAATTAGTATTTTTTCACCATTCATTAGACTATCAAACTGTTTATTAGACATAGCCTTAAATTCGTCATGGCCAACAGCAACAATAATTGCTTCATATTTTTTAGCGCCTCCTAGTGGACTTGATATAAAATTATAATCATAATAATCTTTATCTTTAGCATCTATCCACGGTTCATGCACATCTATAACCACTTTATACTCTTCAAGTTCTGAAATAATATCAACTACTTTTGTATTTCTAATATCTGGGCAATTTTCTTTAAAAGTAAGCCCCATTATTAATACATTCGAACCTTTAATAATCTTGCCTTTAGTAATCATGAGTTTTATGGTTTTTTCTGCTATATATTTACCCATTCCATTATTTATTTGCCTTGCACCAAGTATTAAGTTTGGCTTGTAACCCAACTCCTCCGCTTTATGAGTTAAATAATATGGGTCAACGCCAATACAATGCCCGCCGACAAGCCCGGGGGTTAGCTCAATGAAATTCCATTTAGTTGCGGCTGCCTCTATAACATCTCTTGTATCTATATTCATTGTATCGAAAATAAGCGCCAATTCATTTATAAGCGCTATATTCACATCTCTTTGGGTGTTTTCAATTACTTTAGAGGCTTCCGCTACTTTGATAGAAGGCGCTAGGTGAGTGCCTGCAGTGATAATTGACTTATAAAGATTATCTACTTTTGTAGCTATCTCAGGCGTACTCCCTGCCGTTACTTTGAGTATTTTTGTCACTGTATGCTCTTTATCTCCTGGATTAATTCTCTCAGGAGAATATCCGCAGAAAAAGTCTTTATTAAATTTCATTCCAGATACCTCTTCCAGCTCTGGCACGCACACCTCTTCTGTAACACCTGGATAAACTGTAGATTCATAAATAACAATATTATCTTTAGATAATACCTTTCCAATAGTTCGAGATGATTTTATGAGAGGAGTTAGATCTGGTCTATTTGAAGAATCAATAGGGGTAGGAACTGTAACAATATAGATATTACAATCTTTAATATCGTCAAGATTTGATGAACATTTCAGTGTATCTTTTATTTCTGACATTTGAGCATCACTTAACTCTAAAGTCCTATCATACCCAGTATTTAATTCATTAACTCGCGATTGACTTGTGTCAAATCCAACCACTTTAAAGCCTGCTAAGGAAAACGCATGTGCTAGAGGTAATCCAACATATCCAAGCCCCACAATACATATTTTATTATTTTTCATATTTTTCATATTTTTCATATTTTACTATTTTCTCAAAATCTCATATGGCTTTTTATAGCGGCTCACATACTGACTAACTCTATTTGGATAGCTCTATATCTTGCTAATCCAAAGTATAATTTCAAGTCAATTTTTTATCTACCCTGCAAGAAAGAAGTGCAGAATCAGGTGTAGCGCTCATTTTTTTTATTCTAAAACACCCTAACAATTATACTACTCTGCCAATTGTTGCTATTTTCATAATGCCCCTCTTAAAGTAGTAATAAAAATTACAATAGATTCTTTCCAATCAGGAGTATCCATACTAAATACTTTGGTTATTTTATCTTTATTCATCAAGGTATTTTTCGGCCTTTTGGCAGGCGTCGGATACTGCTCTGTTATTATTGGACTAACTTTACACTCTATTTCTGCTAATTTAAAAATCTCTTTAGCAAATTCATACCAACTGATCTCACCTTCATTTGAATAATGATAAACTTGTGTTGCATGTCCCGCCTCTTTAAATGCTTTATTTTTCACAATATTTAAAATGACATTTGCCAAATCAGTTGCATAAGTAGGTGATCCTATTTGGTCACTTACTACATTTAACTTTTCCCTTTCTTTTCCAAGTCTAAGCATGATCTTAACAAAGTTATTGCCATATTCTGAATACACCCAACTGGTTCTAATGATAATAGCATCAGTTGACATAGCCTTTTGTAGCGCTTTCTCTCCAGCCAGCTTTGTTTTGCCATAGACATTGATTGGGTTAGTTTCATCAGTTTCCGTGTAAGGCTTATTACTCTCCCCATCGAATACATAATCAGTAGAGATGTGTATTAACCTTGCCTGCTGTTTGTTAGCAATACTTGCTAGTTGTTTTACGGCTAGATGATTAATCTGGTTTGCTAACTCTACTTCTTGTTCTGCTTTATCTACTTGGGTATAAGCTGCACAGTTAATGATAATATCAAACTTATCGTTACTATCAAAGTAGTGACTAATACTACTTTCACTGTTTAAGTCTAACTCTTCTCTACCAACAAAAGCAAAGTTATTAGAGCTTAAGTTATTGTTTGTTTTAACTTCAGAATTGACAACCTTGTGAATAGATTTTCCTAATTGGCCATTTTTACCAGTAACAAGTATTCTCATAGTTCTAGGCTATTCAAATAAATCTTTAGCATTCACCAAAGTTGAGTGTGATTTATCTTTCTCTGAGAGTTGCAGTATTTCTAGTGGTAATTGCCAATCAATGGCCAAATCTTTATCATCAAACGCAATACCTCGATCATGCTGGTGTGCATAATAATTATCTACTTTATAAGCAAAGGTGGCACTATCACTTAATACAATGAAGCCATGTGCAAAGCCGTGCGGCACAAATAACTGATGCTTGTTCTGTGCTGTTAGCTCTACAGCGACATGCTGGCCAAAAGTA
>Ga0233441_1003069_pt1 | contig 11597 bp, 11 predicted proteins | sample SI_123_September_4_FD_182781 | JGI IMG/M metagenome (GOLD analysis project Ga0233441, IMG submission 182781) | Seawater microbial communities from Saanich Inlet, British Columbia, Canada - SI_123_September2016_135_MG | ecosystem: Environmental > Aquatic > Marine > Inlet | place: Canada: British... | reverse complement strand
GTTGGTCGGAAGTATCTTTTATCAACGGCTACGATTAAATTGCCTGTTTCAGCATCATATCCTTTTTCATCCATACCTTCGCCTTCCCAGCGAATGGTCTTACCTAGATGACCCCAAGCAAAATCTACAAAATCACGTACTGAGTATTGCACGCCGGTGGCAATACAAAAATCATCTGGCTCGTCTTGTTGTAGCATTAGCCATTGCATTTCTACGTAGTCTTTGGCATGACCCCAATCACGCTTAGCATCCATGTTGCCTAGGTACACAGTTTCTTGCAGGTCTAATGAGATACGAGCTAGTGCTCTGGTGATTTTGCGGGTTACGAAGGTCTCTCCTCTAACTGGAGATTCATGATTAAACAAGATGCCATTACAGGCATACATACCGTAAGCTTCTCGGTAGTTAATGGTTATCCAATAAGCATATAGCTTGGCTGCTGCGTAGGGAGAGCGTGGGTAAAAAGGGGTGGTTTCTTTTTGTGGAGTTTCTTGCACTTCGCCATATAGCTCTGAGGTAGAGGCTTGGTAGTAGCGAGTTTTTTTCTCAAGGCCTGAAATGCGAATGGCTTCCAGTACGCGCAGTGCACCTAGGCCAACTGTGTCTGCTGTGTATTCAGGGGTTTCGAATGATACGGCTACGTGTGATTGCGCACCCAAATTATAGATTTCATCAGGTTGGATTTGTTGAATGATACGTACTAAACTCATTGAATCAGACAAATCTCCATAGTGAAGTATAAGCTTACAGTTATCTTCATGAGGGTCTTGGTATAAATGGTCAATACGATCTGTGTTAAATGATGAAGAGCGGCGTTTGATGCCGTGCACTTCGTAACCCTTATCTAGTAGAAATTCTGCTAGATAAGCGCCGTCTTGGCCTGTGATGCCGGTGATTAATGCTACTTTATTACTCATAATTAATTTCCAAAAATATTCTATAAATTTTATATGTTAGTTGATTTTAATCTATTGTTTAATTTTTAATACGCCCATACATATCTTCAAATCTAATTATATCATCTTCGCCTAAATAGGTTCCGCTTTGAACTTCAATAATTTCTAGTGGCTCATTGGTTGTATTCTCTAGGCCATGGGTAACGCCTAGTGGGATATAGGTAGATTCACCTTTTTCAAGGCTGAATGTCTGCTCGCCATTAGTAACGGTTGCTGTGCCACTCACCACCACTCAATACTTTGTGCATTTATGGCACGTTTGTAGTGAAAGTTTAGAGCTAGACCTTAATGTGTACTCTTTATCTTGAGTATGAAAAAAATCCCAAACTGCTCGGGGTCTAAATATCTAAAAAAGACTAACTATCGTACGAAGTATTTTATAAAGTCTTGATGGCTTTGTATAAATTTTAGTTTTAGCTAGTGGTTAACTTTCCCATCTTTCTATATTATAAATTTTTGTACAAATAGCGTCAAAAATTATACCTCCATCCTTTAAATATTCTTTATACTCTTCAAGGTTTTCATCTTGTCCTTGCAATTCTGGAGATACCAAGCAGAATTTAAATCCACTTTCTTTTAATAATTTATAGTTTTCTCTTGTAATTGGCAACTTGGAAAAACAATCCACCCAAATCCAATTTATTTTACCCTTCATGTTTAAGATTGTATCAATTCCCTCAAACTCGGAAAATCGTAATGCAGTATTTTTTTCACCACTCTTTGAAAGTAAATATATCATAGGGAATGAGCTATCTAAAAAGAAATATTTTTTGACATTATACTTTTGCATAAGTTTTAAAACTTTATACTCTATTCTTTCACTTTTTATGTTGAGTATCATAGTGCCGTGATCATAGCACTTTAAATACTCTTCAAAATCCTCACCATCCATAAACGGATCGTGTTGAAGGATGAGTCTATTTCCAAAATCTCTCAAGTCAAGCTCTACGCCATATTCTCTAGGTATGCTTTTTAACTCTTTAATTGTGTTAATTCTATGTGCGATATACTCCATAGTTAAAGCTCCTTTTTGAGCTTAATACTAAAGCTTATTGTTCTTTTTATAAACTTCCATTTTGAGGATAGCCCCTTATTCCAACTAGATTCTCCATGCATTCTTTCAGGAAATAAAACATCGAACCTAATTACATTTAATCCTAATCTTTGAGCTGTATATAAAAAATACAAATCAAGTGAAAAATCTTTGGGGCAAGTATCCTTTATAGAATCAAAAAAACTTCTATGAAATATATTTGGCTGTGCATTGATATCCCATAACTTTTTACCTAGATAACAAGTCTCAAAAAAACTCATGCCAATAGTAAAAAACTGATCGAAGAAAGGTCTTTCTTTTCTATCACCTTTTATATAGCATTTGTTAGGGTTTTTTTGCTGCTCTATTAATTCAAGAGCTTTAAGCATATCAGTAGGGTCTGTTTGCATATCTGCATGTGTATAGCCTATAAACTCACCCTTGGCAGCTCTTAGTCCTGATGTGATACCAAAACCATAACCCTGATTTACCTCTACCTTTATAACCCTTCCAAAGGGATAGTTTGCAATTAATTCACTCATCGCAGCTTCACTATTGTCCGTAGAGCCATTATTTACTAAAATTATTTCAATGTCATTACTTTTGATAACACTATCAAACTTCTCCAAAATGAGGGGTATATTTTCTTCTTCATTATAGCAAGGTACTATTATTGATAATTTTATCATTTCTTTTTCCATATATAAAAATACTGATTTTCTTTAAATTTTCCATATCCTAAATCTCCAGCAGTATTAAAATTTTCTATGATTTTAAGAGCTTCCTTGTAACCTTGCTTATCTACTCTTTTTGCAAGTTCTACTTCATTAAAATACTCATCTAACTTTGAAATTATAATAAACTCTTTCTCTTTGAATCTATTAGTATCTTTGGAGATTGAACCTTCTATATAAGACTCTAAATTAAACATGCTTTTAGAGATTGGGCCATATATAACATGCATATTTTTAAAAGTTAACCCTATGTCTCTAAAGGCAAATGGCTGATAGGCACTTATTAATATATTTGTATCTTTATCTATGTAAGTCTTTAAGTCTGATACCAAAAGATCACTCATCTTATTTTTTAGTTCGACACTTTTTTGTTTATCTAAATGATATCCATTTGTAAGTACATATTTATATTCTGATATATGAGTAACTACTTGTATAAGTATCACTCCCCCCAGTATGAAATATTTAAATGTTTCGTACCTGTTAACTAAAAAAACGAAGAGCAAGGGGACAACTGTGAATATTGTAAGATAATAATGCTGCCAACCTTTATTAACCATCAAAAATAGATAAACGATATTAGCTATAAAATATAAACTTATGAGAGGAAATATGGATTTTTGATTAGATTTCTTTAGGGTGGAAAATATCAAATATAAAGCTATACAAAACACAATAACAAACAACACGCTATTGAGGTAATAAAAATCAATAGCACCATATAACTTATCACTTATTGTTACCTTAACATCCAGCCCATGATTTGTTGCATTTGATTTCATATTTTCCACAAATGAACCAATAAATACTTTTAGTCCTACCGGATGCATAAGGTATGGATTTGCAATGACAAAGGTCACTAATAATGCTACGAAAGATTTAAAAAGAAGTTTTATATTTGAGTAAAATTTATCAAAACTTTTATTTTGAAAGTTATCATAAAATATATAAAAAAGTACAAAAGGTAAAAAGGTAATAGCTTGTATTTTTACTGATATTGCAATTCCTAGTGAAAATATCGCCCACCAGTAATATTTTTTGTAATTAAACCCATCTTTTTTAAATAGATATACTGATAGTATTATAAAAAATGTCATCATCCAGTCTGGGTGAAACCATAAAGAATTCCTCCAAAATCCTGGCATAGACAAAACAATCAAAGTTATTAATATAGAGGAGTACTTATCAATATATTGAAAAGCAATTTTATATATGAACCATAAAGACCCGATAGCAAATAAAGATGTAATAATTCTAGGAATGTATATAGTCATCTCAATATTGTCACTAGCAAAAAACGGGGTGGTGGCTAAAAGATTTAAAAAGAAAAATCCAAAGCCATAGCTATAAAATCCAAAAGAGAAAATCTTTTTAATATCTAAATTAGTAAGCCCATCATACATGGTAAGTAAACTTCCATGAAAAGCATACTCATCAATACTATAAAGAGATAAAAAACCTATATTTAAGTGTCGGTAGTTTATGTAGGCAAGTGCTAAAAAAACTAGTGTGAGTATTATTTTTATTTGACCATTCCTATATATTTAAATTTATCAGTTACTCTCATAAGTAATTTTGAGATTATGATTGGCATTACTATACTTAATAAGAAAGTAAGTAATAAAAATAAAATATTTAAACCGAAGTTTTCAACCTGAATCAACTTTGGTAGTTTATATAAAATCATTAAATGTAGTAAAAATATTGGGAAAGCATATATTCCAATTAATGATAAGATCCTAGAGCTTCTAAATTTCAGAAATAAAGAAAAAATTGAAATATTTAAAATCAAAAATGATACATAGCCTATTGATGTGATAGGTACAGAAAATTGAGCTAAATCAATAATTGCATGATATTGTGTATGAGTTTTTATAGGTTCATAGTTAAATAACAATGTTGCTGAGATAATAATAATTACCAATAATAAAGGTATGTTTAATTTTTCTATAATATTTTGATTTTCATATATTCTTTTAATTATATGCACCAAGATAAATAGATATATAGCTATATCCATTCCAAATGGTATCAAGTTGTGTATCTGTATGATATAAGATGCAAAAGTAAATGCCAATATAGAGCCTAACAATAAAATTGTTTTAACTAATTTTGTGCCTTTATAAAAAATAAAAAATAAAAAATTTAAAGAAAAAAGTGCTGGTAAAAACCAAATTATCGAATGAAGAGATTCCCAATTACCCATCATCGCCCCCCCCATAAACTCAATTGGATTTTCTATTAGTAGTCTTTTATTTGCATAAAAAAACCAAAATAGATAAGGTAATAAAATCAAAGACGCTCTTTTTAATAGCCAATAAAAATCAGTTTTTATAAATAATACCGACACGGCAAGAAAAAGTGGCATATGAAAAAAATATATAAATGTACTAATACCTGATAATAGTATTGTTTTTTCAATCAAAAAAAATGTAAATGGTATATGCCCATACAGAACTAGAACTATTAAGATACCTTTTAAGGAATCTAATTTTAAATCTCTATTCATTTAAAAACCCACCATTTCTGACCAATAAAATTAAGCACAGTGCTTACTCCTGTAGCCACTAAAAAAGCTAAAAATACTAAACTTGTATATTCTAAAATCATCTTATTTGTCATAACATTTGCTCCTAATGTTAAACTATACAATATTCCAAACTTTAGTATCTCTTTATAAGATTTTTCATGCTTTTCAAAAGTCCAATATTTGTTTATCACAAAAGCTACAACCGTACCTAAAAGAAAAGATACAGCTTTTGAAATATCATGAGGCATAAAGTTAAGTAAAATATAGTACATAACTAAGTCAGTTCCAACAGCACTTAATCCTGCTACTAAAAATCTTTTTAACTCTTTTTTTATTTTACTCATCCATACTCTTGCTCAAAAGTTCTATATTTTGTATCCAATTCTTGTATTTTAGCTTCATTTACTGTTATGTCTTTATCTAAAGAGTATGGATGCCAAGACACTTTATGAAAGAAGCTTTGCCAATACACAAATGTCTCATAATCATCAGGAGCTCCCCAGCATATATAATCATCTACTTCAAATACTTTGACATTAAGACCTAATTCTATTAGTTCACCCATTAGACTATCTACATAGTATTCTCCATTTACTCGTATATCTTTGGTTAACAAATTTTCTAAAGCTTTATTGAAATATTCAACTTTTTTAAACCAAAAGGTTCCCACAATTGCATGATCATTGTATGGATTATCTGAAATTGGTACTTTTACAGATACACCACTTACATTGTCATTGTCATCAGTCTTCACCCAGCCATACATTTGGGGGCTATTCTTACTACTTACATGGTGTCTAAAGGTAAAAATGACAGCATCTACACTTTTATCTTCTATAAGCTCTTGATATTTCTCATGATTGTAAATCATTCCGTTGTCTGTTGCAGCCACCAGCAGTGAAGCGTTTTTATCTACTTCTTTTAGCCCTAAACTACAAGTGATGGCTTGGCCATCTGTAACTTCATCTATGGCTACTATTTTTGCATCAGGATATTCAACTTTTAAAGTTTCCTCTAGTGGATAATTTTTTAAATGTTCTTGAAGTGTTACGAAGATATAATTTTGGCTATTTGGCAAAGAGTTTGCCGCTTGAATTATCATGGGTTTCACACTTACCTCTATAAGTGGCTTCGGGTCTTTGTATCCCATTTTTGCGAACCTACTTCCACGACCTGCTAATGGAATTAAAGTAATACTATTCTTCGGCGCTTTGGGTTTTAAAGTTTCTTTTATTGCATTTCTAAAGTATTTTGACCAAGCACTGTACTCTTCAACATCTTGCGGTGTCCCCCATTGAAGCATATGCTGTATATCATAGATAGATACTTTTAAACCATCCTCAACTAAAAGGTTATATATAAGTGATACATAGTACTCACCATTTAGATTAATATCTTTTTGCATTAACTCTTTGAAATATTTTTTTACATAAGAGCCTTTTTTAAAATAATAAGTTCCATTTGAAGCATACTCATTCATTCTATTATCTGTAAATGGCTCCTTTTCTTTGATCTCTTGCATCCATTGACTTTCATCTCTCATAAAAGCATAGTTTGTACTTCCTAGCATGTGGGGATGAAATCCTTTGTAAGAGGGAATCGCACCATCAGCACCCCTATCTCTAGTGTGTTTCAAAAAGTCTTTATAATCCCAATATGTACCAAAATCACAATAATTAACTATAACCTCATCTTCATCTTCAATCAAATCTTCAACTAAAGATACGGCATAAACAGGGCCTAATTTATGATTTGGAATCTCAACTATATTTGCATTTGGTTTTATGCTGAGTAAGATATCCCTCATGCTAGTTTCTGCTAAATGTTTAGAATTACAAATAAAAGTAAATTTATTTTCATTTGGAAACAAATCACAAACATGCTCGATTATTGGCTTACCATCAACTATTATTAAAGGTTTTGGATCTTGATATCCGGCCTCTATAAATCTATTTCCCACTCCTGACATTGGTATTATTATATGCATAATTTTATTTTAACCATGAAATTTCATTGCGTAATTCTGTGTAATCTTCAAAAACATGGGTTGAATTTTGACTTATTGAAACCCCTTGATGCTTCTTTTGCAAGGTCAACATATTAAACTGTGACGCACCCATAATGTCGGAGTTAGAATCATCTCCAATCATCCAAATATCTTCCGATGGAATTTGTAATTTTTTCAGTGCTATTTCAAATGGCGCCCTACTTGGCTTGTCAGCACCAGCTTCTTCCGAGGTCACTACGTAGTCAAAATAGCTATCCAAGCCGAAATATATAATTTTTCTAAATTGAATTTGTGCAGTTAAATCAGTGATAATTGCAGTTACAACCCCCTCATTCTTTAAATCTAGAATAAATTCTTTAACTTCTGGAAATAATCTGCAATTAGCCAGGAAAGTTCGCCAATATGTTTGCTCTAAATCCAATGTCATTAAAATTTGTGTATTTAGCCCTAAAATCTCAATAGTTCTCTGGTAGTACAATAAGCGACTATGAGAGCTGGCCGTTTTATTTAATTGCACCTTAACCTCTAATCTTGCTGTAATAAATGCCTTATTAAATTTTTCTAATGATATTCCAAGTAAATCGCATGCTTTTACCTCTACCGCTTTTGTTGCCGCCTTATGTGCGGGCTTATAAGGATATAGCGTATTATCTGTATCAAATATAATTGCTTGTGGCTTCTTTTGCAGTACATTTTGTATTGACATTATTTTCTATCCTCCAAAACTTCGCTGATTTGTGCTAATACAATGAGCTGCATTACACCCGCCATATTATTTTTCCATTTGGGTTGAAAGCCTAACAATTCTTCCATATGTGGCATTATTATCCTAGCTGACAACGCAAGATCTTCCGCATCAACTTCACCTTCAATATCAAGCTCAACTTGACTGTTCTTCTTGTTAATATTAATATTAAGATGTAAATTACAAACGCCAACCAAAAGTTTTGCCAATGCCTGGTAAAAAATTCCATTAACTAATACCACTTCTAATTTTAGAGGTGGCTTTTTATTATTATCTAGTAAATCTAAATTAACTGGAATAAGTGAAAAAATTATATCTGCCTGTTGCTTTTGCGGTGTTATATATTTTTGAATATCTGATTGCCTTTTATCTATATTTACAGTTTCTAATAAGTTAATCTTAGAGAGGTTACTATATTCGGTATTTCCTTGTAATTTAAAGTGTTGACGCAAGGCCTCATCGACTTGTAAATAAATAGATACATCCATTTTTTTACATAGGACTTGCGAATAAAGCGTATGTAATCCTGAAACAATAATAACGTCATTGGATTGTATTTTTTCTGAATGATTAAACAAGCCAGTTTTTTGATTGTAATGAGGTGCCACCACGCTCTTTCCATGAATTAAACTTAAAACATCATTGACAAATTGAAACAGGTTATTGGTTCTAGGGTTAAAAGAAGTTAGGGTTTTCCAAATGAGAGAGTTTCTATCCCAAATACGATAATTATCACCAAAAATTTGAGTAACTGAGTTGCTATCAAATAGTTTTGCTAATGATAGAGCTAAAATATTATTACCTGAACCCAAGTTACCACTAATACCAATTGATAAAGATCGCCTACTTAATTTATAGTAATCATTGCTATGCACGCCTTCACGCAGCATTTGTATTGCTAATATTAATCCAGTTGTACTGATCAAGGTAAGCCAGATAGACTGTGCATGAAGATCGTTCGGCTCAAATACATAATATGCTATCAGTAATATTGCCAATCCTGAAGTTAATAAAGTGGCCGTTTTCTCTGCATGAACTTGGTGAATGGCAAAAAATGGGACCAACCATACAAACCAACCTAAAGACGCGGGAGTCATTAAAATGATGATAAAAAAAGCCACTCCTGTTACGGCTAGTAACAAATCAAAATTCATTCGCTTAATTCGCCAAATTAAATAAAGCGAAACAAGATAGACTAATGGCGTAAGATATAATTGCACATTTTCGCCAAATTGCACCGATAGCAAATAGACTTTATTTATCTCACGATTACCTAACAACATTTCTTGAAAGCCAGAAGTCATAAGAAATGACCCCTGAATTAATAAAATAATTAAAATAAGAGTTAGAATAAACGGCACTACAAAACTTCTTAATTTTTTATTAGTCCATAAATAAATTAAAAATAAAGGCACAGCAATAAGCATGCTAATTTTAGCCGATATAGCGAAAGCAATCGACACCGCACTTTTCTTTATTTTATTTACTTTAAGTAAGAAAAGCCCTAGTATTAAGAAAGAAACAGGAATAATATCTGTTTGACCATGCCAGTATGTAATATAAATTAGAATGGGTGAAAGCCAATAATAAACAACAAACTTCCTCAGATGTTCAGAAAACATCTTTACCAATAAAAGTAAAACTAAAAAATCTGCCAACAATAGGCTGACACGAAACCCTACTCCAGAAAAATAACTAATACCAAAAATTCCGTCAGCCAAGTAACCTACTAAAACAGCTGGAAGATGTACCAATAACATCATTAAACCATAAGGAAAGGCCAGTGGATCGCCACCTTGTTGCAAAAATTGCGTCCAAGGACTGAGTGTTGGTTGTTCAATAACAGAGACCACAAAAGGTACAAACCATTGCTCTTGTACAGTTGGAATGACTAACAAAATGAGTATTATTTTCGCTAATAATCCAATACGAAAAAATGGATCATGCCAAAAATGCTTCCAACCTATATTCATAGTTTTATATATACTTTTTACACTCGATAACAGTCGTATTAACAGCTTCAGGATTGATCTTTATATTGACAGCACATTTGATAATTTGTTTTTTGTGATAAATTTCTAGATTTTTTTCACAAAAACCCAACACTTGAATTGTCATTTTAATTTCCGAGTGACTTCTTGTCTGTATTTTTCAGCTTCCCAATTAAGCAATTGAAAAACTTGGTCATCTTTTAAATAATTACATTCTACAGAAAGATCCAATCTCATCAAGACATAAGACAGTGCTAACAACATAACTTCTGATGCTGGCTTAATATCATTTAACACCAATACACCCATATTTTCAATATAAATAGCAATGGGCATTGTGTTATATCGCTTATAGTAACTTTCTATGCTTGACGAGACTTGTTGTTTGTGACTAACGATACACAGCTCTGCTCCTAAAAATACCACATGATCTGGATAGAAAATACCCTGACTGGCTACTTTTAATTTGTTTGTATTAGTTGCTATAGCATGAATTTCATCTAATGCTGCTGGGGTATATGGAATATTTTCTGATAACTCTATTAGTTTTTTTATATTTGGTTTTGGCGATATATTTAATAAATCATGAGACAGGCGCGTTTCGATTTCATACAATAATTTTTCAGCATTTTTACAGTTATCGGCGCCAACAACCAAACCGTGATTAGCTAAAATTAACAGATCAGGATTATTTTTTATTATTTTAGAAACAGCATTAGTTAAGGGTAGGCCTGGCTGTTGATAATCCAACCATGTCCAGTTCAATCCTTGCAATTTATTTTTTAATTGCTCAAAACCATCTTTCCTAACAGTCCAAGCTATCGCATTGACGGAATGGACATGTAAAACAACTTTATGCGGTAACAATGCATGTAGTGTTGTCTCAATAGATGGCCTTAAAGTTTGATTTTCATCTATATATTGAGTAACAGGATCGGCTTCGGCAGCATCAATAGATTTTCTTATAGCGGCATCATTGACACTTACGAAAATATTTTCTGTTTCAGCGTCAGACAGCCATTTTCCAGACGCTTTCACCCACATTCTATCTCCTTTTTTAATTGAGGTATTCCCGCCTCCACCTTGAATTAAGGTTAAGTCTTTGCCAATTTTAGCCGATAGTTTTGAGATCGATGTCAACATAAAAAAATATTCGAATACGCTTATATAAAATCTAGGTGTTAATTTCAACTCAAGATTTAGTTCATTTTTGAACTAAATCTTACACTATTATACGTATTGTTTCGCACTCTCCTTTTAAGATGGTGGAGTTAAGTTTATGACTATTTTAAAGGATTGATCATCTATCATTAGCCATTAACTCTGCCATAAATATCTTTAAATCTGACAATGTCATCCTCCCCTAAATAGGCACCACTTTGCACTTCGATAATTTCTAGTGGTTCGCTGGTTTTATTCTCTAGAGCATGGGTAACGCCTAGTGGGATGTAGGTGGATTCACCTTTATTAAGGTTGAATGTCTGCTCGCCATTAGTAACGGTTGCTGTGCCACTCACCACTACCCAATGCTCTGCGCGTTTATGATGCATTTGTAGTGAGAGCTTAGCACCAGGTTTAACGTGTAATCTTTTTACTTGGA
>Ga0233441_1003062_pt1 | contig 11612 bp, 7 predicted proteins | sample SI_123_September_4_FD_182781 | JGI IMG/M metagenome (GOLD analysis project Ga0233441, IMG submission 182781) | Seawater microbial communities from Saanich Inlet, British Columbia, Canada - SI_123_September2016_135_MG | ecosystem: Environmental > Aquatic > Marine > Inlet | place: Canada: British... | reverse complement strand
AAGAAGCGCATGGCTAGCTCCGCTATTGCTATTTCAAAGTGTCTCAAGTTTTGTACTTTCTAGATACCAATTTCTCCTTGCAAACTTTACAATCTTAATTTTCTTCATAAATATGCTAATTGGAACTGGCGGAAACGCTGGTAACCAATCTGGAGCTTTGGTTATTCGCGGACTTGCAACCGGAGAAATAAATAGAAAAAATAGCCTGAAATTGTTTTTTAGAGAGTTTAAAGCCTCTATTATAATATCAATAATACTAGCATTAATAAGCTTTGTGAGAGTCTGCTATACACCAGGTTCCACTATCCCTGCCGCAATAGCAATAAGTATATCTCTTTCTCTTATTGTCATAGTTTCTATGTCAATAGGAACGCTTTTGCCAATTATTTTTGAACGCTTAAATATAGACCCTGCCCACTCAGCAGCACCATTCCTAGCAACATTGATGGATATAATAGGAATTATCATTTATTGCACCGTGTCTGCAAAAATATTGGGATAAAAAAATAAAGATAAACCGCTACTTGACAGGCGAATAGATATACGGTAGCATTTTATTTCCCTAAAAGTTCTTTGATTCTTCTAAATATAAATTTTAGTGGGCCGCTAGCTCAGTCGGTAGAGCAACAGCCTTTTAAGCTGTGGGTCGCAGGTTCGATCCCTGCGCGGCTCACCATTTTAATTTATGTGTCCCCATCGTCTAATGGTTAGGACCCAGGATTTTCATTCCTGTAACAGGGGTTCGACTCCCCTTGGGGATACCAGCTTTCGCTAACCTGTCCGCCATAGCCTTGGCAACGGCGGAAATACCCAACTGTTAATCCAATTTATCAAAAAAACTACATAGACATTGACAGTTACTTCAAAAAGTAAAAAAAGCACGCAAGTTTACAAACTTGCGTGCTTTTTTTATTAGAATGTTTTCAACTATGCTTTTCTTTGGAATAACTTTCTAAATGCAAACTTTATTTTACTCCCTAATTTTTGTAAAAAAGAAACAGGCCCCATTTCAACGTCTGTCGCTGGAGCTTGTTCCATTTCTTCATCTGGCTTAGAAGTTGTAGAATCCTCTTTTTTTTGCTTAATTTTTTGTTTATAAGCATCCTCTGTAATTCTTATCGCTTTGTAGAATTCTGTAGCTTCTGTTTGTGATTTTTTCATCCTATCTTCTATAAATTTTCTTTCTTCCTCTGTATAATTTATGAATTTTTTTTCTTTACGACTATAAAAATTAGGGCCAGATGAAATAAAACGTCCATTATCAAAGATATACTTAGAAAAAAGTTCTGCATGCCTCATCGGATTTCTTGTAATTAAAATAACTCCAGTCGGATCTTTTATTAATAGCTTGTTGCCTTGCCATATTCCATATATATGAACTGGAATCCCCTCCTTAAAAATAATAGCTGCTTTTGTTCTAGGGTGAAAAAATTCACCTCTTTGAAAAAGTGCACAAATGGGAGAAATAGAAGGAATAAAAAATAAATTATTACATTGATGCTCAATGTAATCTATTTTATTAATGAAAAGAGAATATCCTTCCCCTCGGCCAATAATACACATATAAACAGTTGCACTATTATCAGGCCGTGATTCAGTAATTATTCCTGCAAAAAGCGAATTCCCAAAAGATATCGAATAAGGATCTTTTGAGGATGTACGTAAAGTAGATCCAAACAATTGTTCCCTGCTACTTTCTCCTATTCTGATATTAAAATTTCCACGAAAAATTAATGCCTTATTAAGTCCTCTTGCTTTGTATTCTAACGACAAAACTTGAGAAACTATTTTATGTTCAGAGAGTTCTTTTTCTAAATAGCGCTTAATGTGAATAACAGAACCAACCTCTAATTTCTGCATCATTTCTTTGCCAATATTAACTTTGCCAGCAAGTTTTAAAATTTCATCTAAATCAACAATTTGCTCTTTACTTGACTTTAATATTTCTGTAATAAAATATGCTGCGATACCGTTAGATTTACCTTTGATTCTTTCAGACAATTTTAATCCATCATCACAATCTTTAAAATCTGGAAAATTATCTAATATTTTTTTTGTAATTACATTATTTATGTATAAAAAAGCACTTTGGTCTCCGTTGTTATAATAAAAAACATTATTACAATCAACATACATATCATAAATTTCTTTGCGTATTGCATGTGCTGACTTACTACTATTTATTATATCTATAATATCAAGGTGGTTTATTTTTTTTATAGCTGAAACCAACGTTTCCCTTGCTGCTTTTATAAAAGGATTCATAACTTCTGAATCCCAAGCAATGGCTTGCTCTATACAAAATAGTTCATATAAAACAGTTGGAATAAAAACAACTGAATATTGATGTGGTTGATTTGGTAAAGCTTCTCTTATTTTTTTTTGTATAAAAAGTTCTTCAGCATATGGTTTGTTTGGGGCAAGAAGCTCTCTTTTTTCTTCATCGGTAAAATGCTCGTTAGCAATGCACATTGGCCATTCATATTTTAGCAAGATATCTGCTATCGCCTTTCCATTCTTGTCATCGCTTGAATCTAATGGTACAAAAACATTGTCAACTTTTTTAACAATCAACAATTCAGCACGTAAGCTCGTGTGCAATGTGAACAAAACTAACAACATCAAAAATAATAGACCTAACTTATTCACAAACTTTCTCCTTTTTGCAAACAAAAACACAACACAAAATTTCTACCTTTTGCATGTTAACAAATCAATTTCCCCAAAAGCAAGATAAGGCAAAAAAAAAGGTTAATTCGCAAAACAAAGGCTTTTTTATCTTCAATTTTTTTAATATTGTTCCGGTCAAACACTTAGAGACGATTTGCAAAGCAAATCCCTCAGTGCGAACGGATGTAAGGTTTATTCGTAAAATAAATCTGTTTTAAAATTATATTCCGGCTACAAACAAAAAATTAAGGCTGCAAATTTATAAAAAACTAGCAGCCCTTTTTTATTAACTCATTATTCGTTGGTTTTTCTAAAACCGGTGCATCGAGTTAGAACATTTTTGCGACGTGTTTACAAGGCGCAAATGTTATCGTCTGAGATGTGCCGATATTCATTTTGTATAGAAAACAAAAAACTTACGATTGTTTGGGATACATAAGGTCCCCCTTATGTGCCAAGGGGTCGTAGGGGATTTGGCAAGAAATCCCCTAAAAAAACGTTGGATTTTATAAAGAAGAAATAAATTCTAAGTCGCGTGATAGCATGCGAAGGCTTATAAAAATTACCCTTCAACTATAGTTTCTGTATATTCAGGAAATTTACGATCTTTACCTTTTAGATATTTATCAAAGAACCAAATGATATAATCATTAATTATATTTGTCATCTTGTAGCCATTTTCAGATGTTGTATCAAAATCAATTTTATGATATTTAAACAGAGGAAGCTCTTTGAGCCAGGTATAATCACTAAACCCATTATGATCCATTTTTTTAATAGTAATTTTGTATTTGTTAGATCTTAGTGCATCAAAAAGTTCTTGTATTTTAACAATATATGCTTGCCTATAATCTTCCATTTCTTTGTCTGTTTTAAACTCTTCTTGTTGTTCAGCGGTGAATGGTGGCACAAGTCTCTTTGTCTCTTCTTCGCCAAGTAAAAACATAAATGGTTTATTAAATGGTGTCGTTGTATTTTCACCAAATAATGGCCCCGCCATATTGATTCCTGCTTTAACTCGTGGTTCAGTTCGACATATGTGAGTTGTTACAATGCCACCAAAAGAATGGCCAAATATGCCGATCCTAGTAAGATCCAACTTGTTATAAAAAGTACTTTCTTCCTGCGCATTTATTGTTTCAAGATTGTCGATTACAAACGACACATCGCTTATGGCAGCATTCAGATTTATAAGCTTATCTTCAATATTTTGTGCATTTTGGTAGACCTCTCGGCCATCAGGAAAACGAACTAACTCGGCAGCATATGGGTGGTCTATTCCAACTACAATATATCCACGACTTGCAAGTTCTTCACAAATTGCAGAATATAAAAAACGCGACATTCCAAATCCATGAGAAAATATAACAACGGGATATTTTTCCTTTGCCGGAAAAATAGAAACTTGTAAAATTGCGTTGGAACGAATTTTATCAAGTCCCCTAAAATTATTGAGAGTAAAACCCGCATCTATTAATTCTTTTTTAAGTGCATCACTTTGATATTTTGCAAAATTTACTTGAGTGTTTTTTACTGATGGGTACCAAAATTGTACCATCAGTTCTCGCTTAGCACTTGGATTTGGATCATATTTTTCTAATCTATTATTATCAACCCAATGATATGATGTTGTTCCAACGGCATACTGACCTGTTACTTCTGGGAAATCAATCGACATAGTATTGCGACTGAAATAACTTTTAATTTTATCCAAAAAACCAGCTGTGACAATACTGTGTGTACCAAGCAGGCATATTACAAAAACAACAACTATAAAAAATAACTTCTTCACTACTTTCTCCTTTTTTAACAAATAAAAACAACATGTAATTTGCTACTTTTTGAATGCTAGCAAATTCATTTATCCAAAAGCAAGATAATGCAAAAAAAAGGAGCGCCTCTTACAAAGAAATCAACTGATCGGTAGCTTCTTGAATCTGAGCAACACAACTATCTACTAAACATTCAAATTCTACTCCAAAACAAGATTCATCAGAAATTTTAAAACCTTTAAATGCTGAACAACCGGCGATAACAACCTTATTAGATTTCGAGGTACCAAAAAAAATACGCTTAGTATCTGGTAATAATTTTAGAATAGTAGGTAATAAAATTTTACTCAGCCCTCTTCCTCGTGCTTTAGAACTAATCATAAAATGAAAAACTTCAATTTCGTTTGGATTGTATGGATGTATTCTACAAGCTATACTTGTTGGTCCTTTATAACCAAGAAAAAAACCTAACATCTCACCTTCTAAGTCTTTTACTGAAAAAAGATAATATTCTTCATTTTCTTTAGGTGTTAATATTTTAGTAATTTCTTGCTCAAAATCATCTTGCAAAACCTGTCTCCAAGACTTAAAACCCTTCTTAAAAAGCATAGGCCAAACAGGTGGCAACAATACCAATAATGGATACTTTTTCAAAGCACTTCTGTGCATTTCCTCCGACGCTTCCGCATAGAAAGAAGCACACACATTTAATTTTTCATATATGCCTTCTGTACTAGATTGAATAAGCTCTCCTTCTAAAACAACTTCAATACCATTTTTATCTGTTGCTCGCCAAAAATGCGTTGCTCCACTTAATGAGCTTGAAAGAATAACTATAAAAAGAAGACCTTTAAGGAATTTTGAACTTTTCATCTTATAACCTCTATTTTATTTACAACTAATTGAAAATATTTTTATAGTTTTAGATTATTTAAATATCTTTTCAAAGTCAAAAGGCCTATCTCAAATTCAGGCACTTTAAAATGATTTTCACACTAAAGCTTTCTTTTTTGAGTTTTTTGAGGCCAAAGTATTTTATTATCGGTTTCTATTAAATATTTGGCATAAAAATAAAATTAATGTTTTTGTGAGAAATCTAAAAAAAAGCCCGTTTTACAGTCCTTTTTGCGCCTAGGGCTTTGACAGCGTTTTGTGTTTAATATAGGCTAAATTCAGTGATAAAATATTCCCACTTGGGTTTATTTTTTTGCTTTAGTTAATATTTATAATTTAAATCAAAGAATAATTAATGGAGGCTTTATGAAAGCTTTAAACAAAATAGCATTTTTAATGCTTGTTTCGCTTGTTGCTACGAATGTACATGCAGGCAAAACAGGAAGGCGTTCGGATGGCTATAAAAGACCAAGTCATCTACGTCAACAAAAACAACAGGCTCAACAAACCGCAGAATACCTTCAAAGACAAACAGCTCAGTTTGAAAGTCAACACCCACGCAAACAGCAACTTTTTCAAAACTACTCATGGCCTAGTATTTCTCGCGGCCAAAAGACCATTTTGCTAGGGTTAGCACTTATGTTACTTATGACCGAAGTAAATGCTGTTGCTACGCGGGTACAAACAATACCAGATACTGATACATCAGTATCATCAATACCAGATGTTGCTAGATCGGTACCATCAACCACAGACCCGCAAGCAGAAAGCGTACTTGCCGAAAAGATCAGTCCTGAAATTATAGAGTTCGGTGGAATTAAAAAGCCTATATTAGGTCATATTGTTCAAGCTCAATTTAACCCAGAAACAGACCCTTTTTCTGTGACTTCGGTAGTAATATACAAAGAAAACAGGTTTATTTTAAAGGGTGATATTTTAGCTTTATCTGAAGATGACTTAAATGATATAGCTAATGGTAATTTTGTTTATGTTCCATTTTATACAAGACGAAAAACAAGATTAGGCAATTATCAAGAGCTTGGTGCAATTATTGTTGGAAGCTCAGATCCATCACTTGGAGACGCCTTACATTTTGCCGCAAATTATTAAATTTAATTGGTTCAACCAATAAACTATTTTCAGTTTTAATAAAAAAGGCTGCAAGTTTTCTAAAACTTGCAGCCTTTTTTATTTTAATATTTCAATTTATACTTTTCTTTTGAATAACTTCCTAAATGCAAAAGGCCAAATAAATATTTTTTAATATATTTATAAAATATCATCCATATTTGTGTTCAACAAAAATGCGGAAGCAAGAGCTTCATAAATTTTTGGTTCATACACATGCGTTCTACAATGAAAGTGCGGCGTAATAACTGCAACCTTATCACTTCTAATTGATTGCCAAATGATTTCAAATTGATCCATAGAACAAAAATCATCTACGCTGGATTGGAAAAACAACACAGGAATTGTTAAGCGCGACAAATGTGTTTCAAGTGGCTCTATTCTAGATAGATTAACTCCTGAAAGCTTTTCAATTAAATGACATAGACCATTTTGAAACCACTCCCTATATGTAATAAATTTACAATGAGATTTAGCAGCAAGATCTTTGCTACACAAACATGTAAAATCACGTGCAACCTTTTTGATTACTTGTTCAATTGAAGACCAACATCCATCTATTATAAGTTTTTCAAATAATGTTGGTTCTGTTATAGCGGCTTTTACAAAAATAGGAACAGAATGGCAAAAAGCATGTCCATAACAGTGTGTATAAACTTTTCTTTGTTTTACCGTTTTAACCAAATTTATTACATCGACTTCATCTGTGCTTCCAAGTCGAGTCGCACACATATCAACAACATAATATTTATAAGAGAATGATGCTATTTTTGTTTGCGGGATATGATTAAGCCCATTTCCTACATAGTCGATAAGTAAAATATCACACTCAGGAAACAAGGCTAAATCTGGAACATAATATTCTCGATGTGATTGAAATCCTTGACCAACCACTAATAAAACATCGCTTCCTCTATCAAAAAGTTCACCATATACGCAATAACCATCTTCGGTTTGTATTTCGATTATTTCACGTTGAAGCTCATGTTCATCAAGATATTTTCTTATTTCTTTTGTATCTTTTAAAAAATGACGATCTAAATAAATAGAATCTAAATCAATTTTATCTGGAATCCTTTTTGTGAATTCAGAATTTAACTTAAATTCTTGTTCTGATCCATGACCATTGATTCGTATTTGATAATCATCTTTCGGTGTTTCTTGCGTTGGCTCCATTGCCATTGCAAAACCAGAAATAGAAATTAACAAAACGCAAAAAAAAGCCTTTTTAAAAAATTTACCTATATTCATTTTTCAATCCCCCCTTTTATTTGTTTCCTTCAAGAAGAAGTCTTGCTGCCTTTTTATGATTTTTGTTGATGCCATCAAACAAAAGTAATTCCGTTTTTACTTGCTGGCAGTCTATAGAATCTGCATATGTTAGAAGTTTCTCATCTAAATTTTCTCTTGTAAGTGGCCTATCCACAAAAATTTCTTTTGGGCCTCGGCCTCCAGTGCTTAAAAAAACCCTGCATGCATTATAACTTACCAAAACTGAAGCAATATCAGCCTCTGCTTCTTTATTGTTTCCGGTTCTTATTAAACCTTCATATTGTTTTAAATGTTGAAATTCATGCACAAGTATTTGGGCTATCTCGTTATCAGATAAGTTTAGCAAAGTTGTAATTGGGACCATTAGTAGATCGAATTCTTCTTGGGAATTATCAAATGTAACGGTTGTTGCTGTAGCGGCGATATAACTGAAAGGATAAAGATGTGGATTATAAATTCCAACAAATGGCATTTTTAGTAAATTAAATTTTTTAGTTAGTTTATAAATCATCTTAGATAATGTTGTAAAACTATTTGAATTGTTAATTATTGATAGAGTTATTTTGTCGGTGAACCAATTAGGTGTTAACGTGTTTGTGATAACTACTCCGTCATCTTCATATGTTTCAAGGGTGAGATCTGCATCAATTAGTTTCCTTACAAAAGCATCGGTTCCGTTTTTTATATCGTATGTATATGTATGCTCTATTGATTGACATTCGTCTCTTACATTTAACCCAACAAAAAAGATGTCGTCAGGGTTAGGCCTAGACTGGTCACCTATTATTCCAACCGGATCAAAGGAAACACAACGAGATGGATTTGTTGTATTTAGATAGTGACAACATTCGACAATATAGTGCGGTTGAATGTCACAGCAAAATTTTGAGCCATCGGCTAACGTTTTGCATGGACCAAATGTGTCAGATTCTTGTCCAACTGTGTATGGCTTTAAATGGACTAGTGATTGGTTACTTGCAACAGTTTGCCAATCTGATTGATCATCCAGATGTTGGCTTGCTTTCATACTCATTCGACCGTCTGGTTTACTCTCAACAGATGATGATTCCATATTTAGTTTTACTACCTCGGCTCCAATGATCATGATTGCAAAAAATATAGCAAGAGATTTTTGGTGATTCGAAAGCGAACGATCAGTGAGTCTTGGAGGATGTCGTCTTTCAAACCGAGCCGTTGGCGAAATAAGCCTCTGATGGTGGCGTACAGTTTGTTGAGCTTGCCGTGCGTGTTGGCGTAGATGACTTGGTCTTTTATGGGTATATCTACGATTCGCTGATGATCTAAAGTTTCCATGGGAGCCTTTACCTCCAGCATAAATACTATCAAAAGATGTTGCCCCTAGTGCAAAAAACAACAAAAAAACAAATATCTTTTTAAAAACTTTCATAAAATTACTCCATTTAATTTTTATAATTTATTGCCTAAATACAATGCACCTACAACGCCAAGTGATATAACAATAACACCACATGTTTTTGTTTTAATCGCAGTTTTCAACCTATTCAAAAACCTGTTTTGTTCTGAAACAACATCTTCTTGAATCCCACCTGCGTCAAAATCAAACTGTTCCATAATGGTACATTCTTTAAGCGCGTTAAACTCCCGCAACGCAGTCTCTTCTTCTTGCGTCAACTCGGATTCAGGTTTTTGCTCCAATTCAGCTGATTGTTTTTCTGCAATTTTTGTCAAATATTCAATACTGGTTGATACTGCTGGATGCATAATATCTAATCTAGAGTTTCCTTGCTCGGTATACAACCATGAATACAACCGAGAATAAAAACCTCTCATTGCCAACACCAAAGCGGGATGTTCTTCTTTAAATTCACTAGACCAAAAATCACAAGCAATAAACATCTTTCTTACTTTGATGTTTTTACTTTGCAATCTTTTAAACCGCTTGATTCCTCCAAGAGTGGTTTCAAGTCCAAGTTTTTGAGAAGATTTCACGTCTGCATGCCATTCATAGAATCTTGCTATTATAATATATAAAATGTACGAACCCGCGCATCCTGCTAGTGGTTTTACTGAATTGAGAATAAAACTAGAGGGCAAAATACGGTTTATTAGGATCGATGAAGAGATTCCCATAATTACATCAATAAACAATGCATGATCTTTTACATGCTGTAACTCATGTCCAAGTACAAACTTTGTTATATTATCTATGGTATTATTCCCTTCCAATAATTTTCTATCTAAATATATTGCTCCATACCCAGCTATTGCTTCTCCTGGCCCAGTATCATCTAAAACCTCCTGAATAGGTATAATTTTACAATTAGGCAACCCCATTCTTTGAAGTATTATTGATGCTTCGTCATTTTGTATGATCTCACTCTTTTTTCCCCTCTTGTAAACCGAATAATTCTCGGATAAAGAGAGAGCACCTGAACTTATAGCCATTGAGCTAATCATATTAATTGTTTGGTTTTGTTGAATAAAAGGCCATGATATTATCGCTAATATTGCTATAATTTTTTGTCGCCGCAGGGTTGGCTTTCCTTTGGCGAAAATAGAGTCATACATAGAACTACATTTACTATTCATCTCATCTCTTGCAGCAACTAACCGTTCCGCAAGTTTTGCCGAAATTTTAGTTGAAAGCTCTTCAATTTCAGAATCATCTTTAGGTAGTATTCTCTGACCAAAATCTTTAAGCTTCGTTAATTTTTTTGGGACTCGAATAAATCCAGGCTTAATCGCTTGAGCTTCTGCAACAATCAAATCACATTCAGCGCTAGCCATAGACATTTCTTCTATAAGTCGATTAGCTTCAGCTACATCTTCTGGAAGAATAAAGAGCAAATAAATATCTTCTTCAATCCAGCTATCAAGTTGACCTCCTCTTTCAGACGTCATTTGTTCTACAACTGGCATTGTTTCTTCTTCCATAGAAAACAAACAACTTTGCTGCCAAAATAAAAAAGGTTGTAAGATCAAAACCAATAAACTCGCTAATAAAAAACGTTTTGCATTTTTCATAAAATTACTCCATTTAATTTTTATAATTTATTTCTCAATCATTCTAAGTCTTGGAAGACGTTGAACAATCTTTTGCACATCATCTTCATCAACCCAGCAACCACTAAAATCAACTTTTCTGATAAAATCTTTAAGGTCGCCGAAGTTAATATTAATTGATTTATACAACATTGGATTTCTTGGATTAAACCAAACATAAGAAACACTAAGTCCAAGGTCAAGATTGGATGCATCTCTGGAACCTTCATATTGTTTGAAATTATAATGCTCATAAATTCTTTTTGCTGTATCTTTTTCTGCGCTTCCAGTTTCTAAAGATATTTTCCTTACGCTAGGCAAAGCTTCACTAATAGAAAAAATTAATTTTTTTGCTAAACCAATTCCTTGAAAATCAGGATGAATTGCTACCATATAAAGGTAAAGTTCACCATCCTCATATAAGTATTTGTTAGACAGTGAATAAAAAAATAAAGCCAAACCAACTGGTTTACCATTAATTTTTGCAACTAAAGAATACAATCCTTTTCCTTCTTTGCGTAACGTTTCTAACTCTTCTTCCCATTTTGCTTCATTCCATTCTTTTCCTAAAGACTCTTCTATTTGTGAAAGTGTATTTGGCATTTCAGAAAGAGTTTTGGTTAAAGCTTTTAACAATTCTTCTTTTTCCAGAATTAACTTTTCTTGTTCAGGTTTTTGTTTTAATAAATTTATCTTTTTTTCTAATCTAGCGATTCCTGCAGGAAACGTTTCCCTTGATGCTAACTGCACCGGAGCAAATGCTTTTGCATACATTTCGCCACATTCGCTAAGTGATAAATATTTATTCCATTCAAAAACAATTTCATTTCCATGCCTATCTAAAACAGACCA
>Ga0233441_1003061_pt1 | contig 11618 bp, 6 predicted proteins | sample SI_123_September_4_FD_182781 | JGI IMG/M metagenome (GOLD analysis project Ga0233441, IMG submission 182781) | Seawater microbial communities from Saanich Inlet, British Columbia, Canada - SI_123_September2016_135_MG | ecosystem: Environmental > Aquatic > Marine > Inlet | place: Canada: British... | reverse complement strand
GGTTTTGACCACCGTCGGTCCCTATCAGCTTTACGGCTCCGAGCTTGTGGCGGCCTGCGCCGCCTCCGGCACCGACTATCTCGATCTCTGCGGTGAACCCGCATGGATGCGCCAGATGATCGATGCCCATCACGCAAAGGCGCAATCCACCGGCGCCCGCATTCTGTTCTCATGCGGGTTCGATTCGATTCCGTTCGAGCTCGGCGTATTCTTTCTGCAAGGCGCGGCGAAGAAGCAGTTCGGCGCGACTGTGCACCGCGTGAAGGGCCGCGTGCGCAAGATGAAGGGCACGTTCTCGGGCGGCACGGCGGCAAGCCTGAAAGCCACTTACGCGGCCGCAGCGAAGGATCTCAGCATTGTGCCGCTGCTCAAGAATCCGTTCGCGCTGACGCCGGGCTTCGAGGGCCCGAAGCAGCCGCCCGGCAACAAACCGCTCCACGATGACGAACTCGGCATGTGGGTCGCGCCGTTTGTGATGGCGACGATCAACACCCGAAACGTGCACCGCTCGAATCTTCTGATGAATTTCCCCTACGGCCAGGACTTCGTCTACGACGAGATGATGCTGGCCGGGCCCGGCGAAAAAGGCGAAGCCACCGCCAAGGCCATCGTCGCCGCCAATGCCGCAATGGGCGGGCCGGGCGGACCGAAGCCCGGCGAAGGCCCCTCAAAGGAAGAGCGCGAGACCGGTCTCTACGACATCCTGTTCGTCGGCGTGTCGCTTGACGGCCGGCAGATCCGCGCGTCGGTCAAAGGCGATCGCGATCCGGGCTACGGCTCGACCTCCAAGATGATAGCCGAATGCGCCGTCTGTCTCGTGCGCGACGCCGCGGACGTTGCCGGCGGCATCTGGACTCCGGGCGCAGCATTGGGCGACCGCCTGATCAAGCGTCTCATCGATCACGCCGGTCTGCAATTCGCAGTCGAGACCGCCTGACGAACAAAACGCCTCCGTAGAAGCCCTGAGGTGCGCGTGAGCTTGCAGCCACGCGCAGCCGTTGCTCGCCACGGGCTCGCGGAATGCCGCGCGCGTCGTTCTCGGCGCGCGGGAGCGCAACCAAATCTTAGGTCTTGGATCATAAAAATCGAATCAAGAACGTGGCCAAGATCCTGCAGGCAACTTTGCCTTGCGGTCGAAGCAGGGCAGACGAGAAGAGAAGCCGGGAATTGAGCCTTCAGCAGCGTATCTTGCGACCCTCGCTGATTCCCGCACAGCCTGTAACGGCCGCAGGGGCGCATCCAGCTTTCACCCCGCCTCGCCGCCATTTGCCATGCGCATTGCTTGTCGCGCACGAGCGGTTTGCTTTCCCCTCCTACATGATCCGGAGTTTCTGATCTTGAAAATGAATCTGCCTGTCGTTGACGTCGAATATCCGCTTGGCGACGAGACGATGATCGTCTCCAAGACCGACACCAAGGGAAAGATCACGTACGTCAACGACCAGTTCATTGAAGTCAGCGGTTTTAGCGAAGCCGAATTGCTCAATCAGCCCCACAACATTGTTCGCCATCCGGACATGCCGGCCGAGGGCTTCGGTGATCTGTGGGCGACGCTGAAGAGCGGCAAGCCATGGACCGGCGCGGTGAAGAACCGGCGCAAGAACGGCGAATATTACTGGGTGCTGGCGAGCGCTTCTCCGATCTGGGAGAACGGCGCGGTGACCGGCTACATGTCGGTGCGCACCAAGCTGCAGTCCGACCAGCGGCGCGAAGCCGAAACCGTCTACGCCCAGATCCGCGCAAAGAAGGCCGACAACTACCGGCTGGACGCGGGCATTCTGCGCAAGCGTTCATTCGCCGACCATTTCTCGTTGTTTACCGGCTCGCTGCGCGCACGGCTGATCACCCTTGTCGCGACGCTGACGATATTCATGCTGGCGATCGGCCTGGTCGGCCTCGTCACCGCGCAACAGGCCAATACCCACCTGAAGCAGGTCTACAACGACCGGACCGTGCCGCTCGCCCACCTGTTCGCGATCAATGACCGGATGCAGAGCAATATTCTGTCCCTGTACGGCGCGGCCACCAACGGGCTCGCCAAAAAGGCGGTCGGAGGCGTGGAGACGACCGTCAGCAACAACATCGCCCAGATCGGCAAGAGCTGGGAGAAATTCATGTCGAGCTCCCACACCGCGGCGGAGCAAGCCATTGCCAACAGCTACAGCCAGAAGCGGCGGAGCTATGTCGAGGACGGCCTGAAGCCCGGCCTCGCTTTGCTCTCGGCCGGCAAGTTCGGTGACCTGTCACAGCATCTCACCGAAAGAGTGAACCCGCTGTTTGAAGCCGCCAAGCAGGACGCGGAAAAGCTCGTCGCGCTGCAGATCGATGTCGCAAAGGACGAATACGAAAACGCCCAGAGCAACTTCACGACCTCGATCATGGTCGCATCCGGCGCCTTGATCGCGGCGCTCGCTCTCGGCATCCTGCTCGGCCTGATGACGATCCGCGCGATCAGCCGCCCGACAGGCCGGCTCATCGAGCTGATGACACGTATCGCCCAAGGGCATTTCAACAACCGGGTCTTCATCGAACGCGACGACGAGATCGGTGTCGCCCTGCGCAATCTTCAGGCGATGCAGGCCAAACTCGGTTTCGACCGGGAGATGCAGAAGCAGGATGAAAAGAACCGCCTGATCCGCACGCACCGGATCGAGGAGCTCGTGTCGACATTCGAGGCGGACGTCTCCAGCATGCTTGGCTCGGTTTCGTCGCAGGCCGCCGAATTGCAGGCGACGGCGGCGTCGATGTCGACGATTTCCGAAGAAACGTCCCGGCAATCCACCACGGTCGCCGCGGCATCGGAGCAGGCCACGGCGAATGTTCAGTCCGTGGCGGCTTCCACCGAGGAAATGGCGGCTTCGGTCAACGACATCGCCCGGCAATTGCACGAGTCGAGCACGGTTGCCGCGGAAGCGGTCCGGCAAGCCGAAGTGACGAACACAAGGATCATGGCCCTGTCCCAGGCCGCCGACAGCATCGGCGATGTGGTCCAGCTTATCAACACGATCGCCGGGCAAACCAACCTCCTTGCGCTCAACGCCACGATCGAGGCCGCGCGCGCAGGAGAATCCGGCAAGGGCTTTGCGGTCGTTGCACAGGAGGTGAAGATGCTCGCTGCGCAGACCGCGAAGGCGACCGGCGATATCAGCGAGCAGATCAGCGGCATGCAGGCCGCGACGCAGGAGTCGGTGACCGCGGTCAAAGGCATCAGCGAAACCATCGACCGCATCTCGTCGATTGCGGCCGCCATCGCAGCCGCGGTCGAGCAACAGGGCGCCGCGACCAACGAGATCGCCAACAACGTGCAGCAGGCTGCGCGGGGAACGGCGCGGGTCACCAGCAACATCGCAAGCGTCAGCACCGCCGCACAGGAAACCGGTGTGGCCTCGACGCAGATGCTGGCGTCGGCGGACGAACTCAGCCGGCGCGGCGAAGAGCTGAAGAAGCAGGTCGACCACTTCCTCGATCAGGTGCGCGCGGCCTGAGCCGCCGCTCGCATCTTCCTAAACCCGTGCGGGCGGTTGCCCGCATGGGTCATAGATGGCCACGCACCCGTAGCTCAGCTGTATAGATGCGGATCCTCACGAACCCTTGCGGCGGCAACCTTCTCTTGCCGCCAAGAAGGCAGCAGGGCGAACGCGCCCGCGCAGCCAACCGCGAGGTGCCTCAATACCTACGACTCGCGATTTAGTCCGAGTTATCTCTATCGCCGAGTGGCGAGGGTATCTTTTTACCTTCGATCGCAATGAAGAATGTCGATCTCGATTCAATTTTTTAAAACCTTAACCCTAGAAATATCTCCTGCTTGAACTGTGCGAGTTCACGATCCAGACAACTGCGACGCATGAGCAGATCAGTTGTTTGGGCTCTGCCGAACCTAAGAACAGAGAGCAGCGCCTATGCGTTTGGATCATGCGAGCCACACGTCGGGAATCGCGAGAGCAATAGCGATCGTCGGGCTCAAACTCTGCGGCATCTTCGTGTTTGTCGCCGTGACCAATCCAAATGCCTTGACGTGGCCCAGCCAATACATCGAACAGGGGCGATGGCTCACGCTTGTCGTCTATCTCGGGCTCTGGGCCTGCGCCCTCACCGCCATCCTGATCGCTGCTTTCCAGGTTAATCCCTGGGTCAGATCGTTTTGGGCGGCGATCATCGCACTTTCGAGCGCCGCAGGTTTTGCCTTCTATCTTGTTTCCGGCGTGGAAATATCGATGTTCGATATCGCATCGTTATGGGCTGCGCGTCATGAACTCGGCCGTGCCCTCGAGTTCTACGGCTCGGCCATGGCCTGGAGCGCCCTGGTTTTCCTCTTCGGATTTATCGTCATTGCGGCGCCATCGGTTAGGCCCGGCGCGCCATTGCGACGACTGTTGCGATATCTTGCGTGGGCACCGGCGTTTCCGATCATGCTTTTCGCCGCGGTCATTTATGCAAAGGACGGCGGCGGACACTATGGCATGTCGATGCAATTCGCCCCGCTGTCCGTCGCAGCCTTGTCTGGTGCAAGGCTCGCAACCAAAGCGACGCCTACCCGTGAGCGGGTGACGTGGCGCGCCGACGGTCGAAAAATCCGGCACGTGGTTTTACTGGTTGATGAAAGTGTGCGCGGCGATTACATCGACTGGCGCCCCGGAAATCCTTACACCCCGGACATCGCCAGCCTGAAAGATCGCATCATCAATTTTGGACATGCGGCTTCTGGAGGCAACTGCAGTTCCTATTCCAATGCACTGCTGCGATTTGGTGCGACACGCCCCGATCTGATGCATTCTGTCGCGAGCAACGCGACAATCTGGGATTATGCAAAGACCGCTGGCTTCCGGACCGTCTTCATTGATGCTCAGGCAGCCTTCCTGCGGGGACCGGCCAAGCTGCAGAACTTCATGACGCCCGAGGAAAAGAGGGAGATCGACTCATTCAATGCTGTCGAAGAGACGGTAGCCCCGCCCGACCTTGATGACAGGCTTGTCGACATCCTCGCCGAGACGCTCAAATCCGATCAGCCGACGTTTGTTTATGCCATCAAGAACGGCGCGCATTTCCCTTACGACCGTGGATATCCATCGACGCAACAAATTTTCCGGCCGACGATGAGCGAGAGCGCCCGCGACGATGGGCAGGCCTTGATCAACTCGTATCGGAACGCCATACGATGGTCGGTGGACCGCGTTCTAAAGCGTCTCGTCGACAGTGTCCCACTCGATGATACGCTTATCATCTATACTTCCGACCACGGGCAAAATCTGTCGACTACGGCATTGTCGCACTGCTCCGTTAAAAACGCTGACCCGCGCGAAGCTCTGGTCCCGCTTTTTGCAATCACTGAGGAGCCCCGACTGCGCGAAAGACTTTCGGCCGGCGCCAAGACCAACTGGGGCTATGCCAGTCATTTTTCCGTTGCGCCGACACTTCTCGACCTGTTCGGTTTCAAACCGCAAGACATCGCAACCAAATACGGGCCGTCCCTGTTTGAGAAGCCGGAGCAACAGGCCGAGTTCACGTCGGGCGATATCTTTGGATTGATTTCCGAAAGAGTTCATTGGAATAAGATCGACCTGTCAAAGAGCTATATGGAGCGGGAAAGCCGAAAAGATGCTTTCTGACAATTCTGCCTTGCCGGCGAGCCGATAGCGGGCCGATCGTCAACGGGCCAACCGCACCACAACCCGCCACAGAGGCCGCGTCTCATCCGACACGGCCCGAACCGGTGATCTGAGACAGGGCAACACGGGCCCGAAATCGGGCTTCAAAATCCACTCCGCCCGTTGCCCGCGCGGGGCCAATCGGCTAAATGGACACTATTGCACCCGTAGCTCAGCTGGATAGAGCGTTGCCCTCCGAAGGCAAAGGTCACACGTTCGAATCGTGTCGGGTGCGCCAGCAGCGCCGCTCCACCATGCTCTTTTTCCCCACCGAGATCGATCCATGGCCAACCACTTGAACGCATTCACGCGGTGCAAAACTGCAATTTTTGCAAGGTCGGTGATCGGATATCTCTGAAGGGCCTAAAGTGCGAAAGAGTTGTGACAATTGCGAGCTCCCCACGTTTGCACTCGCTGCGGCACAACAGTTTGATCTTCGCCATCTGAACCTCCCCAGTTTCAGATTTGTCGAATTCGCTAACGGGAAATCATTTGCTTGGCCAGTGAGCAAGCATTGGTAGCTCCGGCACGGTTCATTGTACTGCCTGCGCCTCCGGGAACTTCCATTTGGCGCTCAAGATTTCGGCTCGCGGACGATAGAGGCGCACCATGTAGTTCCAACCCTTCACGATCGGCAGACAGTTAGGGATTTTTCCGTCGCATCCGCCGAACTGGACGGAGACCGAACCATCAGCGCTCTTCTTCGCGGTGATGTTGTTGAGCGAATAAGCGTCGTATGGGTTTTTCTGAAATCGGCCCTCTGAGTCGTAAACGGTGATCGACCAAAAGCCGTCGACCGGGACGTTCGTTACGTTCAAACGGTACTTGGTATTGCCGTCGTTCTTCGCCGGAAAGACGTTGAGGTACTTGGCTTCCTTGTCGGGATTTCCGCCCCATGCCGATGCACTCAAAATGAGACGGCGCACCGGATCGACCTGCTCCCTCGTGCCAAAGCCTCTGTTGGAATCGGGAAGGGTCGACGCCAGCACCAGCAGTGCGTCCTTTACTTTCTTATGGCTGACGGGATCCCAGTTCGGGATTTCGAGCTTCCCGGCATTTCTCTGCTTGATCTTGACAGCGTCCTGCAAAGCGTTGGCCTGCTGGACATCCTTCGGGTCGGCAGGATCGACCAGCGTTCGCAGCGCCAGCATCAAGTAGCGCGTGCCGATCTTTTGTCTCGTGAACGTGTGGCTGCCGGCGCCGTAATATACAGCAGGCGTGTACTGGTCCTCATCGAGCACGATCAGGGACATGAAGCGTTTGCCAGCATCGGGTAGTGTGATCGTCACAGGCCCCGCATCGAGGTCAAACACCGCTGCCGAATACAGCGTGTCGCGGTTCGCGCGGATGACGATTTGATTGTCGACCGGCTCAAGTTCGCGGCGGTGGAGGAACCTGCCGATGCTTCCGGCGCTTTTGACGACACTAGAAAAATAAGTGTCGCTCTCGGCGCGCGTGAAGTTATCGGCGGAGACCGGCATTGTGTTGCCGGACGACTGCGCCTGCGCGGATGTCGCCAGCCAAATCGAAGCAAATGCCGCGAGAGCAATCTTCTTCATGGATGCCTCTTATTCCACCTTTGTCATTGGCGAAGGCGTCCACTCACCTCGCTTGACGAGGTCTTTGGGTACGTAGGTTCGGAACGTCAGCGAGAACGGCTTACTTTCGGGCGACGGCAGCCAATTCGATTCAGCCACACCCGCGACCGGCTTCGGGCCAACAGCGATTTTCAGCGAGCCGTCTGCCCCCTTCGCAAGCGGCGAGAAATTGTTGAGGTGAAATCTGTTGAGCGGATTAGGGACGACGCGGTAGTCCGGCACGCCGACGAGAATGACAGACCAGAAGGCTTCACTGACACTTTCCGGCAGCCTGTCGGCAGGAAAATGGATGACATAGCTGTTAGAGCCATTCAATGTCTGCTCGTTGGTGTCGCGTGTGGCGACGAAATAGATCACCTCGTCGATCGTGTTGGCCCAGATGCCGGCATAGTTGGCGACCGTGCGAAGCCGGTAATCGGCGCCGTAGTTGCCGACCGCGCTACCACCGACCCAATGATTGCGATAGGGCGCGCTTTTGGTAAAGGTGTACTCGATGAATTCCGGGACGATCTTGCGGATTTGCGCATCGACAGCGGCCCGCGCCTGTTGGCCTGACGCAACGTAGGCTGCGACGGCTCGAACTTTCTGCTGCATCGGAGCGGCATTTGGAGCGACGTCCAGCGCACTTGTAAGCTTGTCGTCGACATCATCAAAAATCTCGACGCCCATTAGATTCCTATTGTCAAACATCGGTATAGCGGGCGGCGCCTTGATCGTTGGTGTGCCGAGGGCGTTCGCCTTGAACGCCTGCTGGAGTTTCAAAGCCTCGTCTTTATCATCCTTGATTTCCACACGGCCGAGCAACTTGGCCTTGCTTGAGTGCAGTTCGATGCGCGCAGCGTCCGTGGGAATTTTCGCGGTCGAATTGGGATACACCAGCGCGAATTTCCCGAAAGGCTTCGAGGGGAATATCCGATCATTGATGTTGGCGATCACTTCACCCCATTCATCGAGAATCTGCGCCGTGTAGTAGCGGCCCTTTATCTCCGGCACTTCAAATATGATCGGCGTGTCGCTATCGACCGCGAACCAGGCTTCGAGATAGGCGGTATCGAGGTTCGGATTCACCCAATCCGCTGAGCCGATTGGATTGTATTTTATCGTGTTGTAGGCGAACCCCGGCGCGCCGCGATCCATATGTTCCTGGCGAATCACAAGCACCCGACCCAACAGATAGATGTAAGCGTCGGTGACGTCACCGTCGGAGATGCGGAGGGGCTGCGCCAGCGCGTTGGCGGCTGCTACCACATACGTGAACGCAAGAGCCGCAAGGGTCATTTGCTTCATGGCTCTACTCCCTACTACGCCACGATCACAGGGCTTGAAATCTGACGCCGCCGGAATCGGCCAGCCTGCACGGGCGACTATCGCGGCAGCATCTCTTCCCTATTTTGACTGATCCGTAGAACTTCTCCCGCGGCCATCGACGGGTCAACCTTAAACTGATTGGCGGCCATTTCGGGCAATGTGCAAATTGTGCCAATTTGAGATCGTGGTTTCTGAAACACGGCAACGGCACGCAGGGAAGGCGCCGCCGATGTAACCCGCGTCTTGGCAAATGCGCTCGCGATCAGGGGTGGTGCTTTCAAGCCGACGAGATCATCGCCTGAGCGCCGTGTCGGGTGCGCCATTTGCATACGAAACCGCATCATGGCCGCGGCAAATGCTCGGCATCAAGCTGAACTTAGGCAACCGTTAGAGCTTGGCCATTGCAAGCGCAGCGTTTTCGACCACGCTCACCGACGACAGCGCATGGCCACCGAGGCAATGATCGGCGACAGCAACTGTTCTGGACTGATCGGAGATAGCGGCGTGGGTTCAAGTGTTCAGAACCGCAATCATGCGGCCGCTTTCTTTCGATTGGCGTCAAGCCGACGATCGACAAGCGCAACGATAGCATCAAGACCAGGATGACTCATGCCCTGTTGCTCGGCGACGAGCTGCACAAGCTTGTCGGCGCGTTCGATATTAAGTGCACCGCTGTTGATTGCGCGTGCTGCAGACGCAGGGCGAGACAGGCTTTCCGCCGCCGCGGCGTATTTGTCGAAGGGCACCAGTTCGCTGTTCGTGGCGCCGAGCTTGATACAAAGAGCAATCACGAAGTCATAGATGTCGCGCGACTCCTGCAGATTGGAATGCACCGCTTCCTGTGCGGTTCGCATGCCATCTTCCGTGATGCAGCGGTAGTTGCCGGCCATTAGCATCGCCCATTTCGCAAGAGGGACGAAGATCGAGTCGTGAACGCGCAACTTCACTGGTAATTCGATCTTGCCCTCCGGCGCGTCAAAGCGTATCGCGCTGATGTCCTTCTCGAGGTTGTGCAGGATCTCGTTGCTCGCGTCATTGTCAAAGCGCGCGACTTTGAAGTTGGTCGGCAGCGTCACCTGCAGTACATTGACCTTCTCGCCCGGAGGCCGCACTGCCTGCGGATCGGGACTGCATAGTGTCAGCGCGCGCGGATCGAAATTGTCCCAGACTGCTGGCGCGGTATAAGCGGCCTTCAGCTTGTCCGCGTTCAGACCTGGAATGCGCTTCATGTAGGGCAGCGGCGGCATGTTCATGATGGACATGCAAGGCACCCGCGACTTCGCCACCGTATCGAGGAGCTCCCGCACCCCGGGCGAGCCGTATTGCGGCTCCTGCATCGCAAGCCCAATCAGATCGTAATCGGCCGGGTTCACATCGGCGGGGCCTGCGGCAGACACCGTACCTGACAGCCTGCGTGAGTCGATTTCGATCTGATCCGCGCGGCCACGAATCGGCATTCTGACGCGAAAGCCCTCGGCGTTGATCAAATCGGCTTCCGCGGGCAGGCACACGAGTTTCACATTGTGCCCGCCGAACATCATCTTGGACGCAAGCAACGATCCATAAGACGCACCCAGGATGAGAATATTGTAGCGTGGCATGAGTAGGAACTCCTTTGGTCAGGCTGCGCGACATTAGCGTGTTGGCCGGCGGGTATTTTCAAATCGTTTGCGAAGATATTCGCATTTTCCAGCGGGTGCGGGGGTCGGTAGCCTGATTTAGGCTGACTGATCCGAAGTGATTACCTGACCGAGCGTGGCCACCGGCTCGTCCACGGCAAAGCCAGAAACATCGGTTGACGGACAAGCCTGCACTCATCCGAGTCCGACGCGTATGCCCAACCGACTGCAAAGCGGCGGCTGCCATCCTGTGATACCGCCGTTCGATTGAGCTAGCGCGTGCCGGCGGTTCTTCGGGTGGGCGCCTTCGCGTCCAGATCGTCGGGGAGGTCGGGCACCAGCGTCGGATGCAACGGCTGCGAGTCGCGCACGCAATTGCGGCCGTCGGATTTGGCGCGGTAAAGCGCCGCGTCGGCGGCCTCGACGAGCCGCCGCCATGCCAGTTGCCCGAGATTGCCTTTGGCGAGGCCGAAACTCGCCGTGACGATCAGCGCCGTGCCATCCGACAGAACAAATTCGTTCGTTTCCAGCACGCTGCGGATTCTTTTCGCGAGTGCTTTTGCTCCGGCGAGATCGTCGCCCGGAATCAAAATCACGAATTCTTCTCCGCCAAAGCGGGCAAAGATATCGCCGGGCTTCAGCATCGGACGCACCACACGCACACACTCTCTCAGCACATGATCGCCTTCGAGATGCCCGTAACGGTCGTTGATGGCCTTGAAGTGATCGAGATCCATCAAAATCAGACACGCGCCATCCGCCATGACCTGACTGCTGGTATGGCTTTCGCCGATCATATCGAGCGCACGGCGGTTCATAAGGCCGGTCAGTCCATCGGTCTCCGCCTGCTGTTTGAGCTTTTTTGTCAGCGACGCGCGCTCGGCCAGGCTGTCGCGAAGAATGTCGATGGCGTCGAACAGGCGGCGCATTTCGGTGGCGTGACGCGGCTCAGGGTATGGTACGGTGGGACGATCCTCCGCCAGAACGATCACGGCTTCCCGCGCCCGCATCAACGGCCCGAACACAAACCGCTGAGCTGCGACCAACAGACCAGCCAGAATTCCGAGAATGATCGTGGTGATGGCGATCGTCACCACAAGAGTCACCAGCGCTCCGTTGCGAAGCACGGTGAAGTGCTCGAGTGTAATATCGAGAAAACCTCCGCGCAGGCGTTCCAGCGGCTTCAGCGTTTCAACGAAGTGGACCGTGAATTCGTCAGCCGTCATAGAGTACTTGCCCGAGATGCGGCCTTCCGCGACAAGCCCGTCAACCATGCTCAAACCTTGACCGAAGAACATCCGCTCGACATCGCGCCAACCCGTAGACAAAAGCGGATTGCCACGGCTGATGACGTCCTGATCTCCTATCAGTCGCCACAGTTCGAGAATGCGGCCGCGCGTCCGGTTGCTGTCGACCAGATGTTTCAGCTGAAGCGGCTGGCTGACGGC
>Ga0233441_1003051_pt1 | contig 11640 bp, 8 predicted proteins | sample SI_123_September_4_FD_182781 | JGI IMG/M metagenome (GOLD analysis project Ga0233441, IMG submission 182781) | Seawater microbial communities from Saanich Inlet, British Columbia, Canada - SI_123_September2016_135_MG | ecosystem: Environmental > Aquatic > Marine > Inlet | place: Canada: British... | reverse complement strand
CTATGGCTAAGAAAATTATTTATGGAGATGATGCTAGACAAAAACTCTACAAAGGAGTGAAGGCTCTTGCTGATTCGGTGAAGGTGACTCTCGGGCCAAAAGGTCGAAATGTCATCCTAGACAAAAAATACGGTGCGCCACTCATCACAAATGATGGTGTGACTATCGCAAAAGAAGTTGAACTTTCAGACCCAGAAGAAAATATGGGCGCACAGCTCGTGAAGGAAGTTTCTACGAAAACAAACGATGCTGCTGGTGATGGAACTACAACAGCGACAATTCTCGCTGATTCTATGATAGCTGAGGGCCTCAAGCACCTGAAAGAGGGAGCGAATGCTGTTCAGATGAAGGGAGGCATTCAGATGGCTGTAAAGGCTCTAGAAAAAGCTCTAGAAGACATGGCAATACAAATCAATGATAGTAAAGAGAAGGTTGCTCAAGTTGCGACTGTCTCTGCTCAAGACAAAGAAGTTGGGGAGTTGATCGCTGATGTGATGGATCTTGTCGGGAACGATGGGGTGATCACTGTTGAGGAATCGCAGACTATGGGGATTGAGAAGGAAGTTGTTGAGGGAATGCAGTTTGATAACGGGTATGTTTCACCTTATTTCATTACAGATCCTTCTAGAATGGAGGCTGCTTATGATGATGTGAAAATTCTCCTTACTGACAAGAAGGTTTCTTCTATTCAGGAATTGCTTCCGTTGCTCGAGAAAGTTGCGGGTACTGGCAAAAAGGAAGTTGTGCTGATTGCTGAAGATATTGATGGTGAAGCTCTTGCGACTCTTGTTCTCAATAAACTACGAGGGACTTTCAACGTACTTGCGGTGAAGGCGCCTTCTTTCGGTGATCGACGCAAGGAAATGCTCAAGGATATTGCTGTTTTGACAGGAGCGACTGTGATCAGTGATGAGATTGGTTTAAAATTGGAAACTGCTGAATTGGCTCACCTAGGTGAAGCTCGTCGAGTGGTTGCTGATCAGGACAAAACGACTATCGTTGATGGAAAGGGTGATAAGAATTTGATTGAAGCTCGTGTAGAAGAACTGAAAGTTCTTCTGAGCAAGTCGAGTTCGGATTTTGATAAAGAAAAATTACAAGAACGTCTTGGTAAGTTGGCTGGTGGAGTGGGAGTGATCAAGGTAGGAGCTGCTACTGAGGTTGAGCTCAAGGAGCGTAAATTGAAAATTGAAGATGCATTGAATGCTACAAAAGCTGCTGTGGAGGAAGGAATCGTTCCTGGTGGTGGAGTTGCTCTTTTGAGAGCGATGAAAGCTCTCGATGAATTGAAAGGAGATGCTGATGAGATGAATGGAGTTGCTATTGTAAGAGGTGCTCTGGAAAGACCTCTACGTCAGATAGCTGAGAATGCTGGAAAGGATCCAAAAAAGGTTTTGGAAAAGGTTCTAGCTGGTAGTGATAACGAAGGTTACGATGCTGCGAAAGATGCTTATGTAGATATGATCAAAGAAGGAATTATCGATCCTAAAATGGTTACTCGTGAAGCTCTAAAGAATGCTGCTTCGGTTGCTTCGTTGTTCCTCACTATGGGGGGAGCTATGAGTGACTTGCCTGACGACAAGTCTTGTTGTGGAGCTGGTGGAGGTGAAGCTGGAGGGATGCCTGGGATGGGAGGAGGAATGCCTGGGATGGGTGGGATGATGTAAGAGGAGCACAAAACGCGTAAGCGTTGAGTTGCGACTCGTGGAGAGAAGCGGAACCGTCAAACTTGCCCCAAAAAGGCATTTGATATATCATTTATGTACTCTAAAATTTGATTATGAAGTTTGAGAAAAAATATGTTGGGAAATGGGTGGCTGTGAAAAGTAGCCAGGTTGTTGCGAGCGACAAGACTTTAACGAAGCTTACTAAAAAGGTGGAGGGTAGAAAAGATCAGAAAAACTTACGTTTTACGTTGATCCCTAATGGGTTTATTGCTGGATAGAATATGAAGTTTCCTTATGTTGAAATTCTGGGTTTAGCAGAAGACAGGATTTTCCGTCCCATGATTCCTGTTACTTTTGTGGCTAATAAAAAGGAGTTTAAGACTTATTCTTTGATAGATTCTGGTGCTGATTATAGTATTTTTCCGATTGAGATGGCCGGTATGTTTGATTTGAAGATTTCAGATCAGCCTCGTTATGACATAATGGGGGCAGGAGGGAATAGTTTTACAGTGTATAAATCGCCAATTGAAATAGATCATATTATTCAAAAAAGAGGTTTTAGAGATATAAAATGTAAGTCTTTTGTGTATTTTGCTGAATCGGGAAGCACAATTCTTCTTGGACAAAGTGGTTTTTTAGATCAGTTCAAAGTTGTGTTAAATGGAAAGAATAGAGAAGTTGAAATAATCAAGTAATATCCAACCAAACTTAAAATCCTCAAAGTAATCCTGTTTCTTGTCGCAGTTTATTATGCGATTGGGGCGGTTGCGCATCTGTTTGGGCTGACGCTGTTTCCTTTCTATGATGGACAGCTGTATTCGCAATATCACGATACTACTATCGCTTTGGCGGCGATTTTCAGTATTTGGATCATATGGAAGATCGATTTCGATCAACTTGGTGCTCCTGCAAAAAAATGCAAACTATCGTTGAGATGGTTTTGATTATGATTTCTACAGGGGTGTTGCTTTATTTGAAGCCGAAGAGGAAGGAGCAGGTTGGTGTTTTGAGTGTATTGATAAGTTTAGGTGTGTGTGTGGCTGTTTAATATTTTCTCATTTCCATAGAAGAGGAAAACAGTTATTATTGGAAATGTATTAATTTTAAAAAGAAAAACTATGGGAAAAGATAAAAATGCGCAGCAGAAAAATGTTAAAAAGGTTGGGAAAACGTTAAAAGAAAAGAGACAAGCAAAAAAGGACAAAAAGGCGAATAGGTAATTTTTAGTTTTTATAAGGTGAAACAAATCTTATCTTTCTTCGTTGTATATTCTTGCTATGAATAATATTGTAAATACAAAGTGGCATTGTCGGAGAATAACCTCTCAGAGGTGGCACTTTAAGCTTAAGCGGTAGAATTTTTTAGCTTTTAGAAAGTCCCTTCTGGAATTGAGGAAAGAGGGGGCTTTTTTATTTTCTCGCGTTCCTCGCGTGAACGCGAACCAATTAACTAAAATTAATCATGAAAACAACAATTTTAAAAATAACAGTATTCCTAGTCTCTTTCGCGATTCAGTATTTAATGAGTCTTGCGATAGAGATGTTTGACCTCTTTGGGCGACTTTCCAACTGGTGTATGGTGGGTTTTCATAAGAGATAATTGAGCTTTTTTTTATATGCATTGAATTTTCCCCCTTTTTTGTGTTAAATTTGCCCTTAGAATAACCAAGTGCAAATGACTTCAGACAAAGACGATACTATGATCGACCTAAGCAATCTTCATAAAGATGAATCTTCAGGTTCAGAGGGTGATGATATGCGTGCTACTCCATTTGATGGTATAGCGGATGAGGAGTTCAAAATTCACCATCTTGATTCTGCTGAAGATAAGTCTCTTGTCCCTGATAATATGGGAAGGTTTGAAGCTGTGCATGATGATGGGGAGGTTGCAAGTGGTCCGGCTTCGAAGGTTCGGGTGAAATTTGATAAATTTATTACCTTGGTTGCGACTCATACTTACGAGGATATTTTGAGAAAAAATGCTGATGAGGATGTTGTAATCAGTACTAATCTTCTGACTGATTTGGCGAATGCGCATGAAGAAAATGATAGTTCCAGCAAAAAAGTGCCTATGTTGTTTGTTGTTGGGCTTTTTATTGGGGTGGTTGTTACTTGGTTAATTTTAAGAACTTAATTTATGGCAAAACTGAAATACAAACGCATCCTCCTAAAGATGTCGGGCGAAGTTTTCAAAGGTTCGCTTGCGTCGGGGATTGATTATGGAGTTGTGGTTGATTTTGCGAAAAGGGTGAAGAAGATTCATGATATGGGAGTTGAAATTGGGATTGTGATTGGAGGTGGGAATATTTGGCGTTATAGGGATAACAGAGCGCCTTCAGGCGCTCAAGCCGAAGGCTTCTACGAACCTGATCGTGTGGCTTCAGACACTATCGGGATGATGGCGACTAATATGAATGCTTTGGCTTTTGAGGATGTTTTGAAATCGGTAGGTTGTGATGCGATTGCGTTGACGGCTTTTCCGACTCCGAATGCGATGAAGACATATACTATTCGAAGAGGTCGAAAGAATCTGCGCAAAGGTCGAGTTGTGATTTTCGGTGGGGGAACAGGAAGTCCGTTTTTCACTACTGATAGTGCGGCGGCGATGCGTGCACTTGAAATGAAATGTGATGTTTTGATGAAGGCGACGAAAGTTGATTATGTTTATGATAAGGATCCTGTGAAACACAAAAATGCAAAGAAATACACAGAGCTGACTTACGCTGAAGTTCTTGAACAGGAACTGGGCGTGATGGATATGACTTGTGCTTCTCTTTGTGAGCATGGCAAATTGCCTATGCTCGTTTTTAACCTGAATAAGCCTGGTCTGATAGAGAAGGCTTGCAAGGGTGATAAAGTTGGAACAATTATTAACCCCTAAATTATGACTGATGGTGCTATGAGTACAGCTAAGACTGCTTTTCAAGCAGCTATTGAAAGGATGGATGGATCATTTAAAAGATTGCAAGTTGGACGTGCGAGTGCGAATTTGGTTGATGGAGTTTTGGTTGATATGTATGGAACCCAGCAGCCATTGAAAGCTGTTGCGAATGTTTCTATTCCAGATCCGAAAACTATTTCTATTCAGCCTTGGGACAAAAATGCTCTTGGTCCTGTTGAAAAGGCTATCGTTGCTGCGAATCTTGGTTTGAATCCAATGAATAATGGGAACTCTATCTTGATTAACATGCCTCCTATGACTGAAGAAAGGCGTGTTGAGGTTGCCAAGAGAGTTCGTGAGCTTTCTGAGGAAGCAAAGATTTCTGTGAGAAATGCTAGGCAAGATGCATTGAATGCTATGAAGAGAGCGAAGGACAATAAAGAGATCGCTGAAGATGAGTATTTTGGTGCTGAGAAAAAGTTGCAGGAAGCTGTTGATGAAGCGAATAAAAAAATTGATGAAGATGCGAGAGCAAAAGAGCAGGATATTATGAAGATTTAAGTAGAGTTCGGACTTAAGTAAAGGCCCTACTTAAGCTCGGGAGATTGGTGTTTAATATTGATGGGTCTCCCCCCTAACCCCCCCATTCCCATGTTAACCTTAATAATTACTGTTGTTGCGTTTATATTAGTTTTTTCGATTCTTGTGCTTGTGCATGAGTTTGGTCATTTTATGGCTGCTAAGAGGTCGGGGATCAAAGTTGAAGAGTTTGGGATTGGGTTTCCTCCGAAGATTTGGGGGCGGAAGAAAGGTGATACGCTGTATTCTATTAATGCGATTCCTTTTGGTGGTTTTGTGAAATTGCTTGGGATGGAAGGAACGAAGAAGGGTGGGAAGAAAAATTTGAAAAATTTTTCCGATAGAAGTATGCGTGTGCGAGCAAAAGTGATGGTTGCTGGTGTTGTTATGAATTTATTTTTGGCGTGGCTGTTGTTGTCGGTTGGGTTTGTTTTTGGAATGGAACCGCTTCTGGGACCAGATGATGTTTTCACTGCTGTAGATGACGGAGTCATCGTTTTGCAGGAGGGAGCTGTGGTGAAGAAAGTCGAGGACGGGAAGATGGCGGCTGAATTTGATATTCGTGAGGGGGATATTTTATATGAAGTGGGAGGTCACAAAGTTGTTGATGGGTTGCAATTGGTGGGATTTTTGGATGATCCGGAAGGAAAGTTTGCAGTGGTTAGAGATGGGCAGATTTTGGAAGGCGTTATAACTGGGGAAGATGTTGCGAATTTCAATGAGCTTTTCCCTGAAGATGAGGATTTGTTTGGTGTTGAATTTAATGATGCATTCTTCTTTCCGCGTGTGAAAATCCATGAAGTTTCTATTGATTCAAATGCTTATAAAGCTGGTTTGAGAAATGGAGATGTGGTTTTGGCGGTGAATGGTCAACAGGTTTATGCTTTGTCTAAATATAAAGATTTGGTGGCAAGTTTGGATGAGGTTTATTTCACTATTGTAAGGGATGGTTTGAGAAAGGAGATTTTGATTGATGTTCCGGTTGAGAGGGGAGTGATTATTAGTAGTGTTGTGAAGGATGAAGCGGCTGATGAGGCTGGGATTCAAGATGGAGATGTGGTTTTGGCGGTGAATGGAAAAATGATTAGTACTGCTTTGGAATTAGTTTCTCTTATAAATGAATCGGAGGATGATGTTTTGGCTTTTTCTTTGAATAGGGGAGGTCAGCAGGTTTTTGCTGAGGTTACTCCTAGGGAGGGGAAAATAGGAGTTTATTTATCAGAACTGTATTCTGGTGAGTATGATGAAATTAGTGTTTATAATATTGATCAATATACTTCAGTTTTGGACATAGAAGAGGAGCAATATCCGTTCTGGAGTGCTCCTGTGCATGCTTTTGGAGAGACTTGGAGAATGACGAAACTGACTGGAGTGTATCTTGTGGATTTCTTGAAGGGATTCTTTAGTTCTGGAGAGGTTCCTGAGGGGATTACTGGACCTGTTGGGATTGCGAAAATGACTGGTGTTTTTGCGATGGAGGGAGTTATTCCTCTTATTAGGTTTATCGCGTTGTTATCGATCAGTTTGGCAGTTCTGAATATTCTTCCGTTTCCGGCTCTTGATGGAGGGAAATTGTTGTTTATTTTGATTGAATTTATTGCTGGGCGAAAGGTCCCTAGTAAATGGGAAAACTATATTCATTATTTGGGATATATTCTGATTTTGGTTCTGTTTTTTGCTGTGACTTATCAGGATATTTTGAGGTGGATAGGCGCCGGAGCGTAGTGGAGGCGCCAAAAGCGGAGCTTTTGAATAATTCAAGGCAAGAGGGTTGCCTTCTTGGTCTAAGATGTTATACTTCCATCCTTTAATCTGAAGGATGGATTTAAACGAACAAAACGAACAAAAAGGACCGGAGATTTTGGATGAATATCCACAAGGGACAATTTTGCCACCATTGATGATTGGTGGGGATGTCGATGTGGAAAGTTTGAGTGATGATCAGAATATTTGTGTGAAGCATCCTCTTGGTTATTTCAAGATGGGACGGGAGTATCATGCCTCTTTGAATGGAAATGTTGATCAGGAGCTGACTTACGTGGCTGCAGATGGGCGGATGTTTTACTTGAGGGATGGGTTGTATGGTGAGGATGGGGTGAGGGAGTGGATGGGGCAAATTGAGGCATATAGGAAGAATCCGTCTAGTTTATTATCTGTCTTTGGTGCTTTGTTGCTTCTGGAAAAAGAGGGTAGATTTGTTAGCTTAGATGAATTTTTAGATTTATGTTCTGGGTATAAGAATAGGTCTTTGTTGAGACCGACTACTACTTTTAGAAAATTGGTTGAGATAACCTCTTTGGACACTTTTGCTTATACTCTTGATGTTGTTGGGGATTCTTTGTCTTTGAGAAAAAATCCTGATTTTGGTTATGTAGACGGGGCTGTTCCTTCTTTACGTGCCTGTGTTGATGAGGAATTTGAGAATCTTTCATCTAACGATGTTTTTGCTGGAAATATTGAATCTTTTTCCAAAGGAGTTGGTGTTATCGTTGATGAGTTAAATGCTAGTGCCCCTAGAAATTCTTTTGAGATTGGAGAAATTTGTCATCGTGTTGATGAGTTGATAGTTGATTGTTATGGAGAGGATTCAGAAGTTTTATTTGAGCTTTTAAGTGATTTTAGATTGCGTATGAGAAATTTGATTGCTTCTGTTCAAAGAACTAGAAAGCTTTGGCAGAAAATGGATTGGTCTTTAGGAGAGGAGGTGAAACGGTCTAATGTTATTAAAGTTGTTTTTGCGTATCTTGGGTTGACTGGAAATGTAGAGGAGGATAGTGAGAAATTACTTGCCCTTAGAAGTGGGGATATTGTTTCTTTTGGTATTGAAAAGGCTTATAGAATAAAGGGAGGTTCTAATTCTCCTTGGGATCTTCTCGCCGATGTTTTTGGAGATATGTATGGAATAAAGGCTGAGCTTTTAGCAAAGAAACAAGAAAAATTATACAGGTGGAGAACCAAGGAAGAGACTAAGGATAATGTTGTGCAAGCTCTTAGAGATAATTGTGGAATACGTTCAATTCCTCCAGCTTCTAAGTCTCCATTTAATTATATGAGAAATGCTATTTTGCAGATTAAGGATGTTGATTTGATTCGTTTGCAATTATCAGGAGCTTTTATTAATAATTCTTTTTATGATTCTTTTTTGGATCTTTTGGCTGATATTTATGGGGAGGGTTATCTTATTACTGAAGAATTGCTTGCTAGGAAATCAAATCGTGAATTTAACTGGGAGACTCGTGAAAAAACTCTTATGAATGTGGAAAATCGTTTGTCTGAGAGAATTGGGGTTTCTAAGACTGTTGACATGGGGTCCGAAGAGTTTGAGCGTAATAGAGATTTAATTCTTGGCTTGATGTATGGTGACTTGGTTGTTCTTGGTTTGGCAGGGGCTTTTACATGCAATTCCTTTTATGATTCGTTTTTGGATGTTTTGGCGGATATTTATGGTGATTTTTATGGAGTCAGGGTGGAATTGCAGAATAAGAAAAATCCTGTTAATTATAAAACTAGTTCTTATCAAAAAGTTCTTGAAGCAGTTGGGAATATTTTGATTAGTGGGTTAGGGTTGAATTCTTATAGTCTTGATTTGGCTAGAGAAAAAATTCTTTCTTTGGAATATGAAGATATGGTGGGATTTGGTCTTGTAGATGCTTTTGCAGACAATAGGCATTTTGATGATTATTATGATTTATTAATTGCTGTGCTTGGTGATAAATATGGTGTGAGAGCTGAATTGGAGGATAAAAGGAAGGATGCTTATACTGTTAACTGGAGTCAATTATCTTATGAAGAAACTGTCTCTAGAGTTAAGAGAATTATCGTTGAAAGAAAGGGTTTGCCATTAATTGTTCCCCCTGTTGGGACAAAAGAGTTTGTTTCTGCTCGAGAGAAGGTTAATAGCATTTTCCAGAAAGATTTCTATGAATGGGGTCTTCGAGGGTCTTTTTATAGGTCCAAATACTTCTCAACTTATCCTGAAGTTATGATTGCTTTGTTTGGTGAGGAATATGATGTTTGTGATGAATTTGAGTCTAGGAAGGGAGTTAATAAACGTACCTGGGATACTAAGAAGCGTACGGATGCAAATGTTTTAGAAGTTTTGTCTGAAAATCGAAATATTCCCAAGACTCCTCCTGTGAAATATTCTGAGAAGTGGTATGAAGTTAGGGCTAGGATTATTGATATAGAACAGAGTGATATGCTTGATTTAGTATTGCAGGGCTCTTTCAGATTTAATGATTTCTATAATTCTTATATTGAGGTTCTCATTGCTTTGTTTGATGAAGATTACGAAATTGCAGAGGAGTTATCTTCTAGGGTTAATATTAGACAATTTGATTGGTCGACTAGGGAGAAAGCTCTGAATAGTTTCAGGCGTGGAGTTAGTGAATTTTATTGTTCTACAGAAATGTTGTCTCCGATTGGAGTAGATGGTCGTTTTGAATGGTTTCTTAAAATTATTTCTGTTGATTCTAAGTTTTTGAATGCTGCCAAAATGTCTGGTGCCGTGAATTTGAAATGGTTTAGTTCGTATAGAGAGCTCGCAGTTGAAGCTTTTCCAGAGTTGGATTTAAAGGAGTGGTATTTCACGAATTTTGGTAGGTCTTTGTTTAATATTGTGGCTAATAGCGAGGATTCTACTGATCTTATTTCTGAATATGATTCCCAGCTTATTAAGGGTGTACTTGAAGGTGATTCTTCTGGTGTTAATAAGTTTCGTGAATACTTGTTCTCTTTGCCTGCAAATTGGGGTAGGAGGGGGTCTGTGGAATCCCAGAAGATTCTTGCTTTTGAGAATGTTTTGCAGACTATAGACTTGATTGGAATGGATTGCCCAGTTAGCTTGAAAGTATTGTGGGTTAAAGCGGCTGCGTATGTTAGAACCACACTTTTTTATGAGGAGTTTAGTTATGGTTGTCGTCATGGAGAGTATAGTGATGATTATTTTTGTAAATCTCCTGTTGAATTTGGCGATGATTCTTTCGACGACGATGAAGCTCTTACTCTCAAGCAAATTTCTGAAAAATTAGGTCCTGATCAACAAGCTTTGTACCAACGTTTGATGGATGGCGAACTTGATTTTGATGATCCAGAAGCCGTTAAATTAATCACGGCAATTCAGGCTGATTTGGTTGGCTGATTTTTACACTTGCATGGTTGTTGAATTTGTATTTTCGCAGCGGTTGCGTTGTTTGTGATTATGTTTTTTCGCTCTGTCGATTTTACAATATCTTGTGTCAAGCAGGCGCGAAGCGCCGAAATGTAGAACAGTGGCAGTGCCGGTATTTAGGGCTTGAATGCTGGGGGATTTCCAATTAATATTCAAAGCCCGCGAATGGAAAAGAAGGAAAATTTGGGCAAAGTTTTCTAGGGCTTTCATTTCATCGCACGGCCAGGGCAAGGTCGGTGACGGGACATACGTTTTGGGCATTTAACTTTACTTTTATTATGGCGGATTCTGCATCGTCTAAACTAGATTTAAAAGATTTGTGGGTTAAAGTTTTGACACGAATTGAACCTACTATCCAAAGAACTCATTTTGTAACTTGGTTTCAGCATACTGCTGCGACTGGTGTGAAGGGTGGGGTTTTGACGGTTGGTGTTCCGAATGCTTTTGCAAGAGATTGGATTGTTGGGAAATACAAAGTGAAAGTTTTGCAGGCTGTTCAAGAAGTTGATAAGTCAATTTCTTCTGTTGAATTTGAAATTGTTACTACGTTGGTGAACGTTGAGACTGGTGAGAGTGGAGTTGATGTTTCAAATATCACTTCTAGACCTGAAAAGAAAGCTAGAAAAGTTAGAAATAAACCAGAAGTGAACCTTGGGAATGGGATTAGAAGTAAAATGCTTAATGACAGATACACTTTGAATAGTTTTATCCCTGGAAAAGAAAATAGCCTTCCACATGCTGCTGCGACTGCGGTTGCGAACATGCCTGGTGGGATTTATAACCCTATGTATATATATGGTGGTGTTGGACTTGGGAAAACTCACCTTCTTCAATCAATTGGAAATGAGATTTTGAAAGATGATCCGGGAAAAGTTGTTCGTTACATAACTGCTGAGAGATTCGTTTCTGAGGTTGTAGAGTCGATCAAACAAGGAAAGATGGGGAAATTCAAACTTCATTATAGAGATGTAGATGTTCTTCTTATTGATGACATCCAATTTTTTGCAAGAAAGAATTCAAGCCAACAAGAGTTCTTTCACACTTTCAATGAACTGTATGACGCGAACAAGCAGGTTGTTTTAACATCTGACAGGCCGCCATCTGAGCTTGATGATCTCGACAAGAGACTGACTTCTAGATTTGCAATGGGAATGGTTACAGAGCTTCTTATGCCTGATTTTGAAACTCGAGTCGCTATCCTTCAGACTAAGTGTATGGAGCACCAAGTTATAGTTACCCCTGATGTTCTGGAGTTTATTGCTGCTAATGTAAACACAAGCATTCGTGAGCTTGAGGGAGTTTTGAGACAGGTTATTGCTGAGGCTGAAATCGAGAAGAGAGTTC
>Ga0233441_1003044_pt1 | contig 11661 bp, 11 predicted proteins | sample SI_123_September_4_FD_182781 | JGI IMG/M metagenome (GOLD analysis project Ga0233441, IMG submission 182781) | Seawater microbial communities from Saanich Inlet, British Columbia, Canada - SI_123_September2016_135_MG | ecosystem: Environmental > Aquatic > Marine > Inlet | place: Canada: British... | reverse complement strand
AGAGATGCTGTAAAATCGGAATTGCAAAAGCTGCTGTCTTTCCCGTTCCAGTTTGGGCACAACCCAAAACGTCCTGTCCGCTCAAAACAAGCGGGATAGATTTTGATTGTATCTGAGTTGGCTCTGTATAATTCTTTTCTTTTATTGCTTTAAGGAGAGGTTGGATAAGGCCTAAATTTTCAAACCGCTCTGCTTTCTTCGTTTCTTCATTCAATTTCATTCTGCAGAAGAAAACTTAATATGATTTTCGGTCAAGAACTTCACAAAATCTATTGTTCACAAACTTTTATGTATTTCTCAAAACACAAGATAATAGATATCGGTTAACTTCTGAAATTTTTATTTGACATGGTGTAATATTTAATTAAGTTTATTATTAAACAATGATAAATAGAAGGAGATGAAATGGTAGAAAAAAATAGGTTAATCAACTTCCCGATCTCAGCTTTTTCCATTGCCACAATGCTAATGTTACATGAAACCAGTTTAAGTTTTTTTTAAATATATTGCATACTTTAGTTTTGGAATATTGAATGTTCTAATTGTGATCTTAATCTTCCAAACTATAAAATACATGATTAAAAAAGAAATTTGTATAGAAGAATAAAAAATAAAAAAATGAATCACTAAATTGTGATTTTTTACAAGGAGAAAAAATGTTACGAACAAATTTAAAGCACATTACCAGCGTTGAGAAATTCAACCAAATTATCGAGAGTAATGAGAACGTTATGATCTGTTGTGGTAGAATGGGACCGATGTGTCTTCCTGTTTACGATGTTATGGAAAACTTAGAAGAAAAGTATGAAAACGTGAAATTCTATGATATGGAATTTGATGCTCCACATGCTCATGTTCTTAGAAATCACGAATTATCAGGTGGGTTTATGGGACTTCCATTTACTTTCTATTTCAAGAATGGAAAAGCTGTTAAAGCTACAAGCAGTATCCAGAATAAGAAACAAGTTAAAACAATAATTGAAGAGTATTTAGTATAGAAAGTAATTAAGGATTTATTATGAATGCAGAACATTATGACACAATAGTTTTAGGTGCTGGAGCTGCGGGGCTAACTGCGGGAATATATTTAGCTCGTGCAAACCTGAAGACACTTATCATAAACGAGGGATCGATTGGTGGACAAATGGTTCTTACTCATGCTGTTGCAAATTATCCAGGTGTTCTAGAGTCTAGTGGTAGAGATATTTCTCTTATCATGAAACAGCAAGCTAAAGAGTTCGGTTGCGTTCTAGAATCTAATGTTGAAGTTACTAAACTAGATCTAACATCAAAACAAAAGATGATAGAGATTGATGATGATGAAGTTTTTACAGCTGACGTTGTAATATTGGCAACTGGTGGTAAACCCAGAAAATTAGGTGCAAAAAACGAAGATAAATTCAAAGGATTTGGAATTTCATATTGTGCAACATGTGATGGTGATTTCTATACTGATAAAGATGTTATTGTTGTTGGTGGTGGAAATTCTGCTTTAGAAGAAGCTGTCTCACTTACAAAATGGGTAAGATCGATCACGATCGTGCATCAATTTGACAATTTTCAAGCAACTGACCATGCAATAAGGCAAGCAGAAAAGAATGAGAAAATTTCATTTATACTTGAATCGGAAATTACTGAATATATGGGTGAACAACAAGTTGAAGGTGTAAAATTGCAGAATCAGAAAACAGGAGAATTCAGTGAACTAAAAACAGATGGTGTTTTTGTTTATGTTGGTTATATACCTAATACAGATAAATTTAAAAATGTTATTGATTTTAGTGTAAGAGAAGAAATAATAACTGATGAAAATTTGCAGACGAATATTAGAGGTATTTTTGCAGCTGGTGATGTTCGTATGAAAAAAATCAGACAGATCACTACAGCGGTTTCAGATGGTACAATTGCTGCTGTAAATGCTATAGAATATTTGCAGAAATAAATTTATTTGACATTGTGTAATATTTAATTATATTAATAATAAATAAAAATGAAATAATATGGGAATAGGTTGAGCAAACCTGATTCTCTTTAAGGAGTTAGAATGGAACATTTAACAAAGGAAACTTTTCAACAAAAGGTTTTTAATTATGAAGCAAGCAAAGATTGGAAATTTGAAGGAGACAAACCTTGTATCATCGATTTTTATGCAGATTGGTGCGGACCATGTAAACAAGTTGCACCTGTTTTAGAAGATCTTGCAAAAGAGTATGAAGGCAAAGTAGATATCTATAAAATTGATACTGAAGATCAGCAAGAACTTGCCGCAGCTTTTGGAATTCGCAGCATTCCTTCAATACTATTCTGTCCTAAGGATGATAAACCTCAAATGTCTATGGGTGCTTTACCAAAGGAATCATTTGTTACAGCTATAAAAGACGTTCTAAAAGTAGATTAATTTTAAGGATCTTACAAGATGAAAACAGTTGTAGTTTTTAGTACACCAACATGCAGTTGGTGCAGAAAGTTAAAAAGTTATCTCAAAGATAATAATATTCGCTTTAAGGATGTTGATGTGTCCAGAGATCAAAGAGCAGCTAGAGATATGGTTCGTAAAACTGGTCAACAAGGCGTTCCTCAAATGTGGATTAATAATCGTCCGATAGTAGGTTTCGATAAAGCTAAGATCGACAAAATGTTAGAGATAAAGTAGGAGAAGTAATGAGAAAACTAATCTTGATATTACTAGCAATAACACTGATGATCCCACTAATAACTGAAGAGGTTAAAGCGAAGCCAGAACATATAACACTGGAAACTTTTAAAGAAAAAATATTTGATTTTGAGAATGACACAGAATGGAATTATAAAGGTGAACTTCCAGCAATTATCGATTTCTATGCAGATTGGTGTGGTCCTTGCAAACGTGTAGCTCCAATTATGGAAGAGCTTGCAGCAGAATATGATGGGAAAGTAAAAATTTACAAAATAGATACTGAAGATCAAAAAGAACTTGCTTCAATATTTGGAATTAGAAGTATTCCTTCAATTTTATTTATTCCTGTAAGTGAACAACCTCAAATGTCTACCGGAGCTTTACCAAAAGCTGAATTTGAAAAGATGATAAAAGAAATTTTGAAAGTTGATTAATAATAGATAAACATTGGATAAATAAAAAACCGACCCAAAGAGAACGGGTCGGTTTTTTTTATTGAATTTAATTATTAATTACCAATTCAGCATAATAACTGTCTTCTACTTTTTCCATTTTATAACCGCGAGATCTGAACATATGCTGCATAATGTGATTTTGTACTAGTACATTTGCATAGATCTTTTTAATGCCACGTGCTTTAGCGATATCATGAATGTAGTCAGTGAATTTATTTCCTAATCCTTGATTTTGCCATGGATCAGCAATAACGATAGCATACTCAGCAGTTTCACCATATTGATCAGCAATCAAACGAACCACACCAGCCATCTTCTTCTTACCTTCATCTTCCACTTCCGCAATAATAGCAATTTCGCGATCATAATCGATTTGAGTGTAACGAATCAGCTGATCATGTGAAATATCCTTGATTAGTTGGAAAAACCTGAATCTTTGTGTACGTTCACTGAAATTCGAGAACATCTCTTTTTCCATTAATTCATCTTCGGGTGTGATAGCTCTTAAAGTTACTTCCTGACCATTTTTTAAAGTAAAAGCAGTTGTGTATTCAGAAGGATAAGGCGAAATTACTAGATGCTTGTTAGAGTTTACATCTATTTGTTTTACGTTTTCATCCAATAATACTTTTGCATCCAACACGACACCACCACGTTCATCAACACCAAATGGATTAATGTCAATTTCGTTAATCTGGGGGAAATCCATCAGCAAGTAAGCAAATTTGTATAACAAAAATTGAATTGCTGGGATATCAGCTCCGGGCATACCACGATAACCCTTTATCAGTTTGTAAATCTTGGTATCTTCGATGATTCTCATTGCCAGAGCCATGTTCAATGGAGGAAGACCAACTCTGGTATCTTTGAAGATTTCCACTGCGACTCCACCCATTCCAAATACTATGGTCGGACCGAAGATCGGATCTTTTTTACAACCGATGATCAATTCAAACTTTCTCTTCATCATTTGTTCAACAAATACACCTCTTATGTCTGCATTGGGAACTTTTTCTTTTGATGATCTCAAGATTTTCAAATACGCTTCTTTGGCTTCCTCTTTATTCTGGATGTTTAGTTTAACACCACCTACGTCTGTTTTGTGAAGAATATCTGGTGAAGCAATTTTCATTACGAGCGGATAGCCAATATCTTCTGCCATTTCCACAGCTTCATCTTCTGTAGTTGCAATTCCATTTTTAATAACAGGAATATCATAATTTGCTAGGAACTGCTTAGCTTCAAATTCTGTCATCACAGATCTGTTATCATTCAGAACAGAGTTGATAAGTTTTTTGTTAGCTTCTTTATTTGGTTGGAACTTACTTGGTATCTGGGAAGGAGTTTCATGCAGTATTTCCAAGTTTCTTGAATAATCATACATTATCATAAACGCTTTTACAGCATCTTCCGGAGTTTGATAGACGGGAATATTATTAGCTTCCAGAACTTTCTGACCTTCATAGATATCTGATGCCCCCATCCAGCAGGCTAAAACTGTTTTCTTGCATTTCTTCTCAATCTCAGCTAACTTTCTGGCAACTGCTGTTGGATCTGTCATTGACTGAGGTGTGAGGATTACAAGGATTCCATCTACTCCTTTGTCTTTAGCGCATATTTCTAAAGCTTTTGAGTATTGTTCCGGACCTGCATCTCCTAAAACATCCAGAGGATTGCCTTTACTCCAATGAGGAGAAAGATGCTGATTAAGTTCTTCAATTATATCATTAGAAAGTGTAGCTAACTTACCACCATTAGCAATGAGCGTATCTGTAGCAATTACACCCGGGCCACCTGCATTTGTTACTATTGCCAAACGATTTTTAATTGGTCGAGGTTGCATTGATAGTGCTTGAGCGATATGAAAAAGTTCTTCTATTGTATCTACGCGTATCACACCTGCTCTTTTAAAAGCAGCATCAAATACAAAATCATTACCGGCTAAACTACCTGTATGAGACATTGCTGCCTGCGCACCTTCTGAACTTTTTCCTGATTTAAGAACTATGATCGGTTTGTTTCGAGCGAAAGCTCTAGCTGCACTTAAGAAACTTCGTGCATCCGTAAGAGATTCCATATAAATCACAATGCTGTTCGTATGTGGATCAGTACCGAAATAGTCGATCAAGTCATGAAAGCTAATATCCATCATTGATCCGATTGAGACAAAGTGGCTGAATCCAACATTTTGTTCAATAGACCAATCGAGAATTGCAGTACACAGTGCTCCACTCTGAGAAATAAAGGCAATCTTCCCGGGAAGTGCCATTTTACTGGCAAAAGTTGCATTGAATTTCACTGATGGCTTGATGAATCCTAAACAGTTTGGTCCGATCAGGCTCATGTTGTATTTGCGAATAGTTTCAGAAATCTTACTCATTAATTTCTTGCCTTCTTCTCCTGCTTCCGCAAAACCTGCTGAAATTAACAGAACACTGGATACACCAGCAATACCGCAATCTTCTACAATTGTAGGAGCAGTTTTAGCTGGAGTAGCAATAATAACTAAATCAACTTGATCTGGAATATCCTGGATTGAATTATAGGCTTTTACACCTAATACATTTGTTCTTTTCGGATTAACAGGATAGACAATTCCATCAAAACCAGATCCGATTATGTTGTCCATCAAAGCATGACCTACACTACCCACTCGAGCAGAAGCACCATAAATTGCAACCACTTTGGGGTTGAACATCTTTGTTAAATTTTTAATGCTCATGATTTCCTCTTGAGAATCAAATTTTGCTTAGGCAAAACGATCTCTATTTTTATTTTTTTTATTTTTTTTCAGTTTGCATAGCTCATTTCAAATTGATTTCCAATAATTTTTTAGAAGTTGCATGGTAAGAGCTTTTCGTCCTTCATATTCATAAAAGATCTGAATGAGTGAATCTGTATGTCTTTCTGTATGTCTCATTTTAACATTATTTATACCATCTAGAAAGTTGTGTAGGCATTTTGGAAAAACTTCAATATTATATCCACCCTCAAGGGTTGCAAAAACGTTTTTAAAATTTGCTGAGATCTCTTTTCCAATTTTATAATATGTGTTTACGGTTAGTCGCTGATCAAGTAAGAGGTCATATTGATGAGAATCAAAGCCAGCAGAGATTCCTACAATGTCTGGATTAAATTCTTTTGCAACGGGTAGAAACGATTCAAAAGCATCCATGAATATATCGTCTCCAATACCTGGTGGAAGGGGAACATTTATTGTATATCCTTCACCTTTTCCTTCTCCAATCTCATGGGCATCTCCTCCGCCTGGGAAAGCAGGATGCTGATGTAATGACCAATACATAACATTATCTGAACCATAAAAGAATTTTTCTGTACCGCAACCCAAGTGTCCGTCAATATCTATAATGAGAACTTTCTTACCTTTATTCGCATGATATTGAGCAGCAATAGCAATATTATTAAAAAGGCAGAATCCACTTGAATGATCTTGATGTGCATGATGTCCAGGAGGTCGAGTTAATGCAAAATTCTCACTCTCTGAAGCCATGATCGTGGCACCAACAGCATGGATTGCTGCTTCGTAACTTCCTACAGAAACAATCGTATCAGTATCTGAATGTCCACCACCGCTTTCACTCATATCTTTTATTTTTTTTATGTATTCAGGAGAGTGTACAAGTTCAAGATATTTTTCACCATTTACAATTTCTGTTACTGGTAATTCTCCAAGTGAAGTTAGTCGTTTAATGTTTTCTGGATGCATTCCAGTATCATGTTTCAAAAAAAATGGATTGTAAATAAGTTCCATATTTCCTCTTCAATAAAATTCATAATTATTTTTCCTTAAAACCCCGCCACATATTTACTCGCGTTTTCTTAGTCAAGAAGAATCTAAAGATGCATGTAATTGCATTAAAATAGAAAAGTTCACACGTGAAAATAATGTTAACTGATCTAAAATGAATAAACATTCACTGGGCGTGACTGTTGGTGTTTTAACTAATATATTTTTCCATTAAATACTAAAAATAATTGGAAATGATATCAAGTAGCGATTTCTTAATTAAAGCAAATCATTCACTTGACAGTAAGAATTTTGCAAACAAATTAGCTTTGAACATAATCATGGAGGATGAGATGTCTGAATATATAAATAACAACGAGAAGCGGGTAGATCAACTTTTTAAGTTTTCAAAAGGGATTCTTAGTGGTGAAGATGGAACAAAATTAATGGAACAATATGGAGATACCCTTAAACACATTACTCCTCACGATATGTTGGCCATGGAAGAGAAACAATTAAAAAGTGGAATTTCTCCTCATCAGATCAAAGAAAAAATTGAAAAAATTATGAATGTGATCTATGACCATTTAAAAAAATATGAATGGGAAAAACCAATTGAAGATCATGCTCTGTACTATTTAATGCTAGAAAATCGTGAATTAGAAAAGGTTCTGGGTAAAATAAAAGAGAGTCTTCAAGATAGAGATTATGTAATAGTAACAGAACAAGTTGAAGAATTATTTATTATGGAACATCATTATGTACGTAAAGAAAATATACTCTTCCCATTCCTAGAAAAGATCTGGAAAAACTGCCGACCACTCTCGGTTATGTGGTCTATACATGATGATATCCGTATGAAGTTAAAAGAATTAAGGAAAGTGCTAGCAGTTAATGATGAGTTCAATGCAGATATCTTTAAATTACTAGGTGAAGTATTTTTTTTAATGTATGGCATGATCTTCAAGGAAGAACTTGTAATCTATCCGGTTGCAATGGAAACTCTTACCGTTATAGATTGGCGTAAGATACATGCACAAAGCTATGACGTTGGTTTTTCTTATATTACTCCACCCACAAAAGGAAATATTGTAAGCACAGAACCAAAAGAGAGTCTAGCGGATTTAACTCGAATTTTCTTCCAAACTGAAACAGGAAGCTTGAGCCAACAGCAATTAGAACTCGTACTTAACACGATTCCACTTGATCTAACTTTTATTGATGAGAATGATGAAGTAAAATATTTTTCGAGTCCTAAAAATAGGTTCTTCCCACGATCTCCAGCAATTATTGGTAGGAAAGTACATAAATGTCATCCACCTGAAAGTGTTCATATAGTAGAAAAGATTTTGGATGCTTTTAAAACTGGAACAAAAAAAGAAGCATCATTTCACATTCAGATGAAAGGAAAATTTATTAATATTCGTTACTTTGCAGTGCGAGATGAGAATGAAAAATATCTTGGAACTTTAGAGGCAAGTCAGGACGTTACAGAAATTCGAAAAATGGATGGAGAGAAAAGGCTTCTTGATTGGGAATAGGAAAAAATCAGGTTGTATCCATTCAAACTTGACACAAAACCATTCTATTCTGAAACTAATCCAAAAAAGAATGTTAAATAGGTTTGAATATTAAAATGTTAAAAATAAAATTAATTGGTTTGCTTCTGCTAATGAGTACATTAATATTTGCGCAAAATCTTAATCAAAAGAAACAACAGTTAGATGAATTGAATAAAAAAATTGATGAAGAGGGCAAACTCATTAAAGAAGTAGAACACAAAGCACAAAATACTAAAGAAGACCTAAGCTCAACAAAATCGAAAAAAAACAAAGCTGAGAAAAAGATCAAACAGATAAAAAAATCAGAAAAAACTGCAAAGAGTAGCTTGGATCTAACACTAAATGAGCTTGATCTTGCAAATCAGGAATTGGGTGACCTGCATAAACTATGTGAATTAGAATTTAACAAACTATGTATGGCTCATTTTCTTAGTAAGATCTACCCTGAGAAAAAAATGGATACAAGACTTCTAAGTTCAATTATACTACAAACTACTTCCGAAATAAATACAAGAGATGAAACAAAAAGCGGATTGGAAAAAAAGAAAAAGAAAGATACAAGAAAATATGAGGATCTTATCTGGACACGGATCGTTACTAATAAAAAGAGGAAGAAATATTCTAATCAGGTTGTATCATTAAATAAGAAACTTACAAGCTATGAACAAGAAAAAATTGATGCTGAAAAACGAGTTAATGAACTTAAAGCACAAGCCGTAGCATTAGATGAGCTTATAACAAAACTGCAAGCCAATATTCTTTCTGATGATTACTCTTATAAGTTTTCTACACCGAAATTGATATGGCCGGCAAGTGGTACTATAATCAGAGGGTATGGTGAACAAAAAAGTGATCAGTATAAAGTGAGTTTACTAAATAATGGAATTGATATTGGTATTGAAATTGGATCGGATATTATTGCAGTAGATAATGGTTTGATAGCTTTTGCTGAATGGTATAACGGCGCAGGGAAACTGGTTGTGATAGATCACCAAAATGGCTTTCATACACTATATTCCCACAATAGCAAACTGCTCGTTTCTAAGGGAGATAAAATTACTAGAAATCAAGTTATTGCTCTTTCAGGAATGACCGGTTCTGCAGAAATTCCAAGTGTTCATTTTGAGTTAAGGAAAAGAGGTGCTCCAGTGAATCCGCTGGATTATTTGGAATAATGAAAATCTACAATCAGCTTCCAACACATAAAATTAAAGAAGATACAATTTTCTTGCATCATACCGGTAAGATATTTGGTGTTGGTTGCTTTGCATTCTGTAAGGAAGCTGTCGCAAAAATCAATCTGCAGAAAGGTAGGAAAAGCAAAAGTGGTTTTATCGTTTTGATTCCAAATATAGATTGGTTAAATAGATTTAATGTTAGAGCTACACCCCAAATTCATCTTATACTTAAACAATATTGGCCTGGTGAGTTGTCTGCTATATTGGAAGTTCCTGATACTAGATTAGAGCACATTTCAGAAAATGGAAAAGTTGCCTTCAGGATACCAACAGATAAATTACTAAGAGAGTTCATTGTTAAAATAGATCAGCCAATAATAAGCACAAGTGTAAATGAATCTGGTGAAGATCCAATTCAGAATTTGGATGAGATAATATCAAGATTTGAAAGATGGTTTGATTATGCAATTCTGCCTGAAAAAATTCAACAAAATGACAACCTATCTTCTACCATAATTGAATTCTCAAATAGCAAACTGAAGTTAATTCGTGAAGGAAGTATTCCATTTTCTGAAATTGAGATAAGTTATGAATTGCCACAGATATTATTTGTGTGTACGGGTAATACATGCAGAAGCCCGATAGCAGAATTTTTAGCTAAGAAAATTATAAGTGAAGATAATCTTAATTTTAGAGCTGCTTCAGCTGGATTTATGAAAGTAGGGAAAAGTATTTCAGAAAACTCAAAAAGTATTCTAGCTTCAAATGGGATTGATGCTTCAAAGCATAAATCTACTCAGCTAAATGAAGAGAACTTAAGAAGAAGCTGGCTGATACTAACTATGACAGAAGAGCATAAGAAAAAGATTTTGCGGTTCAAACCGGCTTCAGCTTCCAAAGTATATACTCTTTCTGAATTTGCTGGGCTTAGTGATGATGTTATAGATCCTTTTGGAAAGAATATTGAATTTTATGAGAAAACATTTGATGAGATTAACAAAAAATTAAAAATTACCTTTGAGAAAATCAAGGAGGAGAGGTGAAAATGCCATTTTTATTCAGCGGTTTGTTTTGGGGTGTAATGTTGGTTTTATTTGGAGCATCAATGATTTTACGGGCTGTATTTAATCTTGATATTCCTATTTTTAGAATTATATTTGCGTTGGTAATAATCTACTTTGGAGTTAAATTACTTCTTGGGCGACAATCATTTAAAAGTGATGAAAATTTTTCCATGTTCAGAAGTTCGGATATCACAATGAACGAAAGCGGTGGAGAATATAATGTGGTTTTTGGACAGAGCAATATTGACCTTTCTAACATTGATATTTCTGAAAATAGCAAAAAAGTTAATGTTGATGTTGTGTTTGGGAGCGGGAATCTGCTTATAGATCCTCAAATTCCGATGAAGTTAAAAATCAGTACCGTTTTTGCTGACTGCAAATTACCGCATCGTGATATCAATTTTTTTGGTGATTCCGGTTATGAAACTCCAGCATTTGTAGAAGGTGAGAACTACTTACTGTTAAATGTTGATGTAGTTTTTGGAAGTGTAGTTATTGTTGAAAAAGGACAAGAATGACATCTGCTTTAATGAAATATGTTGCTGAGGTTATTGATAAAGCAAGTAGTTTTGGGCTAACTTTATCGGATGAGAAAGAGATAAATTATGGTATGCAGCTTAAATTTAAGAAAGGGGAAGATGACATTCCTTTAAACGTATACTATTCTAAAAAGAAAGGTATCTCTTCAGTTATAGGTGGCTCACCCAAGAATCCTTTACGTTCTATTATGCAGAAACTTTTGCAACAGAAGCCGGATGTTTCTAATAAAGATCATAATTGGAAGATTTGGGCAGGAACAGATGAATCTGGTAAGGGAGATTTTTTCGGAGCATTAGCTGTTTGTGGATTCATTGTAGAAGAGAGTGATTCTACTGATATACTAAAGCTTGGAGTTAAAGATTGTAAGTTGCTTAGCGATGCTGAAACAATAAAAATTGCTGAGAAACTTTATAAGAGATATGCGGATAAAATAGAAGTTTTAGTTTTACCGCCAGTAA